>OGDF01007036.1_pt1 | contig 10798 bp, 7 predicted proteins | sample 1570141 | NCBI WGS metagenome assembly OGDF01 (sample SAMEA4370581, study PRJEB24528) | human gut metagenome | reverse complement strand
CAACATCGATCATACTTTCACCGGAAGAAATCATATCATCGATGATGATAACATCCTTGCCCTCAACAGAATCACCAAGGAATTCATGAGCAACGATCGGATTTCTTCCATCAACAACGCGTGAATAGTCACGACGCTTGTAGAACATTCCGACATCGACACCTAACAGGTTCGCAAAGTAGATTGCTCTGTGCATAGCACCCTCATCCGGAGAAATGACCATCATATGGTTGTTGTCAATTTCAAGATCCGGTGTGGTACGGAGCAGGGTCTTGATGAACTGGTAGGTTGGACGTACATTCTCAAATCCGCTCTTAGGGATGGCATTTACGACACGAGGATCGTGTGCGTCAAATGTCACAATATTGTCAACACCATAAGACTTTAATTCCTGAAGCATAACGGCACAGTCAAGAGATTCTCTGGAAGAACGCTTGTGCTGGCGGCTTTCATAAAGGAATGGCATAATTACTGTGATCTTTTTTGGTTTATCAGTCATAGCGGCGATCAGTCGTTTCAAATCTGCATAATGGTCATCCGGAGACATACGCTGTGGCTGGCCTGCCATTGTATAAGTACAGCTATAGTTTCCGACATCAACCATAATATAGATATCTTTACCACGAACGGATTCATTCAGAATACCCTTTGCCTCACCGGAGCCGAAACGTGGACAATCGGCACTGATCAGGTAAGTATCAGCTTCATATCCGTGGAAAACAATGTTGTCTTTGTGTACATTGTCTCTGTTAGCTCTCCATTTTACGAGATAATGATCAACCTTTTCACCAAGGCCTGTACAACTTTTGTGAGCGACAATTCCGAGACTGCCCACGGGTATGGTTTCTAATTTGCTATCGTCTGGCATGATAAATATCCTCCATAATCTTATAGTGTAATGATTCGATACCTTATATTGTTAGTATCATTGATAGTATATATGCAAATGCAGAAGACTGCAATGCCATCAGTTAGAAGTTTTATTCTGGATCCGGTCTTTTCGTTTGGTGTAGCGGATATTTGTTCCATATAATGGAAATACCTTAAAGTCACCAATGATACGGGACATGATACGTTCCGTATACCGGTCAGAAAGCTCCCGCATACTCAGATTGGTTGAAATCAGAGTAGCAAGGGATCGGTTGTTGCGCATGTTAATGATCTCAAATAACTGGGAATTAACGAAAGTATTCGGAACCTCGGTGCCGAGATCGTCAATGATCAGCAGTTCACAGTTATAGATATAATCATATAACATCATCTTTTCTTTTTCACGCACATTACCCATTATAATGCCTGATAAAATATTTTCAAATAAATTTATTGAAGTCAGATAAAGAACTGTGTGTCCTTTGTCTAACAAAGCCTTTGCAATACAGTTGGACAGGAAGGTTTTCCCAAGTCCTGTTTCTCCATAGATTAGAATACCGGAGTGGGATTCGTCAAAATGCTCCACATAATCTTTGCAAGCTGCCAGAGTGTTTGAGGCATTCTCGTATGGCGTATGCTTATGCGTGCCATCATTCTCCCGGCTGTAGTAGTTCAGGGAAAAAGTAGAGAAATTCTCTCTCTCCAGGATCTCACGGATCGTGGACTGGTTGTATAGCTCGTCGATCACCTTCTGTGTCATACATTTGCAGGGATGGCTTCCCTGATAGCCGGTGTCGTGACAGAGCGGACATTCATAGATCGGTTCCAGATAATCTTCCGGATATCCGTGTTTTTTTAAAAGCGCTTTTTTATGAGCTGCCAACTCACGGTTATTCCGGTTGATATCTTCCATATTAACAGGCAGTTTCCGTATTCTGTTTCTTGCTGCCTGAATAGAAGAGGAAGCGATTTCCTGATCGATCTTTTTTATCTCAGGAATCTTTTCATATATTTCAGCTTTTCTATTGTCTGCCAGAATTTCATTTTCAAGACGCTTCCGTTGAAAGCCTGACAATATACTATCATAATCTATATTTTTCATAATTACACATAATCCTTATTTAGTGAGAATTTATCTCATCTAGGAACAACTGCTCCATTTCATCAAGCTCAGCCGACATGTCTTTTTGCTGGAATGAATTGAAAGCATTCGGTTTAGCATTGTACTGACTTGATTTTTGTGATGTATTTCGTTTTTTTGCTTCGTGATATTCTGTGCTTGCCTTGGCAATATCATCGACTGTTTTGACACCCTGTTGCTGCCATTTTTTCAGGATACCGTTGATATAGGCAAATGTTACATCGTGAGGATGCTGTGCAATTCCACGGTTGCAGGCTTCAATGATGACCGGCAGTTCAAAGCCCATTTCCTTATTCCAGGAATCCATCCATGCGACTTCTCCTGTGGTTGGAGCTTTCCGGTTGATACCAAGTGCCTTAAAGACTGCACGGTACAATGGGTTGCCATTTTCAGCAGCTTCCTTTGCTTCCTCCAGTGTGTGGATGCCGGCCTGATACCAGTTTTTGGCAATGCCCTCTGCATAACGGAGATCCGGTTTCTCAATGCTGACACAGTATTCGATCAGATATTCCATGATCTCGGTGGAGAAGCCTAACTGATCGTGAATATAGATCAGGATCTCGATATCATTCACCGATAATTCTTTTCTGAAATAGGTTTCTGCTTCAAATATCACGTCGGCAAATGCATCATCTTCCTTTGCCTTTGCTGCAAGGGCGGCAGAGTAAGGCTGTTTCTCCGGAAATACAGACGCCGGTTTCTGAACCGGTTCCGGTCCTGATATGGTATTCTTGGTATGTACCGGTTTGCTTGCTGCTGGAACAGCAGGCTTCTTTTTCTTTTCCGGAAACTTTAATAAAGAGATGCTGTCGAGCGACAGGGAGGTGTCTGCCTCTTCCTTTGTTTTTTCATGCAGAGGAAGAAGGGTAATACCTGTAAGCTGGCCGGATGCATCGTAATCCAGACGTAATACGTCCTCGCTGATCCAGTACCGGATCGCACGGCAGATATCCTTCTCTGTGAGGTTGAAATGATCTGCAATATCAGCTACCGAGATCGGTGCTTTTGAGGACAACAGTCGGATAAGATATAGATAGACCTTGACAAATTCGCCATTTGCTTCGGTCATATAATAATCAATAAAATGATTCGATACCAGGGAAAATGTTTCCTTTGCTTCTGTTGAAATTGTGATGTAACTCATGGTAACTTTTCCCGCCTTTCATAACTTTTGGATGTCTCCAAACCTTCTCTGGTCAAGAAGTGCTCACATTATAGCATGTGTTTTTTAAATTGCAAATAGAACAAATAGTCGGTTGGAAAAATGGACAGGGATGTTGATTTTGTGGATAATGTGGAGAAGTTTTGGATAAAAAAATTATTTGTTACTAACACATCGGGAACAGGTGCTAAAACAGGGCATTTGTGAAAAAAAGAAAGTAAATTTTATGTAAACAAATGAAAAGAGCTGTATGAGGAAAACTCCTTCACACAGCTCTGTGGATAATGTGGATAATTATTTTTTTATCAGCTCATTTCCGATAGAATCGACATTTCCGGCACCCATAGTTATCAACAAATCATTTTTTTTGCAATTTTTCAATAAATAATTTTCGATGTCCATAAAGGATGGCAGATAGAACGCATCGGTTCCATAAGAAGCAATCTTTTCGGCGAGCTGCTTCGAGGATACCAGACCTGTGTCTTTCTCTCTGGCCGCATAGATATCAGCAACGATAACATGGTCACAGACACTTAAGACCTTTGCAAAGTCATCGAAAAGGGCATATGTTCTGCTGTAGGTATGAGGCTGGAATACACACCATAATTCATGGTAGTCTGTATTCTTTGCAGCGGCGAGGGTTGCAGCAATCTCAGTTGGATGATGTGCATAGTCATCCATGACCTTTACATTGTCGAGGATCGTTCCTTTATACTCGAATCTCCGCTCTGCACCCTTACAATGCAGCAGACCTGCTTTGATCGCATCGATTTCGATGCCAAGCTCTGTTGCGGCAGCAATAGCAGATAAGGAATTGTATACGTTATGCTTTCCAAATACATGAAGTGTGATGTCGGTGATCTCCTTTCCGTCGATCACAAGGGTATAAGTTGGGCGGCCAAATTCATCAAAGCGGATATTTGCAGCGCTGTAATGGTTCTTTGGATCTTCGCCGAAAGTAATAACCTGACACTTCAGATCTCTTGTTACGGTATCAAAATACTGCATATCACCATTTACAATGACTTTTCCGTTTTCAGGAGTCTTTGTTGCAAATGTGTGGAATGACTCCGCGATCTCTTCAATGCCGCTGAAGAAATCCAGATGATCCGCATCAACATTTAAGATAATGCTGATGTATGGTTTGAATGCGTGGAAGCTGTTTGTATACTCGCAGGCTTCTGTTACAAAGTAATCAGAAGAACCTACACGGATATTTCCACCGATATCATCGATGATTCCGCCAACGGAAATTGTCGGGTCAACGTCGGCCTCTAACATAATATAAGAAAGCATGGCAGTCGTGGTTGTCTTACCATGAGTACCGCTGACCGCGATGGAGTATTTGTAATTCTCCATGATCTGACCTAAGAGCTGTGCTCTTGTCAGCATAGGGATATTTTTGGATTTTGCAGCCTGAAATTCTTCATTATCCGGATGGATGGCTGCTGTATATACGACAAGGTCAATCTGATCTGTAATATTGCTTGCGGTTTGTCCGATATTGATCAGAGCACCCATGTCAGAAAGTTTATCTGTCATATGGGATGCTTTCATATCGGAACCGGTGACTTTAAAACCCTCTTTAATAAGAATTTCGGCAAGTCCGCTCATGCTGATACCACCGATTCCCATAAAATGTACATTTATTGGATGATTAAAATCAATTTTATACATGATGTTTCGCCTTCCTGAAAAGAATATTTGTGAGTATTATAGCATAGATAAAAAAGGAGTGGATTATTTTTTCATAAAAATTGAAAAGTTCAGAATTTAGTGTGCGATGCGGACAAAATGAAAATGAAAAATAGAAAATTATACGGTATCATGTCAAATATAGGCAGAGTTCCGTGATTATTAACAGAAATTTGTCGTTTTTTTTGACATGGAAAACATAAATAGTTCGCATATCGTTCATGAAATGTTCACATATATACTGTAACATACAATACGAAAGCTTTTCATATATTTGAATCCTTTCCCCCCTCATTTGGAGCCACCATTTTGGTGGCTCTTTTCTTTTTTAAATATAACAAAAGGTGCTTTCGTATATCCGCGCCATGGTCTGGCGGTGTTATAAATATCTCACTGCGGTTTCTGTTCACTGCACATGTCTGATTCGTAAATGCTCCTGTGCTAACTCGTCCTTCGGACTCAGACAAGCACCCGCATTTACTGACAATGCGCAGTTCACGACGAAATCCTCGCAATGATATTTTATAACACCGCCAGACCATGGCGCGGATATACGGAAGCACCTTTTGCTCATTATATCGCATGAAATGTCTGGTTATGGAGATGATATAGGTATATTTGGAGATTTTTTTCGATATTGGGATGAGCTGCCGGAGCAAGGTGGTTTTTCGTTATTTGGATGGATTCATATGGGGTGGCTGGTCGGGATCGTATCTGTATGCCTGGTTGTCAGTCATAGATATAGAAGGGTGGATGCTGCTACACAGGATAAGATCCTGAAGATATTGGCAACAGCATCGATATGCCTGGAATCATTGAAAGATATCTATCTGATCCTGATTGGGGAGATGGGGATATCATATCTTCCGTTTGAGATGTGCGGACTGGCGATTTTTGTGGAACTGGGATTTGCATTTTTCCACCGGGAATTTCTAGGAGAAATTATGTGCGTGATCAGTATGCCCGGTGCAATGGCAGCATTGTTATTTCCGGACTGGACCAGATATCCGTTATTTAATTACATGCACATCAATTCTTTTTTGATACATGGACTTTTAGTGCTCATTCCGGTGCTTGTTCTGACATCCGGCAGATACAAACCTTCTATAAAAAGGATCTGGCAGATCTTTTTGTTCTTGTTTACAGTTGTTCCCTCTGTCTATGTTATAAACAGGATCTGGGGCTGCAACTTTATGTTCCTCTGTTATCCGTCCAATGGTTCTCCATTTCTGTCTGTTTATCTGCGGCATGGCTATGTTCCATATCTGATCACGTATGCCGTTATAGTTATTCTTTGTATTTTGGTTATATATGGAATACTGGACAAAATCGCTTCCTTTTGTGGTAAAAATGTGGTATACATTAATAGGAAGAATTAGTTGAGAAAAAAGTCATAATAATAGAAAATATGCGCAGAAAGAACTGCGTATACGGAAGATAGAATACGGAGAATGAGAAAAAATGATAACAAACGATGCGACGCTTTTAAAAGTAAAACATGAAGTATTGTATGAAGTTGCCAAGCTTGCGTATGCCGGACGATTGGAGGAAGAAAGAGACAGTCTTCCTTATAAGATGGTTCCGGGACCGCAGCCGGCATTTCGATGTTGTATCTACCGGGAACGAGAGGTTATCAGACAGAGGATCCGGCTTGCGGAAGGTAAAGCACCGGGTGCTGAAGATGACGGAAATATCGTACAGGTCATTAATTCCGCCTGTGAAGGATGTCCGATCTCCCGATATGTAGTAACAGATAACTGTCAGAAGTGTATGGGTAAAGCCTGTCAGGCAGCCTGCCGGTTTGGAGCGATCAGCATGGGGCGGGATAAGTCCTATATTGATCCATCTAAATGTAAAGAGTGTGGGCAGTGTGCAAAAGCCTGTCCTTATAATGCGATCGCAGATCTGGTACGACCTTGCATGAAGAGCTGCCCTGTGGATGCGATCTCGGTGGCCGATAATGGTACCGGTATTGCCGTGATCAATCAGGACAAATGCATACAGTGTGGTTCCTGTGTCCATAAATGTCCGTTTGGCGCGATCGGTTCTAAGACATTTATCGTGGATATCATTAAGAAGATGCGTTCAGATATTAAGGTGTTTGCTATGCTTGCACCTGCAACGATCGGCCAGTTTGGTGCAGATATTACGATGGCAAGCTGGAGAACCGCTTTAAAGAAGATTGGTTTTTATGATGTTGTAGATGTATCACTTGGAGCGGACATGACTGCCATGAATGAGGCGAAGGAATGGATCGAAGCCAAGGAGAAGGGGGAGAAGAAGACAACCTCCTGCTGTCCGGCATTTAAGAACTATATTGAGAAGCATTTCCCGACATTAAAGGATGCGATCTCAGAGACAGTATCACCGATGTGTGCAGCATCCCGTTATATAAAGGAAAAATTTCCGGGTGCAGTTACTGTATTCATTGGACCGTGTATCGCGAAGAAAGCGGAATCCATGTCAGGAGAGAAGGATACTGCAGATTATGCACTGACTTATGGTGAGATTCGTGCGATGCTTCGTGCAAAGGGTGTAAAGCTGGAGCCGGAAGAAGATACGGATGATCAGGGCAGTATCTATGGTAAGAAATTTGCAAATGCAGGTGGTGTAACCGCAGCAGTTCTTGAAAGTATGAAAGAACTTGGCTGTACCGGTGATGTATCTGTATGCAAATGCAGTGGCATAACCGAATGCAAGAAGGCATTGACGCTGATGAAGGTCGGAAGACTTCCAGAAGACTTCATCGAAGGTATGGTATGTGAAGGTGGCTGTGTCGGCGGTCCATCGAGACACCGGGATCCAAATCTTGCAATGCGTGACAGAAATGCAGCACTTGCAAAATCATCGGATATATTGATCAAGGACAATCTGGACAAACAGAATGCAGAAACGGTTGATATGATCCGTTAGATATAAGAAGGTAATTGTAATATCGGATGTGGGGACTTCTGATATTACAGGGAAAAGCAGAAACTATTAACAACAAAAGAAAATAAAGAAGAAAGTAAGAAAATTAAATGTCGCCAGACGAAACATAAAATAAGCCCGGCGGCATTTTTTTCAATGGAGGTTACACGCATGGTAGCACAGATTTTGGCACTTGCCATTTTTGTAGTTATGTTCGGATTGATCATATCCGAAAAATTTGAGCGTCATGTTATCACATTGGTATGTGGACTGGCAACACTTGTTCTGGTATTTGGTGTAGCAATGCACAGCATGGATGCGATACTTGAAACATTAAATATCAGAAACATTTTTACACTTTCGTTCTGGTATGAGGCAGGAGCCTCATCCGAGAGTACGGGTGGTATCAACTGGGCCACGATTATCTTTCTTGCGGGAATGATGGTTATGGTAGAAGGTATGGCAAAGGCGGGGTTCTTTCGCTGGCTATGTATGACGATCGCGAAAGCCGTTCGGTATAGGGTCATTCCGATATTTATTACATTCATGATCATGTCATTTGTCCTTGCTATGTTCATTGACAGTATCACGGTTATCCTGTTCTTAGCAGCAGTTACGGTGGAACTGGCGCAGCTTCTGGACTTTAATCCGATTCCGCTGATCCTGTCTGAGATCTTCTGTGCAAATCTGGGTGGATCGGCAACAATGTGTGGTGATCCTCCAAATATCATTGTCGGAACATCCCTTCGGTATTCGTTCTCCGATTTTATTACAAATACCGGCCTGATGGCGGTACTTTCACTGGTGGTTATTATTTTTTACTTTTATTTTTGTTTCAGGAAAGAACTCACTGCATCTTCGGCGTCACAGACTTCGGAGAAAGATCATCCATCACCGGTATCTGCGATCACGGATAAACGGGCATTTGCCATTAGCTGTGTGATCTTTTTATGTGCGGTTGCCTTACTTATCACACATGCACAGACCGGACTGACAGTTGCATTTATCGGTCTGTTTATAGCAATACTGGTTCTTCTGACATCAGGAAAGAATATCGGACATATTTTAAAAAATGTAGATTATAAGACGATCCTTTTCTTTATTGGTCTGTTTGTTGTAGTCGGTGGTCTGGAGCAGACCGGTATTCTGGAACTGGCAGCCGGATTTATCGGGAAGGTAAGCCATGGAAATGCCAAGGTAATGATAGCCATTATTATCTGGGTATCCGCGATCGCAAGTGCATTTGTAGATAATATTCCATTTGCCGCAACCATGATCCCGGTTATCAAGACGCTGGCAGCATCGACAGGTGTGGATCTCTCGGTTCTTGCATGGACACTGGCAATGGGTACAGATATCGGTGGAAGTGCAACTCCGATCGGGGCATCGGCAAATGTTGTCGGAATGTCGATCGCGGCAAAAGAAGGTCATCCGATCTCTTGGGGCAAATATTGTAAGGTATCGGCTCCGGCATCCGTTATCGTTATTCTGATCTCAATGGTCTGCATCTATCTGCGATATTTCTAGTATTTTTACAGAAACGGGAAATGGCATCACCTGTTATGTAGCAAGCCTTTTTCAACGCCGGTTCTTAGCGAATCGCCAAAGGCGAAGAGCTTAGCACCGTTGCGTTGGAATAGAGTGCAAACGACTTGCGAAATAACAGGTGATGCTATTTCCTGTTTTTTGTAAATAAAAAACTACAAAGAAATTGAAAGCAAAAAACTGTTGACAGATAAGTGAAATATGGTACTATAGGTAAAGTAGTTTTCAAAACTACGTTTGAAGTTAACGAAAAACTTGGAATAAAGTCTGGAAAAACCGAGAACGAAGTTGCAAAAACGTGAAAAAAGGAAACATATTTTTCATTATATAGATCATTATTTTACGGAGGAACAGACAGTATGATAACAGAGTTAAAACCGGAAGAAGGAATTGCCGGAAAGTTTGTCAAGACAGCATTTGATGAGAATGGTGTATTAAGCAAGATTGAATTTACAAATGATGAGACCTTTAATTTTGCATTTGATGTAGTGGATGCATTAGCAGAAAAGACACCGGATAAGACAGCATTGATCTATGTGTCCAGAGATAAGGAAGAAAAGAAGTTTACATTTAAAGAGATCAAAGAGTGTTCCAATATGGCAGCAAATTATTATAAGAGCCTTGGTATCAAGAAGGGCGACAGAGTGCTGCTTGTATTAAAGCGCCATTATCAGTTCTGGTTTACGATCCTTGCACTTCACAAGATTGGAGCTGTAGCAATTCCTGCAACCAATATCTTAAAGGTAGAAGATTACAGATACAGAATTGAAGCTGCAAATGTAAAGGCTGTTGTATGTACAGCTGATGACAAGATTCCGGATGCAATGGCAGCCATCGATCCGGATGATAAGGTGATCAAGGTTATCGTAAATGGTGAGAGAGAGCATTTCCATCCATTTGATAAAGATATCCTTTCATTCAGCAAAGAATTTGCACGTCCGACAGGTGAAGATACAGTCTATGCACATGATACCATGATCATCATGTTCACATCAGGAACAACCAAGCATCCAAAGATGGTAGCACATAATCATCTGTATGCACTTGGACATTATATTACAGCAAGATATTGGCATAATGTAAAGACGGATGGTATTCATTTTACAGTATCCGATACCGGCTGGGGTAAGGCTCTCTGGGGCAAGCTCTATGGTCAGTGGTTATGCGAGACCTGTATCTTCGTTTATGATTTTGATGTATTCAGTGCAGACAATATCATGAAGCTTGTAGAACAGTACAAGATCACAACCTTCTGTGCGCCACCGACCCTTTACAGAATCCTTGTTAAGATGGATCTGAGCAAATACGACCTTTCCGCACTGACTTACTGCACAACCGCAGGAGAAGCCCTGAATCCGGAAGTATTCTATAAATTCAAAGAGATGACAGGATTTACGATCTTTGAAGGCTTTGGTCAGACAGAGACTACACTTGCAATAGGAAATCTGAAAAATACAACACCGAGACCGGGTTCC
>OGDF01007035.1_pt1 | contig 10799 bp, 10 predicted proteins | sample 1570141 | NCBI WGS metagenome assembly OGDF01 (sample SAMEA4370581, study PRJEB24528) | human gut metagenome | reverse complement strand
TGCCAGGGATGGAAGGAAGTTACCGTTACCGCCGATAGCGCCGCCGAGCATGAAAAGACCAATGTACATGCAAGGTGTTGGAGGTGCGATCAAAAATGCGATACCAACAAAATACCAGATACCGAACAGCAGGCAAGCTTTCTGTGTACCGAGCTTCTGGTCAACAATACCCCATGCCCATGAACCGATCATACCGATAACAGCTGCGATCGTCAGCATGGACAGAGCGCCTGTTAATTCGTAACCTCTTGCAGCCATGAAATAACCAACTAACTGAGACATGATACCTACAGTTGCAAGACCAAAGCAGCCTGCGCCAAGACCAAAAATCCAGACATATTTGTTCTTTAAAGCGCCTGCATAGGAAACTTTCTCCATTTCCTTAACGCCTTCTTCTTCTGCTTTGATGATAGCAGCGATTTCAGGGTCATTATCAGGATAGCATCCAGCTTCTTCAGGTGTACCTTTAACCAAGAGACCAAGAAGAACAGCCAGAACAATAATCGCAATACCAAGAATAGATAAAGCACTGGAAATCTGGAAGCTGTTGGCAAGACCTGTCAAAATCCAGTTGATCAGGGCACTTGCAAGGTTCATACCAATTGTCGTGATACCCATAACGATACCTTTTTTGGTAGGGAACCAGTTTGCGCAGATAGCGAAACCACAGTTGCATGCAAATGCATTAATAAATGTAACAATACAAACAAGTGCAACAGCATACATTGCAATGTTAACGGCATTACCGTAAGCGATCATACTGATACCAGCAAGTACCATTGTGATAATAGTTGTCTTTTTCAGACCGGCTTTTTCAATAAATGCAGCCCACAATACACATGCGAACAATGCGATAATGGAAGCCGGTGTAGAAATTGATAACAGGACATCCTGGTTCCAGCCATGGAATGCTGCCATCATAGGTACGATTGTGTTCAGACCGTCAACTGTAATACCTGTCATAAAGAACAGCATTACGATTTCAAAACCGATAACAGTCCAGCCTTTTGTACCAAAATTATAACTTACTTTGTTAAGATCGACGTTCTTTTTGTTTTCACTCATGATCTTAAATCCTCTCCTTCATGCATAATCGTGCAAAAAATAACTTTGTTGCAAAATAGCGGTTAAAAATAAATTCTCCCTTGCGCGCTTTTTCGGAATCATTTAATCTTGAGATTATTTTAACAAACTATAGCAAATAATGGAAATGCACTTTATGTTTTGCTTTTATAACAAAAGGTTATAACAAATTATACATTTTATTCGTTTTTTAGATAACCGTGCCAACTTTTCACAGAGTGCATAGGCCTATACCAAATCATTTTCATGATTTTGCCATAGAATATTGGCGTTACCCCTTTTTTTAGATTATACTTAATAGTAGCTCATTAGAGACAATATCATACTATTTAAGGAGGATTTACAATGAATTACGTTAATACAGTAACAGGTCCTGTAGCTGCTTCTGAACTTGGCCGTACACTGATGCATGAACATTTCTTATTCGGTTTCTGTGGTTTCCAGGGTGATGCCACACTCGGTGGTTTTAAAGAAGAAGAATACACAAGAGACTGTCTGAAAGCGGTTGATGATGCACGCGCATATGGTATCAATACAATTGTTGACGCAACCACCAACGAATGTGGTCGTAACGTACGTTTTCTGAAAAAGATTTCTGATATGACAGGCATGAACATCATCTGTTCTACCGGTTATTACTTCCAGGCTGAGAGTGCTTATGCTTACTGGAATTTCAGAAGAGGCTTCGCTAACATTGAAGAAGAAATCTACGAAATGATGGTTACTGAGCTTACAAAAGGAATCGAAGGCACAGATATCAAAGCCGGCGTCATCAAACTGGCCAGCAGCTTCAATGAAATCACACCTACAGAGGAAATCTTCTTCAAAGCCGCTGCACGTGCTCAGAAGGAAACAGGATGCGTTATCATTACCCACACACAGCTCGGTACAATGGGACCAGAACAGGCACAGCTCTTAACTGCTAACGGTGCTGATCCGTCCAAGATCGCCATCGGTCATATGTGCGGCAGCACGGATGTTGACTACCACGAGGCCGTTCTGAAGCAGGGTGTTTACGTCAACCTGGATCGTTTCGGTCTTGAAGGCGAACTTTTCCATACACCGACAGATGAACAGCGTATGGATCTGATTAAAACGCTTTCTGACAAAGGCTACGGCAACAAGATCCTTCTCGGCCACGACTCTGTCAATGTCAACCTCGGCCGTGGTCTGATCATGACACCATTTATGCAGGAAGCTATGAAATGGGCCAATATCACAGATATCGGTGCCAGAGTTCTTCCTGGTCTTGCAAAACGCGGCATGACAGAAGAACAGATCGATGCGCTTCTTGCAGCTAACCCAATGACTATCTTCGGCTAGCCTATTAATAAGGAAGGCAAGAATGAATACACACGCTTACACACCGATGCATATACAGAATCTGATTAACCGTACGGCTATGGAAGCGAATATTCTGCCCCTGAATTGCTACACGATTATTATAACGATTATTTACAGGAGATTTTTCATGAGTCACAAAACTGTTATTTGTTTTGCTATCTGGACCAGCTTCTGGTCTGCGCTTTTTAATCACTTTTACACTGTTTACTTCGGTTCATTCGGCGTGCCCTGGATCATGTTTGTCTGCATGGCTATTTACTTCGGTATGGGCGGCGCACCAAAGCAGGTGCCGGGTATGATTCTTTCCGCATTTTGCGGTCTGGCATGGGGTCAGTTCGACTTTATCCTCATCAACTTCTTCGGCAGCACATGTCATATGTCAGCTGAAATGGCAAGCTTTGTGGCCATCCTCGTTGGTACAGCCATCACCATGTACATCCACATCAAACTGCTGGGTGCAACACCGCTTGGCTTTATGCCGTTTATCTTTGCCGGTGTCTGCCTGACCTTCTCTCAGGGCGGCAGCAACGTTGCAGGTCTCGCTTTCACATTGTTTGTCGGCATTATTCTGGCAATGATCTGTGGCCTGGGCTTAACCTACTGCACCAAGAAATTTGATACCCCTCAGATCACAAAATAATTTTTTGTACAAGCGCAAAGCGCCGCAAACGACTCTTTGCGCGCTTAAAGTAAAAATATCCCCGATGATTTGTATCGCTTCATCTCGAAGTCTTCACAAATAACCTGGGATATTTTTTTATTTATTCTTTTATTTTAATTTTTACCCATTAGTAAGCAGCGACTGTATCTTCATCCACATCCTCTTTTTTCTTTTCTTTCATGGCAAAGATCATGCAACCACCCACAACTGCGATAATGCCAAAAACAGTGTATGGTGCAGAATAACCATTTGACATAGAATGTAACACGGCCAGAACGGCATAAGAACAGGATCTGACAATACCACTGATCATATTCATGCATGAAAAGGAAACAGAAAAATCTTTACGTCCAAAAGCCTGTGCAGCCAGTACAGGGCCAAACTGTCCATTTCCACCAATAGACGCGCCCAGCATGATCAAACCAACATACATACCGATTTTTAACGGCGAAATCAGCAGAATAATACCTGCCAGATACCAGATACCAAAAATCAGACAAGTCTTCTGTGGTCCAAGTTTCTGGTCAACCGCGCCCCAGATCCATGCACCTGCAATACCGATCACGGCAGCAATTGTCAACATCGTCAATGCACTGCTGGCATCATAGCCTCTGACTTCCTGGAAGAAGGATAAAAGCTGTGACATAATACCCACTGTTGCAAGACCGAAGAAGCCATTGCCAATACCATACATCCATACATACTTATTCTTAATTGCATCTTTATAAGAGAACTGGCTGCCAATTTCTGCAGGCATTTCTTCGTTCTTTAACATCTCTGCAACGGCAGGATCATTATCAGGATAACAGCCATCTTCTTCTGGTGTTCCCTTCACAAACAGCGCTACAAGACCTGCCAGGACAAATAACACGATACCAAGCACCGTCAGGGCACCTGTAATTTCAAATACATTAGAAAGACCTGTCAGCACCCAGTTGATAATCGCGCTGGCCAGATTCATCCCAATCGTTGCGATACCATTCGCAATACCAGACTTTGTCGGAAACCAATTCGCAACAATCGCAAAACCACAGTTACATGCAAAAGCATTAATAAATGTGACTACACATACAAGGCTGATCGCATACATCACCACGTTGACCGAATTACCATAGGCAATCAAACTGATACCTGCAAGTACCATCGTAATCAGCGTGACACGCTTTAAGCCGCCTTTCTCAATAAATGCAGCCCACATAACACAGGCAAATAATGCTACAATTGATGCTGGTGTAGAAATGGAAAGCAATACATCCGAACTCCAGTTGTGGTAAGCTGCCATCTTCGGAACGATGGTATTGAGACCATCCACCGTAATACCTGTCATAAAGAATAACATCACAATTTCAAAGCCGATAATCCGCCAACCTTTTAAGCCGAAATTATACCCAGATGTTTTCTTAGCACTTGTCGTTTTCATTTCACTCATGATTTATTTTTCTCCTTTGTATCTTACTGAATACAATTTTATCAGAACAATATGCATAAGTGAAATGCATAAACAAGCACAGATTTATGTCAAATAGTTATAAGTTTTCACAGTTTAGACACAGAATTTTCATACTTTTTTGTCTTATTCCTTTTTTTCATTCATCACATCGACGAAATTCTCTATTTTTTGCATTTTTGGCACGCATTTATCACAAACATTCATAACATCCTTTTGTGGTCATCTGTTTTTGTTATAAAGCGTGATTTGCTTATACAAAAAAAGAAGCTGCTCTTTGAATATTTTTTCAAAGAACAGCCATTAATGGATGCTTTTTACAAAATTAAATTGGATTGGATTTAGCCACAGATGGCTCCCATATCAGCCACAATTGCTTCACCGTTAATCATACCGGACATATCCGATGCCAAAAACAGTACCAGGGCTGCCACTTCATCTACAGTTCCGAGCCTTCTCTGAGGAATCGTCTTCAACACATGATCTCTGAATTTTTCATTTTCAAATTCAGCTTTATTAATCTCCGTCACCACATAGCCCGGGCAAACAGCGTTTGTCTGGATACCGTAACGACTCCATTCAAGAGCCATGGTCTTCGTCAGATTGATCACACCGGCCTTGGAGGCACCGTAGAGTGAAAGCGCGCTTGTGCCTTTTAAGCCGCCAACAGAAGCAATATTGATGATCTTTCCGCCCTTTTCGGATGCCTTCATCACAGCTGCCGCTGCCTTGGAGGCAAACAAAACACTTCTGAGATTCGTCTCCATAACCATGTCGTAATCTTCCACGTCCAGATCAAGAATCTTTTTCGTAATCGCGACACCGGCACAATTAATCAGAATATCCACGCCACCAAAAGTCTCCGCTGCACCTGCAATCAGGGCATCGATCTCATCAATATTTCTTACATCGGTACGAATACCCTTACCATGACCGCCCGCAGAAGTAATCGCCTCTGCAACAGCAGTACATTCATCCTCATGTCTTCCGGCCACAACCACATTGGCGCCGCACTGACCAAAAGCCAGCGCAATTGCTTTACCGATACCCTTTGTACCGCCGGTAACAACCGCCGTCTTGCCAGCCATATCGTAGGATGCCATCTTCACAGGCCCATTCATATTCAACATACCAAAACCTCCTCAAATCCAATCAATATTCTTCATTAAAAGAGAGAACAAACGCAAAAAGGGAAGCAACTGTGAGACAGGCAAAATCTGTATCGCATTGTTCCCCTTTAGATAACGAACAGATGATTTTCGAAATTCACAGCCTCTATAACTGAACGAAAAAATGCCTCCGATTTCGAAATCATCTGTACTTTATTAGAATTTATGATGCAGTTTAAGGATATCGATCAGCATCTTATCTCTGTACTGAGCGATTTCTGCATTTGTATGGCCCACTTCATCTGGAAGGTTCTTCATGATCTCATCCATTTCCTTCTGAGCCTTTGTACCGTAATCGGCAGGAATTGTATCCCATGCAGCGATATCTGCACAGAGGTTAAAGCCACCTGCCAGCATATCCATCATACCTTTAAGACCATCTTTGTTGCCTAACTGCATGATCATGTTATGGCCAAAGATTGCCCATCTGATAGCAGGGCCAAATGTCAGAGCCTTATCAGCTTCTTCTACTGTACAAACGCCTCTTTCAACAAGGTCAACCATTTCACGGAATACAGCAAGCTGCAGTCTGTTGCAGATGTAACCTGGGCAGTCTTTCTTCAGAACGATTGCCTCTTTGCCAAGAGATTCATAGAATTCTTTTGCAAGTTCAACATTTGCTTCGTCTGTCTTTTCTGTCTTTGTGATTTCTACGAGTGGGATAAGGTGTGGTGGGTTGTAAGGATGACCGCCAACACATCTTTCAGGATGTACAGCATGTTCTGTAATCTGTCCAAGAGGAAGACCTGATGCAGATGTTGCTACGATTGCATCAACCGGCGCATACTTTTCGATTTCAGCAAGCATGCTGTGTTTGATCGGAAGTCTTTCAGGACCGGATTCCTGAATAAACTGAGCATCCTTTACAGCTTCTTCCATGCTTGTTGTAAACTGGATTCTTGCAAGAACCGCATCCTTGTCTTCAATTGCACCGTTTTCAGCAAGGAATTCAAGGTTGCTTACGATTGTCTTCTTATCGTTTGCAAGACAATCATCATTAATATCATAAAGTTTTACGTTCAGACCCTTCATTGCGAAGAGAACAGCCCAGCTACCGCCGATTACACCGCCGCCGATACCGGCAACATTCTTAATATCTGCTACTTTCATTATTCACACCTCTGTAAAAAAGTTCATTTAAAAGTTTCTTTATTAAGCCGCCCAAAGCTGGCATCATAAAATGTCAGCTCTGAACGATTCTACATTTATTTTTATCTTACAGCAATTCAAATACTGCTGCTGCGCCCATACCGCCGCCGATACACATTGTAACAAGAGCTGTTGTCTTCTTGTTATCCTGAAGGTAATCAAGTGCTTTACATGTAAGGAATGCACCTGTAGCGCCCATTGGATGACCAAGAGCCATAGCACCACCGTAAGGGTTAACCTTTTCTGGGTTCATCTTAAGGACTTTGATACATGGAATAGCCTGAGCAGCGAAAGCTTCGTTCAGTTCGATGACATCCATATCATCAATTGTCTTGCCTGCACGTTTCAGAGCCTTTGGTACAGCATAGATCGGTCCAAGACCCATCATTGTTGCATCACAACCTGCAACGCTGAAGGATACCATCTTTGCAATTGGTTTGATACCAAGTTCTTTTGCTTTGTCAGCAGCCATTAATACAACGAATGCTGCAGCATCAGATGTCTGTGAAGAAGTAGCAGCTGTAACTGTACCGCCTTCTTCAGCCGGGATGAAGCAAGGTTTAAGACCTGCAAGTGTTTCCATTGTTGTTGTTGGACGGATACCTTCGTCTTCTGTAACAACTTTTTCGTTGCCATCCTTGTCAACAACCGTTACAGGGATGATAGACGGAGCAAGTTTGCCTTCCTTCTGAGCTTTTGCAGCTTTCATGTTGGATTCGTAAGCCATACGGTCCATTTCTTCTCTTGTTACGCCGTAGTTCTTAACGATGTTTTCAGCTGTCATACCCATGCCCATGTAAGCACCTGGCGCATGCTCATTTAACCATGCATCCTGGAATTCTACAGGATATGGTGCGTATGTATCTGTCATACTTTCAACACCACCGGCTACGATAACATCACCCTGACCGCAAGCGATTGCATTGGCACCTGTTGCGATAGCCTGAAGACCTGAAGAACAGAAACGGTTAATTGTATGACCTGCTACGCATTCCGGCAGTTCTGCTCTTGCGCAAACACTCTTAGCAATATTCATAGATGTTGTACCGTGCTGTACTGCACAACCCATGATAACATCTTCGATTTCAGAACGATCTAACTGAGGCACTTTGTCCAGTACACCCTTTAAAACCTGTGCGGAATATTCGATTGGGTGAGTACCTGCGAAAGAACCTTTTCTTGATTTACAAACTGCTGAACGACCATATGCAACAATAACAACTTCTCTGCTCATTTTGCAAAACCTCCTAATAATCTTTATGAAATCATTCGTGATATCTGTTGAAACGATATCTTGTTTTCCGTATTTCTTTTCATAGTTAGCATACCACATTTCTTTTTGACACTGAAATAACCCTTTTCGGCACGTTTATACAAAAACTGAATAACCATAAATATGGTAGAAACGGACTTTTGGCATGCAGTGCCTTTTTTCGATTATACGGAGATTTCGACATAATTTCCACCTAATCGAAAAAAGGCACCCGATTCATTACTGAACCGGATGCCCGAATTTCAATTAGTCTGTGATATATGGCATTAAAGCGATATGTCTAGCTCTCTTGATAGCTGTTGTAAGCTTTCTCTGATGCTTAGCACAGTTGCCTGTGATTCTTCTAGGAAGAATTTTACCTCTTTCAGAGATATATCTCTTTAATTTGTTTGTATCTTTGTAATCGATAACTGCGTTCTTATCTACACAGTATACACATACTTTCTTTCTTCTGCGCATAGGTCTTCTCTTCATCTGAGTGCCTCTGCCTTCTTCTTTATTGTATGGCATATCAAAACCTCCTTCTCAAATTCAAATCTTTCTGTTATGCTCTGATAACAGATCATGTCCTATTCTAGCTGAATGGCAATTCTTCATCAATGCCATCCGGAATGTTCATAAAACCATCCGATGGTGCCTGACTTGGCACAGGTCTTCCGGACTGCTGATAACCACCGCCATAACTGTTGTTGGCTGCAAAATCACTGCTGTTGCGATCACTTGCTGCTTTGCTCTCGGCAAATTCCTGTTCTTCAACAACAATATCTGTTGTATAAACACGCACACCGTCTTTGTTGGTGTAACTGCCTGTCTGAATTCTGCCTGTGATCACAATGCGGATGCCCTTGTGAAAATACTTCTCTGCGAACTCTGCCTGACGGCCAAAAGCTACACAGTTGATAAAATCGGCATCCGGATCACCGTCACGCTTAAATGTACGGTTCACTGCCAGTGAGTAGCGGGCAACTGCTGTAGAGCGTTCACCCTGTGAATATCTGATCTCCGGATCTCTGGTTAATCTTCCCATCAAAATAACTTTATTCATTTAGACTTACCCCTTTTCTAATTAAGCGTCCTGTCTAATGCATAAGTATCTGATTACATTCTCCATAATACGGACACGCTGTTCAACTTCGTTTGGACAGTTTGAATCGGATTCGAAAGTGATGAAGTAGTAGAAACCTTCTTTCATCTTCTGAATTTCGTAAGCAAGTCTCTTCTTGCCCCATTCGTCAACGTTAGTAACAACGCCACCAAAACGAGCGATAACTTCCTTGATCTTCTCGATGCTTGCTGCTCTTTCTTCATCTTCGATCTTTGTAGTAAGAACTACTGCTAATTCGTATTTGTTCATGCTAGTGCACCTCCTTCTGGACTTCACGGCCCTCCCATTGCGGAGAGCAAGGAATTAATATATAACATATCACAGTTACCCAGTTTACCATAAAAAAAAGTGCAAAGCAAGCACTTTTTTCATATTATGGTATAAAATTTTCTTAACTATTCAGAGCTAACCTCCAAAATGCTACGCATTTCGTCACCTATCGGGTAATCTTAATTTCTTCCCCATTTCTCTCCAGTCTCCGAATGTTCTTCTCCACCAGCTTCCGCGCCATCATCACCTGATGCTCACAGCCGCAGCACTTTAATCTGAAATCCGCACCACTTCGAAGCACTTCCCAGTCAAAACTGCCGCAGGGATGCTTCTTCTTCAGCCGTACAATGTCGCCTGTTAAAATCTCCATCTTGCGCCTCCTTGTATAGTTGTATCATCCACGCTATTTGCAAAGTATATGCCAAATTCTACTCACTTGTCGCCCTTTAAGTATAACGGTGATTTCTTCCGATGACAAGGCATTATCTGTTTTCTACTCTATTTCCATCCATTCTTCTATCGAATAATAAGTCCTTCCTTCATAACCATCCGGATCGTAGGCCAAATCCCCCTGATAACCTTCCACTGGCCGAAATATCAGTCCGGATTCATCATCTTCGTCGTATATTCCATCAAAGACATAATACGTACCATTCACCCGAAGGAAATCACCATACAAATCAACTTCCGCATTCTTCAAATCTTCCTGGCTGATGGCGTCTGGAATAAGTTCGTCATTGATATTGTCATAGACCTTAACTTTCCCCTCGACTAGCGGTATAACCGTGTCTTTTTGGGTCCAAAGCATAGTTTCTCTTGCAAAAATTTCTGCTCTCTGCTCCCAATTACTCATTGGGAAAGCCCATAACACACACTGATCTTTTGGTTCATCTTCTTTCTGCATGTAGGACTTCTCAAGGTGATACGTTTCTCCATCGATGGTTATCTCCGTGTAATCATCATTGAAAATACTATTTTTCAAATCTTCTTCATCAAAGATTCCCATCCGTTCATAGGTATGATAATCTTCTTCATCCAAACAGATCTGATAAGGATAAATATATCCTTTGTCTCTTGCCTCCGTATAAGCCGCTTTGATATCAAAAGGTGTTCCATCATCGTTAAGTATCATATAATTGCCATCTTCGTCTACAGCATAGATATGCTCTTCTTCCGTTGTCAGTATGACTTCCGTTTCCTGCTGATTGTAAAGCTGCTTAGTATTCTGAAAAATTGCATCGAAAATACCTATTTTTGCTGCATAAACCGTACCTCCGGTTATCAAAATGACTAGAGCA
>OGDF01007031.1_pt1 | contig 10804 bp, 8 predicted proteins | sample 1570141 | NCBI WGS metagenome assembly OGDF01 (sample SAMEA4370581, study PRJEB24528) | human gut metagenome | reverse complement strand
CGCTGCGATGTGGCGTCGTTCGTGCCGCTGGAGTTCTGGCTGGAGGCGCGCGCCGCGGTCGAAAAGGTCAATCCGGACTGCATATGGCTTGCGGAGACCGTTCACCAGAGCTACGGCTGCTATGCGCGCAGGCAGGGGATATATTCGGCACTGGACTATGACGAGTTTGAGGCCTTTGATATCGAATATGAATACGATGTGCGGGAGGCGTTTGACAAATATCTGCGCGGGGAGATAGTGCTGAGCCACTATCTCGACATGCTGAATTTCCAAGAGGCCGTATATCCGGCAAATTATAACAAGCTGCGCTTCCTTGAAAATCACGATCAGCCCCGTATATGCTCGTCCGTGGAGCGTGAGTGCGATCTCGTGAACTACACGGCGTTCCTGTATTTTCTCAAGGGCACGACCCTGATATACGCCGGACAGGAGTTTGAGAACAGCCATCTGCCGAGCCTGTTTGAGCGGGAGCCGATCGACCGCGATACGGGGCGCGATATGAGCGCGCTGCTGGCGCGGCTGCATGGGATAAAGCGCCGCTTCGGCTGCGCGGACTACTTCGTCGCTTCGGCGGACGACGAGCACAATATCGCCGTGCTCGAACGCGGAGGAGATGGAAAGCGCTTCTTCGGCGTGTTCAGCCTGCGCTCCGAATGCGCGGAGGTAAAGATCGAGGCGCCGGACGGCGAATACGAGAACCTTATAGACAGCTCGCGCGTCACGGTCAAGGACAGCCGCATAAGATCCGATGGCCGGCCGATCATATTTGAAGCGTGAGCAGTTGAAATATAAAAAAGCTCCCAGCGGGATGCCCCGCAGGGAGCTTTTGATTCAAGCCTTTTTCTGCTTTGCCAGCGCTTTTTCCATGAAGCGCTCGGCGTAGATGATGCAGCGCTGGTGACGGCCTTCGCCGATCAGCTCTCCGTCTGCATATGCCTTCACCTCGAAGGTCAGCATACGGCGGTCGATCTCGACCAGCGTGCTATCCGCGTGGATGTGCGCGCCGATCGGGGAAGCCGCAACGTGCGAGACCTCAAGGCGCGTGCCGACGGTGCTCTGTCCCTCTTCGAGATAGGGCTGCACCAGTTCTCTGGACGCCTTCTCCATCAGCGCTATCATGCTGGGCGTGGAAAAGACCTCAAGCGCGCCGCTGCCGACCGCGGCGGCGGTATTCTCATAGACGACTACCGTTTCGGCAGTACCCTTTATACCAAGCTCCATAGAATTCCGTTCCTTTTACTTGATGTACTTTTTCATAACCTCCGCGAGGCGTTTCACGCCCTCGACGATCCTGTCGTCTGGCATGTTGGAATAGTTCATGCGCAGGCAGTGGAAGTTGCCGCCGTTGGGGAAGAAGCCGTCGCCGGGGACGAACGCAACGTTGAGCGCCAGCGCGTCGGCCGCCATGTCGCGGGTGTTGACGTACTCCGGCATCTCGACCCATGTGAACAGGCCGCCTTCGGGGCGGGTGAACTTGGCTTCCTTCGGGAAGTATTCATCCATGGTCGAGATCATCAGGTCGCAGCGGTGACGGTATGTATCGCGGATCTTCTGGACATGCGCGTCGAGATCGAACATATCGAGGTACTTGGAGACGACCATCATGGAGACGGTGGCGGTCTGAAGCACGGCGGCCTGCGCGATGAGCGTCATCTTGTCGAATATATCGGAACCGCAGCATATCCAGCCGAGACGGTAGCCGGGGGCGAGGATCTTGGAGAAGGTGCCGAGGTAGATCACGAGATCCTTGGTGTCCATCGTCTTGAGTGCGGGCAGGAACTCGCCCTTGAAGCGCAGCTCGCCGTAGGGGTTATCCTCGATAACGGGAACCTCATACTTGTTCACGACCTCCATGAAAGCCTTGCGGCGCTCAAGAGACCATGTGCGTCCGCTGGGGTTCTGGAAATCGGGGATGACGTAGATCATCTTCACGTTTTCGGTGGTGGCGAGGATGCGGTCAAGCTCCTCCATTATCATGCCGCCGTCGTCAGTCGGGACTTCGACGAACTTCGGCTGACAGGGCTTGAACGCGCTGATAGCGCCGAGGTAGGACGGGCTTTCCATCACGACCACGTCGCCGGGGTTCAGGAAGAGGCGCGCGCAGTAGTCCAGACCCTGCTGGCTGCCCGCAGTTATCATTATGTGGTCTGCGTCCGTGTGGATGCCGTTTTTCGCGGCGAGGCGATCGGCAATCTGCTTTCTCAGGGGCAGGTAGCCCTCGGTGGGGCCGTACTGAAGCGCGGCGCGTCCGTTCTCGTGCAGGACGGCGGCGGTGGCGGTGTTGACATCGTCAACCGGGAAAAGCTCCGGCGCGGGCATACCGCCGGCAAAGGAGATGACTTCCGGACGGGCGGTGAGCTTGAGCAGCTCGCGTACGTCCGAGGCTTTCATTTCATTCATTCTGTCTGCATATTTAACCATTTTTCTGCCTCCTTTATGATATTACACTTTTTACGGTATATTTACATTAGCATAAAACAGCGGTTTAGTAAATACCCAAAGCCGCGAAAAAGCTTGATATTCCTGACATTGTTTTGTCAATCGCCGCCGCGCGGCTCAACCCATGTATTTCAGCACCGCGACCTGCGGTTCGGAATCGTGGTCAATAATTATGCTGTTGGTCTGATAATGATGTATCATCTCCGGCGCTTCAAAGTAGTCCGTGAAAGCGTCGATATGCTCAAGCCGCCGTGCGCCGCGGTTGCCGTCGCGGTAGTGCATGGGGATGATGACCTTCGGGAAGACCTCCTCCGTCAGCCGCCATGATTCCTGCGCGGGAAGTCCGGTGCAGCTGCCGGCGGTTATCATCAGCGCGTCTGCGCCGAATATGCGCCCGATCTCGCCGCTGTGGAGCTGGGTGCCGACGTCACCCATGTGGACGGCCTTCAGCCCGTCGACCTCAAGAATGTGTATCATACATTTCCCGCGCATGATGCCGCACACGCTGTCATGCGATACCTCAAGAGTACTTATCTCGAACGGGCAGTCCGACTCCGGACGCCCGGACAGGGTAACGGCCTCGCGGCAGTTGTGACCGTAGTGCTCGTGACTGATGAGCAGCTTGTCGGCCTTGAGACGGAGCTTGGGGTAGCCGGTCGTATAATCGGCGTTGTACGGGTCGATAACGACGGTGTAGCCGTCGTGAGTTATTGAAAAGCAGGCGTGACCGTGCCATGTTATCTTCATCTTGCAGCCTCCTGAATTTAACAATTTAAATTAGAATGAAATATATAATAGTACAGGGTACGGCGAATTTCAAGCCCCGCCGCGAAATTTTCGCCGCGCTTGCAAGAACCGCGGGAAACGGATATAATAAATCTATAATATGAATTTCGGAGGAGCGGCATGAGCAACTCTTTGATAAACGAAAAATCCCCATATCTGCTTCAGCACGCGGAGAACCCAGTGGACTGGTATCCGTGGGGCGCGGCGGCCTTTGAAAAGGCGCGGCGGGAGGACAAGCCGGTGTTCCTGAGCATCGGGTATTCGACCTGCCATTGGTGCCATGTGATGGCGCACGAATCGTTCGAGGACTTGCAGGTCGCGGAGGTGCTGAACCGGTACTTCGTCGCCGTGAAGGTGGATCGGGAGGAGCGGCCGGACGTGGACGCGGTGTATCTCCGCGTGTGTCAGGCGCTCACCGGCGGCGCGGGCTGGCCGCTGACGATCATAATGACGCCGGAGCAGCAGCCGTTTTTTGCGGGGACGTATCTGCCGAAGAACGGCGTCGGCGGGCGGATCGGGCTTTTGCAGCTGCTGCGCGCTGTGGCCGGAAAATGGAGCGGCAGTAGGGAAGAGCTGCTGCGCGCGGGACGCGACGCCACGGCGGCGCTGCGCGCGATGCCGCGGACGGAGCCCGCGCCGCTGAATGAAGAGCTGCTGAAAAAAGCCGCGGGGCAGCTCGCCGCGAGCTATGACGCCGAATACGGCGGCTTCGGCAGCGCGCCGAAGTTCCCCTCGGCGCATGACCTGATATTCCTGCAGCGCTACGCCTATCATACCGGAGACAAGGCCGCGAAGGAAGAGCTTGAAAATACGCTGCGGCAGATGTACAAGGGCGGCATATATGACCATTTCGGCGGCGGCTTCGCGCGGTATTCGACCGACCGCGAGTGGCTCGCGCCGCATTTTGAAAAGACGCTGTACGACAACGCGATGCTTGCGCTATGCTATACCGAGGCGTGGCAGAACAGCCGCATGGCACTGTACCGTCAGGTCGCGGAGGCGACGCTGGATTACTGCCTGCGCGAGCTGCGCGCGGACAGCGGCGGATTCTACTGCGGGCAGGACGCGGACAGCGGCGGCGAGGAGGGCGCGCACTATCTCTTCACCCCAGCCGAGGTCAAAAAGCTGCTCGGCGAGGACGACGGGCGGCACTTCTGCGAGTGCTACGACATCACCGATGAGGGCAATTTCCACGGGAAGAGTATCCCGAATCTGCTGCTGAACACGCGCTGGAACTTCGTCCCCGAGGGCTACGCGGAGTTCCGCGAGCGCCTGCGCGACTACCGCGCGGAGCGGACGCCGCTGGCGGCGGACACCAAGCTTCTGGCCTCATGGAACGGCCTGATGCTCATGGCGCTCTCCCGCGCAGCGCGAGCTTTCGACAGCAGCCGGTATCTTGCCGCCGCCGAAAGGCTGGCGGAGTTCATGCGCTCAGGCTTCGGCCTCGGCGCGGATATGCGCGCCTGCGCATACGGCGGGGAGACCCGCTTCCCCGCGCAGCTTGACGATTATGCGTTCAGCGCGCTGGGCTTCCTTGAGCTGTACCGCGCGAGCTTCGACCCCGTGCATATAATTTCCGCCGCGAAGCAGGCGGAGCAGATAACCGCGCGCTTCGCCGCCCCGAGCGGCGGATTCTACCGCACCGCGCAGGACGCGGAGCAGCTGATAACGCGGCCGATGGAGGTGTTTGACGGCGCGATGCCGTCCGGCAACAGCGCGGCGGCGCAGCTATTTGTGAGCCTGGCGCGGCTGACCGGCGAGGAGCGCTGGCGCGCGGCGGCGGAGAAACAGCTGGAGTTCATGGCCGGATACGGCGCGGAGCAACCCGCGGGGATGGCCTTTGCACTGTGCGCGATGATGGAGCTTATCTACCCGACGAAGGAGCTTGTGTGCGCGGCGGCGGACGAGGAAGAGCCCGCCATGCTCGCGGCGGTGCGCGCGAAGTATGCGCCGGAGCTTGAGGTGCTGCTGAAAACCCCGTCCTCGGCGGAGACGCTCGCAGCGGCCGCGCCGTTCACGGCGGACTGCGCGCCGCGCGGCGGAAAGGCGCAGTTTTATATCTGCACCGGCGGCCAATGCAGCCTGCCGGTGACGGAATGAAAAACCACAGGCATCACGTTTTTGTCGTGATGCCTGTGGTTTTTGTTATATCGCTCAGTCAACGAGAGCTTCCATCTCGTCGACAAGCTCGCCGAAGAGCTGGAGAGCGGAGTTGACGGGGGCGGGGCTGCTCATGTCAACACCCGCTATCTTCAGCAGGCTGATAGGATCGGTGCTGCTGCCGCCGGAGAGGAACTTCTTGTAGTCCGCGACCGCGGGCGCGCCCTCGGCCAGAATGCGGTTCGCAATTGCGACCGCGGCGGAGAAGCCGGTGGCGTACTGGAACACGTAGTAGTTGTAGAAGAAGTGCGGGATGCGTGCCCACTCAAGCGCGATGCCGTCGTCGGAGATCATGTCGGGGCCGAAGTAAAGCTTGTTCAGCTCGTGATACTTCGCGCAGAGCGCATCGGCGGTGAGCGCCTCGCCGCGCTCGGACATGCGGCCCATCTCAAGCTCGAATTCCGCGAACATCGTCTGGCGGTACACGGTGCCCTTGAACTGATCCATGAAGTGGTTGATGAGGTACGCGCGCTCCTTCTTGTCGGTGGTCTTGCCGAGCAGATAGCGCATGAGCAGGACTTCGTTGCAGGTGGAGGCGACCTCGGCGACAAAGATCACGTAGTCGTTGGTGCAGGTGGGCTGGTACTTGGTGCTGTGGTAGCTGTGCAGCGCGTGACCCATCTCGTGCGCGAGGGTGAACATGCTGTCAAGGGTGTCCTTGTGGTTGAGAAGCACGTAGGGGTGCGGCTGGGAGTTGCCGGAGGAATACGCGCCGCCGCGCTTGCCGACGTTCTCGTAAACGTCGATCCAGCGGTTGTTGAAGCCTTCCTTCAGCAGCTCTACATAGTCGTCGCCCAGAACATGGAGCGCGTCGAGCACGGTCGCCTTCGCGTCCTCATAGCTGATCTTCTCCGCGGCGTCGGCGACGATCGGGGTGTACACGTCGTACATGTGCAGCTCCCGGATGCGCTTCAGCTTCTTGCGCAGCGCAACGTAGCGGTACATCTTGTCCATGTTCGCGTGGACGGCGTCGATGAGGTTCAGATATACCTCGACGGGAACCTCAGTGGCGTCGAGAGACGCGGCGAGGGTGGTCTCGTATTTGCGCGCGCCGGCGAAGAAGCGAAGCTGCTTGAACTGCGCATCCAGCGTTGCGGCGATGGTATTCTTGTATTCGCCGAGGCGGTTGTAGTAAGTCTCGAAAGCGTTGCGGCGGAGTACACGGTCGCTGCTCTCGAGCAGGGGGACGAAGGAGCCGTTGGTGAGCTGATGCTTCACGCCGTCCTTGTCCTCGACTTCGGGGAAGCGCAGCTCCGCGTTGCGGAATACGCTGCCGATGCTCTCCGGAGAGTCTGCCATCTCGCCCGCGGCGGCCAGCAGGGTCTCCTCCTTGGGGGAGAGAATGTGCGCGGCGCGGCGGCGGATCTGGTACAGGCTGCGGCGGTAGGTCTCCAGCTCCGACTGCACGGTGTAGAACAGGTTCAGCGTGTCCTCAGGAATGGCCATTATCTCGGAGGTGCGGTACGCGGCGGCGCTTGCGATGGCAACGTAGGTGCTCATGGCCTTGCCGCGCATGTCCTGATAGTAGTTGTCGCCGGTGTCCTGATCGCCCTTGCAGCTCGCGTAGCCGTAGAGGCGGCTCAGGCGGGTGCTTATCTCGTCGTCAAGGCGGAAGGACTCAAGCAGCGTTTCGGCGCTCTCGCCGAGCTTGCCCTGAAAAGCCGCGATGCGGGCGGGCATTTCCTTGAGCGCTTCGTACTCGGCAAACCATGCCTCGTCGCTCTCAAACATGTCCTTGAGGTTCCAAGTGAATTCCTCAGGGACTTCACTGCGCTTGGGGATAACGTTCTGTGCCATATAAATAAACCTCGATTCCTTAGTATCGGTTGACAAGGGCAAACACGGTTTTGGCGGGCAGAAATGCGCCCATACTTCTTCAAAGCCCTTGACAATACAGCAAGTATTCTCTGCGGCCTTTTCATCGTCTGGCCACATTTCTGCTCCGTCAAAACTGCTGCGCACTTGACAGGAATGAATTTTCAAGTGATTTTTGTTTTTTGAGACGCAGACGGGCTGCCGCCCTTCTATAATTCAAATCAAAGCACAACGAAGTGGGTTTGATTTGAGGAGGAAGAAGGAGATTGCAGAGTGCAGCTTTTGTCGCGAGGCGGAAGCGGAACGGTGCAAGCTTCTTCTGACGAGACGGAAAGACGCACTGTCAGGCGTGTTTGCCCTTGTCAACCGATACTACTTGTTTTCTCCAGAGAAGTATTGGCACAGGTGCCGCAGACAGCACTCTGCGCAGTTCGGCTTGCGCGCATCGCACACGGCGCGGCCGTGCAGCACGATGCAATGGCAGAAGTCGGACGAGTGCTCCGGCGGAAGTATCGTCCGCAGCTCCATCTCAATCTTGACCGGATCCTTCAGGTTATCCACAAGCCCCAGCCGGTTCGAGATACGGATGCAGTGCGTATCGACGACCGTGGAGCCGGGCACCTTGAACACATCGCCGAGAATCAGATTTGCCGTTTTCCTGCCGACCCCGGGCAGTGCGGTCAGCTCCTCCATAGTCCGCGGCAGCTCGCCGCCGTATTTCTCGAGCAGAACGTTTGCGCAGGCGACGATGTCCCGCGCCTTCGCGCGGTAGAATCCGCAGGAGTGGACGTATCTCTCGACCTCCTCGACGTCCGCGGCGGCGAAGGCCTCAAGCGTCGGGAAGCGCTCGAACAGCGCGGGGGTTATCTTGTTCACGCGCTCGTCCGTGCACTGCGCGGCGAGCCGCACCGAAAACAGCAGCTCGTAGTCCTTGCGCCAGTCGAGCGTGCAGTCCGCCTGCGGATACTCGGCCAGCAGAAGCCGCACTATTTCGTTTACCTGCTCCTGTGTGCGCATAAGCTTACCTCTTATTTCTATAATAGTATAATGGTAATGGTCAGTAAAAAAGCAAAGTCGGCGCGGCTTTATCGCGCCGACTTTTATTGATTTATCTGCTTGCAGTGACGGTTCCGCTGGCGACTATGTCGGTCAGGTCAACGTCGCTGTACTTTCCGCCGAAGTGCCATGTGACACTCAGCGGCAGGCTGATGGACTCGCCGGAGGAGATGTTCACGGTGAAGGTCTTGCTGCCGAAGGGGGTGTTCAGCGCGCTCTTGCCGTCGTAATCCACGGCGGGGCTGGCCATGGTCGCGGTGCTGCCGTTGAGATCAACGGTGACTGCGCCGGGAACCTCAACGAGATGCAGGCTGTAAGAGTCAAGGCTGACCTTGACCGTTACCTCGGCCTGAGAACCGCTCACGGAGCTGATGCTCCAGTCAACGCGGATGTTCATCGGCACACCCGTGTTGGAAGAGAAGCTGCCGGAATTGAGAAGCTTGTTAGGCTCCGGAGTCGGCGCGGGCGTGGGCGTAGGAGTGGGCGCCGGCGTCGGGGTAGGCGTGGGAGCCGAGGACGGCGTCGGGGTCGTCGCCGTGCCGGTGCTGCCGGAGCTGCTGCCGTCGCCGGTCGTACCGCCTGCGTTCGGCGTGCCGACGACTATCTGCGGCTCCATCGAACCTGATACGTCGGCAGCCGGAGGTTCGGCCGCATTATCCTTGCTTGTCAGCCAGAAGCAGATGAGCGCAACGGCCAGAAGGAAAAATACTATGAACAAAACCGCAGCAAATTTGCCTTTTTTCATTATTGATTCAGTCCTTTCATTAGGAGTGATTACAATTATACAGCAAAAGGCGAAAAATGTCTACCATGGGCGGCGCGGACAGGTGTGAATTATGTTTCTTAAGGGGCGGCGCGGGTGGAACGCGGCACGCCATATTTTGGCATGCCGGTGCATTCTGCCCACAATATACAGATGGCACATGATGAAACGACCGATCTTTTGTCAAAAATGTCTCGTTTGGTTGACAAGTTGTGGCAGTTGGTGTAAAATCTTAAAAAACATAAGATATTCGTTGGACTGCGGCCTGACGGTTCTATTGCAGCATGTTTCCGGTAAGAAGCGACCGGTTGAAGGGAGTTGATTCACATCGACGTGATTGAGGAGACTACGGTAGAGAGTTATACTCCTGCCGCGGTGATTCTTCCTTATGAGGTAACAGGAGAATACTATGTGGAGGAGCGCTGGGCGAGCTTGACGCTAAGCCGGTATACTCCTTTTTTAAGCGCTTTTTTGATATAGTGCTTTCGCTTTTCGCACTTATCGTGCTGCTTATCCCGATGCTTATCATAGCGGTCATTGTAAAGCTGACCTCGCCAGGAAGCGTCCTGTATAAGCAGGAGCGGCTCGGCAAGGACGGCGTGTGCTTTGAGATAATAAAGTTCCGTTCGATGTACGCCGACGCTGAGAATAACGGCGCGCAGTGGTCCGACGGCGAGAACGACGAGCGGATAACCCCGTTCGGCAAGTTCCTGCGGCGTACCAGAATGGACGAGCTGCCTCAGTTCGCGCAGATACTGACCGGTAAGATGAGCCTTGTCGGCCCGCGACCGGAGCGCGAATGCTTCTACGAAAAGTTCGAGACCTACATACACGGCTTCAGCGAGCGTCTGAAGGTCAAGCCGGGACTCACAGGGCTGGCGCAGGTCTCCGGCGGTTACGATCTGCGGCCGGAGGAGAAGGTAGTGTACGATATCGAGTACATAAAGAAGCGCTCGCTTTGGCTCGACCTGAAATGCATACTGCTCACAGTGCGCATAATCTTTTCTCATAATGGAGCAAGATAAATGACTGGCGGAATCCTTGGCGGTACGACTGCTTCAGTAAAACTACATTTAATAAAAGGGAATCTGAACTTTTGAGAAAATTCAGGTTCCCTTTTATTATCAAAAGAGCAGTACCAACTCAATTTGGTACTGCTCTTTAAGCCTTGGATTTATTACTTGTTCTCCATGTTTACAGCGCCGGAGAGGTCAACGGAGGTGGAACCTTCGTCTTCCTGCTCGAAGACGTAGTCTTTGCCGGGGAGGATCGCGTTGAGGCCGATGCCGACGATGGAGGCGACAGCGAGGCCGGAGAGGCTCACGATGCCGATCTGGATGCTGCCGGAGTAGCTGATGCCGATCGCAAGAACGAGTATGAGCGCGGCGACGATGACGTTTCTGGTGTTGGTGAAGTCGACCTTGTTCTCAACAACGTTGCGCACACCGACTGCGGAGATCATACCGTAGAGGATGAGGGACACGCCGCCGATGGTCGCGGTGGGCATTGCGGAGACGAGAGCAGCAAACTTCGGGCAGAAGGAGACGAGGATCGCGAAGCAGGCTGCGATGCGGATGACGCGGGGGTCGTAGACCTTGGACAGCGCGAGGACGCCGGTGTTTTCACCGTAGGTGGTGTTCGCGGGGCCGCCGAAGAGTGCTGCCAGGGAGGTTGCCAGACCGTCGCCGAGGAGGGTGCGGTGGAAGCCGGGGTCAGACATGAAGTTCTTGCCGACGGTGGAGGATATTGCGCAGATGTCGCCGATGTGCTCGACCATGGTGGCGA
>OGDF01007027.1_pt1 | contig 10807 bp, 9 predicted proteins | sample 1570141 | NCBI WGS metagenome assembly OGDF01 (sample SAMEA4370581, study PRJEB24528) | human gut metagenome | reverse complement strand
CTCTAAGCCTCATTTCTATCTTATTTACAGTGCTTTGGCTTGATGTCTGTACCATGTTTTTGAAACCTTTTTATTATATTTTTGGTTCTTGTTCGTCTGCAAAGATATGGTATTTTCTTCTAAACGCCAACGTTTTTATTGAATATCCGCTTTTGAAACGCAAATTTGACAAACTCGCAACAGGTCACTTTATCATGTTGAGAATCCGGACAAAAATAATTCTCCGAAAAGATTTTGCTGTTTGGATTTAATGTTATAGATATTGCAAATATGAGGTATGGGATAAAGACAATAATTTTCACTCCTGTTTCTTTGCCAATCACATTTTTCTTTACATCTTTGCACCCGAAACATCAAGAGCAGTATTAATCTGCACCAACCGAGTACGACAGCCGCGGTGGTCAAGACACGATGTGGAAATAAGTTTAATTTCAAAAATAAGTCATTATGAACAATTCATTTCAAGAAATAAAATCACTTAGCAACATATAACCAGACGATGATACCGTCTGCTCTTGGCATTACCGGCTGGAAGATAAGCTGGTAGATAGGCTGGCAGATAAGTCGTTTCGGCGCTTATCTGCCAGCCTTTATTCTGTTGATGCACAGTGAAATGTGCCGTTGCTGGAAGATATGGCAGATATTTTCACCAATGCGGAAAATAAAAGCATAGAACGAAAAGCTTACTTCACGTTCAGCTTGACCGTCTTTCCACCTGCTTTCACTACATACAGACCCTTTTCAACAGGTGTTACGGCAGCTGTGCTGACGAGCTCGCCGCTTGCGCTGTACACCTTTACGTCCTTTGCGTTCTGCACCACTATCTTGCCGTTGATGGCGAAGATGTTCATACGCTTGGCGTTAGGGCTGTTGACGCCTGTGGGGTAAGCCTCGAATGTAGCTACGCCGGTAAGCGCATTGAGCCTGATGGTCTTGAAGGTAATCGCCTCAGTCTCCATGTCGATGGTGATGTTCTGACCTTTTGGCGTGAGCTGCACCGGCTGGTTGAACGGTATGTACTCGCCGACGTATGCCACACCCCAGTCGATAGTCTGCCAATCGTTGGAAGCGAACTTGAAGCCTTCGCCCTTCTTTATCGTTATATCATTCCATTCTACGGTGCCGTCGCCCATGTCCCTGCCCTTGTATTCGTCCAGGAACTGCCAGACGTCGGTGGCATCACCTACAAAGTAGCAGTCGGGGTAGACGTCGGTGCCGAGAAGCATCTTCTCCCATGTATTTTCGATTGTCATTATGGGAGTGTTGTCGGCGTTATAAAGCTCTCTTAGGTTAACGTTGCCGTTTTCGTCTTTATGTATTTTATCGTACGTGGTCATAGCCCAACCGTTCATTGCTGCTTGTCGGCATCCCAGGTATACTGGCCGCTATCTATAGTCGTCTTGCCGTAGTGTATTAATTCGGCTACATTCTTTTCGCCTTCTGTCCATTATCCCTCAGTTACAACACCGTCGTTGTATGTATAAGTGGTCTGTTTCTTTATTTTTCCAAACTCGGTTAATACGAAGTCTGTAGTTGAGATGATGGTTCCGTCGGGAGCTTTGCTAACGCTCTTTGTCTGGCACCATTTCTCGTTGTTCAACACTATGCTGCGGTTTGGTTCCGGTTTCTCTGTGCTGAAGTTGGCGATTTCAGGAGCTGTTATATGAAAAGCATTTGTCAGGAAGGCAAACTCCCTACCTTGTTCTTCATCATAGAATTTGACGAGGCAGAGTTTCTCCGGATACTTCCGGTATGAATTGTATTCAGTGAATTCAATCACAGCATCTGTCAATATGTTCTTTGGCAACCTGCGCCTCCATTTACAGCATTTGTATTGCAGATTTTTCTTGGCTCGCACAACAAAGAACGATTCATGCTGATGTATTTTGAAAAGCTCCTTGAATGCATTGTATCCACAGTCGAAAACATAGTAAGAACCCGATTCATAAGGAATTTCCTTCATAGCCTTTGAGTCGTAAACTGATGCTGTAGAGATAAGGAAGAAAGCTGGAACCTGAGATTCGAGGTCATATAGCACATGTGCTTTTATTCCTCCCTTCTTCTTACGGAACTTTGTCCACCAGAAGACCGACAAACACAATGGAATGGTCGTTGAGTCGAAGGCGTATACATTTCCTTTCAACTTGAAGATATCCGTCACACGTTTCTTCCTGGCTTGCTCCATCATATAGAAAGCAAAGTCTTCAAAGATACGGTAGTCACGATTCTGATTGGCAGAAGCAAATGTCGTTTTCGCAATAGGCTTACGCCCTAATCCAAGATGGTATTGCTTTGCTCTATGTGCTTCAAAAGCAACAATCAGATCTTCGGGAAATTGTACTACTTTTGTGCTCGGTTTACCACTTATCACAGAATATTATTCGGCGAATTATGAAATTTTCGGAACTTGACGACACCGACCGCAAGATATTGCGCATACTACAAGAGGACAGTACGCTCACAGTAAAGGAGCTGGCAATGAGGGTGAATCTCTCCACTTCGCCCACCTTCAACCGCCAGAAACGACTGGAGCGAGAGGGATTCATTCAGGGCTATCACGCCATAGTGGACGCAAAGAAGACAGACAACGGCATCACCGTGCTGTGCAACATGCGCCTGAAACGCCACTCGCAGATGCTCATGGACGACTTCATGCAGGCCATACAGAGCATCGACGAGATTACGGAGTGCTATAACACGAGCGGCGAATACGACTTCACGCTAAAGATTCAGACGCGCGACATGGACACGTATCAGGAGTTCATGCGCACAAAGCTCGGAAACATCGACAGCGTGGGCTACTTCCATAGTGTGTTCGTGATGAAGGAGGTGAAAAACACGCACGGCGTACCAATCAAGTGAGCGAAAAACAAGCCAGCTTGTTTTGAATTGTCTTCGATTTGCACTATCTTTGCACACAGAAACTAAAACTCAGCAAAATTACTGATACATTTAAATAATGGAAAACTTGAAAACATACACTTTCGACGAGGCATACAAGGCTTCGCTGAACTACTTCGCCGGCGACGAACTGGCTGCTCGCGTATGGGTGAACAAGTACGCGATGAAGGACAGCTACGGCAATATCTACGAGTGTTCGCCAGAGGATATGCACCATCGTCTGGCTAACGAGATAGCTCGCATAGAGAAGAAATACGAGAACCCGATGTCGGCAGAGGAGATATTCCGGCTGCTCGACCACTTCCGCTATATCATTCCGGCAGGCAGCCCGATGACGGGCATCGGCAACGACCACCAAGTGGCGTCGCTCAGCAACTGCTTCGTGATTGGCATCGACGGCGACGGCGATTCGTACGGCGCCATCATGCGTCTCGACGAGGAGCAGGTGCAGCTGATGAAGCGTCGCGGCGGCGTGGGTCACGACCTCTCGCAGATTCGTCCGAAGGGAACGCCGGTGAACAACTCGGCTCTCACGTCGACGGGTCTGGTGCCGTTCATGGAGCGCTACAGCAACTCTACCCGCGAGGTGGCGCAGGACGGCAGACGCGGCGCGCTCATGCTCTCGGTAAGCATCAAGCACCCGGACAGCGAGGCGTTCATCGACGCGAAGATGACAGAAGGAAAGGTGACGGGCGCCAACGTGAGCGTGAAGATTGACGACGAGTTCATGAAGGCTGCCGTAGCCGACAAGCCATACACACAGAAGTTCCCCATCGACAGCAGCAACCCGCTCGTGGAGAAGCAGATTTCGGCTAAGAAGCTGTGGGGCAAGATTGTGCACAACGCATGGAAGAGCGCCGAGCCGGGCGTGCTGTTCTGGGACACCATCATACGCGAGAGCATCCCCGACTGCTATGCCGACCTCGGTTTCAAGACCGTATCGACGAATCCGTGCGGCGAGATTCCGCTCTGTCCGTACGACTCGTGCCGTCTGCTCTCGGTGAATCTCTACTCGTACGTGGAGCATCCGTTCACGAAAGAGGCGAAGTTCAACTTCGAGCTATTCAAGAAGCACGTAGCTAAGGCGCAGCGCATCATGGACGACATCATCGACCTTGAGCTGGAGAAGATTGACCTTATCATGTCGAAGATAGAGAACGACCCGCAGTGCGACGACATCAAGCACGCCGAGTATCACCTCTGGGAGAAGATAAAGAGCAAGAGTTCGAAGGGACGCCGCACGGGTGTAGGCATCACAGCCGAGGGAGACATGATAGCGGCAATGGGTCTGCGCTACGGTACGCAGGAGGCTACCGACTTCAGCGTGAATGTGCACCGCACACTGGCGCTGGCTGCATACCGCTCGTCGGTAGAGATGGCTAAGGAGCGCGGCGCATTCGAGATATTCAGCGCTGAACGCGAGGCTAACAACCCGTTCATCCTGCGCATAAAGGATGCTGACCCACAGCTGTACGAGGACATGCTGAAGTACGGCAGACGCAACATCGCCTGTCTGACTATTGCACCTACGGGAACAACGTCGCTGATGACACAAACGACAAGCGGCATCGAGCCGGTGTTCATGCCCGTATACAAGCGTCGCCGCAAGGTGAACCCGAACGATGCCGACGTGCATGTCGACTTCGTTGACGAGGTGGGCGACTCGTTCGAGGAGTATATCGTTTATCACAGGAAGTTCCTCGAATGGATGCGCGTCAACGGCATCGACACCGAGAAGCGATACACACAGGAGGAGATTGACGCCCTCGTAGCCCAATCACCTTATTATAAAGCTACGGCTAACGATGTCGACTGGCTGATGAAGGTGCGCATGCAGGGCGCTATACAGAAGTGGGTGGACCACTCAATCAGCGTAACCGTGAATCTGCCGAACGACGTAGACGAGGCACTCGTGAACAAGCTCTACGTAGAGGCTTGGCGTTCGGGATGCAAGGGCTGCACCATCTATCGCGACGGAAGCCGCTCGGGAGTGATGATCGCCGTGTCGAAGAAGGACAAGAAGAAGGCCGACAAGGAGAAGGAGGATGCTACGGATATGCCTGTGAAACCGCTACACAACGTTGTGGAGGTGCGACCGAAGGAACTGGAGTGCGACGTGGTGCGCTTCCAGAACAACAAGGAGAAATGGGTGGCTTTCGTGGGTCTGCTCGACGGCTATCCGTACGAGATATTCACCGGTCTGCAAGACGATGAGGAGGGCATCGCCCTGCCTAAGACCGTGACGAAAGGCAAGATTATAAAGCAGATTGAGCCAGACGGAAAGCGCCGCTACGACTTCCAATTCGAGAACAAGCGCGGATACAAAACGACGGTTGAGGGTCTCTCGGAGAAGTTCAACCCTGAGTATTGGAACTACGCGAAGCTCATCTCGGGCGTTCTGCGCTACCGCATGCCTATCGACCACGTAATAAAGCTCGTTAGCTCGCTGCAACTGAAGGACCAGAGCATCAACACATGGAAGAACGGTGTGGAGCGCGCGCTGAAGAAGTATGTAGTTGACGGCACAGAGGCTAAGGGTCAGGTATGTCCGGTATGCGGACACGAGACACTTGTGTACCAAGAAGGCTGCCTCATCTGCAAGAACTGCGGTGCATCACGCTGCGGATAGTTTATTCGGTTGAAAGTAGAGAATTGAAAACAAACTGTAGAAGCCTACGGCATTCTTGCCGTAGGCACTACAATTACTTTGTTGCAATTTCCCCCTTTCTACCTTTTTTACTTTTTTTACCCTTTTACTTTTTTACTTTTAACATGCTTCTCACCGAATCATACATTTACGTCAATGACATACGCCTGCACGCTCAGCACGGCGTGCTGCCTCAGGAGCAGCTCACTGGCAACGACTACATCGTGAACATACGCATCGGCTACGACATCAAGAAGGCATTCGAGACAGACGACGTGGCAGACACGCTCAACTATGCTGAGGTGTACAACATCGTGAAAGAAGAGATGGGCGTGCCGTCGAAACTTATAGAACACGTGGCAGGACGTATAGCAAACAGGTTAATGGCAGAATACGCCAAAATCACCTCAATAGTGCTCCACATCACCAAATGCAATCCGCCGATGGGCGCCGACTGCCAAGGCGCTGGCGTAGAAATACATGTAAAGCGTTAAAAACTATTTTATTGTGCACGGTTTTTCAATTTATTTCCTACCTTTGCACGTAAAAAGATTAATCTCTTATTAGCTTAACGCACAGATATATGGCTAAAAAGATACTGCTCATATTAATACTCATCATATCGTTTGTGTCTGGAATGGCAGGCGCAAATAAAAAATTCACACTCGTTATAGATCCAGGACACGGCGGAAAGGACGCCGGAGCACCTGGCACTTTCTCTGTAGAGAAGAACATTAACCTCAACGTGGCGCTGGCTTTCGGACGATACGTGGAGCAGAACTGCCCCGACGTGAGAGTGGTATACACACGCAAGACCGACGTGTTCATTCCGCTGTACGAGCGCGCCAACATAGCGAACAACTGCAAAGCAGACCTCTTCATATCGGTACACACCAATGCGCTGAAGGGCGTGCACACGGCGCGAGGCTTCGAGACATACACGCTGGGCGACGGACGCTCGCACGCCAAGGAGACTAACCTGGAGGTAGCGAAAAGAGAGAACTCGGTTATCTATCTCGAGAAAGACTACAAGCAGCACTACGTAGGCTTCGACCCTAACTCGCCGGAGAGCAACATCGTGTTCGAACTGATTCAGGACAAGAACCTCTCGAAGAGCATCGACTTAGCAAAGATGTTGCAGAAGCATGTCTGCCGCGATGCAAACAGACCGAACAAGGGCGTTCATCAGCAGAATCTGGCTGTGCTGCGTCTCACTTCGATGCCGGCTTGCCTCATCGAGTTGGGCTACATATCCACTCCAGACGAGGAGCGTTTCCTTAACAACAATCAGAGCATCGACATCATGGGACGCGCCATCTACAACGCCTTCGCCGAATACAAGAACAAGTACGACAAGGGCATCACGGTGCCGTTCAAGACTATGTCGGAACAGCTGCCGGAGCCTACAGCAGAGCCTGCTAAAGCGCCGAAGACAAGGGCTACGGACTCAACACCAGACAACGTAGCGCAGCAGAAGCAGGATGATAACGTAATTGTTCAGCCGTCCACAAACGAACCTCGCCCTACCCCACGAAAGCAGGTGGAGAGAAAGCCGGAGCGCGTGCAGAACAATGCGCCTATCGACAACAGCCGACCGGTCTTCAAGATTCAGATTCTCGTGAGCAAGAACAGATACAAGGCTGGCGACAAGATATTCAAGGGTCTTGAAGATATAGACTGCTACGAGGAGAACGGCTTGTACAAGTACACTTGCGGCGCATCAAACAACTATAACATTGTATACAAGCGACTCAAGGAAGTGGGCGAAGACTTCAAAGGAGCCTTCATTATTGCCTTCAAGAACGGCGAGAAGATCAACGTGAACGCCGGCATACGCGAGTTCAAAAACAACAGATAAACAAGAGTTATAAACATTAGAAACAAAACAACCCAAAGATATGAAAGCACTGACAAAAGAAGTAAAGATTGCATTGGTTGCAATAGCTGGAGTGATAATACTTTTCTTCGGCATGAACTTCCTCAAAGGATTGAATCTGTTCTCGTCTACCGACGACTATTTCATAGAGTTCAAAGACATCAGCGGATTGTCTTCGTCATGCCCCATCTACGCCGACGGTTTCAAGGTGGGCACAGTGAAGTCGGTTATCTACGACTACACTAACGAGCATCCTACACGCGTAGTGGTAGGTCTCGACAAGCAGATACGCATACCGAAGGGCAGTACGGCAGAGATTGAGAGCGACCTCATGGGCAACGTGAAGGTGAACCTCCTGCTCGCCAACAATCCGCGTGAGCGTGTTATGCCGGGCGAGACAATCAGCGGCACCATTCAGAGCGGCGCTATGGGCAAAGTAGCGGCAATGGTGCCTACGATAGAGAAGATGCTGCCTAAGCTCGACAGCATTCTCGGCAGTCTGAACGCTCTGCTTGCAGACCCGGCTCTGGCTCAGTCGCTGCATAACGTGCAGACCATCACGGGCAATCTCACCACTTCTACAGCCGAGCTAAACACACTCATGCGCACTCTCAACAAGGGCGTGCCTACACTCATGACAAAGGCTAACGGAGTGCTCGACAACACTACAACACTCACAAGCAATCTCGCTGCGCTCGACCTCGCTTCTACTAAGCAGCAGATAGACCAAACGCTGAGCAACGTGAACGAGATAACAAACAAGATGAACAGCAAGGACGGCACAGTAGGCATGCTGCTCAACGACCCGGGCTTGTATCATCGACTCAACTCTACCGTCTCGCACGCCGATTCGCTCATGATCGACCTCAAGCAACACCCGAAGCGCTACGTTCACTTCTCTGTCTTCGGCAGAAAGGACAAGTAAAGCAGCTATAATAAGGCGCAAATTGTACTATATATATAATGTATAGCAAACAGAAACAAGGTAAGTGAAGCACTTAGTATTTAGATTTTATACAAATTAAAATACATAAGTGTTTCACGCTCCTATTTAACGTACAACGTTGTTTTTCTGATATATTTAGTTGTTTTGGGCAAAATGTTTCACCAAATTGCGCAGCAAACAGCATAAACACAATTAACTTCCACGAAATCAACAAGTTAACCCGTTTGAACGCCAGCAACATACAAGTAAAACAAAAGAAACGCTAACTTACAGATTACTAATTAATTACGATATATAATATAAGCAATTAAGTGAAAGTTATTTGCTCACCTCAAAAATAATGAGTAACTTTGCAAACGGAATTATAACAACATGGTCGAAAGACTTCTTTTAAAACAATATTAATAGCCGATGAATGTAAGTCCTAATGTGCTTTGGGACAAATGTCTTGCGCTCATTCGCGAGAATTTATCAGAGCAACAATACAACGCATGGTTCAAGGGAATCGTCTTTGAGTCCTTCAACGAGGAAACAAAGACGGTGCTGTTACGCGTACCGAGTCCTTTCGTGTACGAGTACCTTGAGGAGAACTATGTCGACTTGTTGCGCAAGGTCCTTACACGCAACTTCGGACAAGGCATCAATCTTTCGTACCGTATTGTTACAGACAACGAAAACAAGAAGACACAAACCATCGAGAGCGACGAGCCTACCGACGAAGCACTGAAGCCGCGTCAGCGCGAAGGCGCAAACCAGGCTCCTACAATGCTTGACGCTTCGCCCGTACAGCAAATCGATTCACAGCTTAACCCGCATCTCACCTTTAATAATTATCTGGAGGGAAGCAGCAACAAGCTGACACGCTCAATCGGTTTGTCAATCTCGGAGCATCCACAGATGACCAGCTTCAACCCGTTCTTTGTTTTCGGTCCGTCTGGTTGCGGAAAGACTCACCTTATCAACGCTATGGGTGTAGAGACAAAGCGCATGTACCCGGAAAAAAGAGTGCTGTACATCAGCGCACGTCTGTTCGAGGTACAGTATACAAACGCTGTGCTCCGCAATACTATCAACGACTTCATCAACTTCTACCAGACCATTGACGTGCTTATCGTAGACGACGTGCAGGAATGGGAAGGTAAGACAGGCACTCAGAACACGTTCTTCCACATCTTCAACCACCTTTTCCGCAATGGAAAGCGCATAATCCTTGCTTGCGACCGTCCGCCGGTTGAGTTGAAGGGAATGAACGAGCGCCTTATAACACGTTTCTCAAGCGGTCTTATCGCTGAGATGGAGAAGCCTAACGTGCAGCTTTGTGCAGATATCCTGCGTCGACAGATAAAGCACGACGGACTGAACATACCGGAGGACGTTATAGAGTTCATCGCTTCGACAGCTAACGGATCGGTTCGTGAACTGCAGGGCGTTATCAACTCGCTCATGGCTTATAGCGTTGTATACAACTGCGAGATAGACATGCAACTTGCGCAGCGCATCATCAAGCGTTCAGTTAAGGTGAACGAGGAGCCGCTCACTATCGACGAGATTATAGAGAGCGTTTGCCAGCACTACAATGTAACAACAGCAAACGTAAACAGCCGAAGCCGAAAGAAGGAATACGTGATGGCCCGTCAGGTTTCGATATACCTTGCACAGAAATACACGAAGCTCTCTGCAAGTCGCATCGGTAGAATGGTTGGCGGACGAGACCACGCCACTGTGATTTACAGTTGCAACCAGGTGGAGCAACGACTAAAGATCGACCAGAAGTTCTCAAGCGAGATTTCAAGTATAGAGAATTCATTCAAAATGAAAAGCTGACAATTCGATTGCAAAAGCAATTTGAATTGCCAGCTTTTTTCATGCTTACACTTTTTGTTTATGCATTGTTAAGCAGTAGACAGCTATCTGTTTGAAAACTATCTACTGCTTCTTATTTCTTATTCCGCAACAAGCTCCATTGTTCACGTATCCAAAGCACGAAAGAAGAACCTACGATGATTATAAGCCAGTCGAGCGGTTTGAGACTTACTACGTTGAAGAAGCGCTGAACACCCGGCAATTCCACCATACAGACCTGCGTAACGAAGATAAGTGTGCTTATGAATACCAATCCCTTGCAGCCTTTCAGATGCAGGGCGCTGCGATGCGTAGCAAAGGCACGAGCATTGAAGAGGTAGAAGAAGTGAGTCATCACGAAGATAGTGAAGAGCAGTGTCAGTTCGTATGGTGTTACGGTGCTGTTCTCGCCTATCTGCACACGCACTATGTCGGTGAGCTGCTGTATATCGGCATGCTCAAAGATATAAAGCAGGGCTACGAGCAGGGTGAAGAAGAAGCCACCTACGCCTACAATCTCAGCAAGCATCGGTCGGTTGATAATAACCTGAGTTCGGGATAAGAAAGTCTTTATAAAAGTTGGTAATCTCAATAA
>OGDF01007025.1_pt1 | contig 10811 bp, 9 predicted proteins | sample 1570141 | NCBI WGS metagenome assembly OGDF01 (sample SAMEA4370581, study PRJEB24528) | human gut metagenome | reverse complement strand
GATTGATGCCAAAAATAAAGCAGTAAGGAAAAATCTCTTGTTGGATACAGAACGTCATCAATTGGAAAAAGAATTTGCAAAGAATGGCATTTGGTATATGCCGCTGAAGGGCAGTATCTTAAAAGACTGGTATCCTAAATTTGGCATGCGTGAAATGGCTGATAACGATATACTTTTCGATGAGAAAAAACGCAATGATGTAAAACAAATTTTCCAAAATCGTGGTTACACTGTGGAATCATACGGCAAAATTAACGACGATGCGTATGAAAAGCCGCCGATCTATAACTTTGAGATGCATGTGGAGCTTTATCTTGAGTTATATGAGAAGTTTCATGAAAAGTATATCAATGTAAAGCAGCGATTGATTCAGGATGAGTATAATCCATATCGTTTTAACTTTACGCAGGAGGATTTTTATGTGTTTGCTATAACTCACGCGTATAAGCATTACCACAGTAGAGGAACGGGAGTTCGCACCTTGGCGGACATTTACGTCATGGAGCAAAAATTGGGAAAAACTTTGAATTGGGAGTATGTGGAGTCTGAGCTACGCGACCTAGATATCTTTGATTATGAGAAAGAGAGTCGTCAGCTCGCCAAGAAACTATTTGGTGCGGCAGAATGGCCTCAGGAAGATCTTCTGACTGAAGCCGAGCAGAAGATGCTTGCTTATTATGTTGGTTAATCTACGTATGGAACGATTCAAAATAAGATGCAAAATTTGCAGTCAGATGGTAAAGCTATCACAGTTTACACAAAACTAAGATATATTTTCTCACGTATTTTCCCAGATCTGAAATGGTGCAAATTTTATGCGCCAACCGTATATAAGTATCCTGTATTGCTGCCGTTTTTCTGGGTTTGGAGATTGCTGGTAAAAGGTTTTAAAAAGCGGAATATAGTAAAATGCGAGTTAGAAAGCATAAAGAACGCAAAGTAGGAATTATATTTCGATGCTCCCTAACTCGTATCCATATGCTGTAGGCGTCTGTGTATTTGCAAATAGTATTGTGCGGTTAAGGGCGGTATCACTGCATTTTAAATAAAGCGTATAAGTATTATTTTCATTATTATGCAGACTGCGCACATCAATAGGAACTGTAAACGTGGAAGACTCCCCACTGTTCCATAGGCGTGGATCAGTATCAATAGGTACTTTAGCAACACAATCTCCAGTTAGATCTGAAACTACATATACGTTTGCCTCAAGAGGACGGTAACAATTTGAGAAGCCTACATTTCGAATTGTTACTGTCAGCATTCCATTATCATCAAACAACGGATGAAATTTTAACGATGAACTGTCAAGAACATATCTGTAGCCTAGATGACGCTCAATATAATCATATCCACTCATTCCATTCCAAACATCGTCAGTTCCATTTACTATAGTTTTTTTCCATTTATTCAGTACAGTACTATCATATTCACTGTTTAGATAAGACACATGCATTTGCGAAAGATCTTTTATTGCATTATCAAAGTCATTATATACATTATCAATAATCACCTCGCCGCCATTTGGTACATAACGGCATAGGTCATTCTGAAAGGCAAGCTCATCTTCGCGTGTCCATGCATCGTTATAATTTGTATCCAAATCTGCGGCAGCCTTATCCCCGTAAGTGCCTGCATCATTTGCAGAGCCAAGCATTCCATCATTATACAAACCTAGACGCAAAGCCAAGGAAGATAAAAGATTTGGCTGTGAACAACGCGGTACTTTGGTGCCACGATACTCGCCCACAATGGTTCTCCACTGCGCAGGAGTGCGGACCGAAAGAAAAATAGAAGGATCAATAACATCGTCCAACTTTTGAATTAGCGTTTCCATCTCGCCATTTCCTATATGTGTGGTATTATTCATCTCTCCCCAGTTTCCAACAAAAATTCCCTGCATAATGTAGACAGATGAGGCATATTTATTTACGATTGGTCCAACCTGTTCCATATGCGTTAAAATCTGTGACAATTCAGTTGGTTCACTTTCTAAATTTTGACCATCCCAATCATATAAGAAGCGCAGAATTAGCTGACTGCCTGTCTTAGTCCACGCAGACAAAATAGAATCAATTTGGCTAAGTGCCTTATCAGAAAGATCACAATTTCCATAATTTTTCAGATTGATTTCAATCAGTGATAGTTCAAAAGAAGAGCTGTTTGAATCAATTGCAGCATTTGCCTCAGGCAGTGAAAAAGTGGCATCCTCTGCCAACATATAGCCGCGAATCGAGTACAAGCCAACATATGGATTTTTGATTGTATCACCAGATTCAGAATAGCTGTATGGTGTGTAATCGACAAAACATAGACGGCTATTCACCCAAAATAACGAAACAGCAATCAGTACAAGAAGAATAACTATGATGCTAACAATAACAGAACAAAGACGATTAGAATGTTTTTGTTTCAAAATGGGACTCCTTTTTTATCAACCCAATCAAGTTAGGTGTATATCAGCTATATTAGCATCAAATTTATTAATTTGCAAATGTGTGTTATTTTGAAGAAGGATTAGGTGTATATTGACCAAACAAAAAAGTCTTGCTGAAATCCTAAAAACAATGTATACTGTTTTCGTTGAGGAGGTATGTTTTATGGAGACAATCAAGAATGTATTAGTTGGACAGTCAGGTGGACCGACGGCAGTAATTAATGCAAGCCTTGCAGGTGTTTATGAGACAGCAAGGGCGATGGGCGCAGAGCATGTATATGGTATGCGCTATGGAATACAGGGACTGCTCCAGGAGCAGATCGTTGATTTAAATGAGTGTCTTAGCGATAAGATGGATATTGAGCTGTTAAAGCGTACACCGGCAAGCTATTTGGGCAGCTGTCGTTTTCGTTTGCCAAATCCGGATGTGGATGAGGAACCATATAAACAGCTGTTTCACTTATTTGAAAAATACGAGATTGGCGCTGTATTTTATATCGGCGGCAATGACTCGATGGATACTATTGCGAGACTGGCAGCGTATGGTGCTAAGGTAAAAAGCAGCATTCGCTTTATCGGTGTTCCAAAGACAATCGATAATGATTTAATGTTTACTGATCACACACCGGGCTATGGAAGTGCAGCAAAGTATATTGCGGCAACGATCAAAGGAATTATCTGCGATTCAAGTGTCTATAACCTGAATAGTGTAACAGTAGTTGAGATTATGGGCCGTCATACAGGATGGCTGGCAGGAGCAGCGAGTCTGGCAGCAGGTGCAGACTGCAATGGACCAGATATGATTCTTCTGCCAGAGCGCGCGTTTGACGAGAAAGCATTTCTTACAAAAGTGGCACAGCTTGAAAAAGAGCGTCATACTCTTGTGATTGCAGTGAGCGAGGGTGTGAAAAACAAAGATGGTGAGTTCTTGTGCGATCTTGTATCAGGACCTGGTGCAGTGGATGCATTTGGTCACAAGGCTGCGCTTTCAGGTACGGCTCGTTACCTTGCAGATTTGATTAAGGCTCATCTTGGATGTAAGACAAGAGCAGTTGAGCTGTCAGTTTTGCAGCGCTGTGCTTCTCCGCTTGCAAGCCGTACTGATGTGACAGAGGCATATCAGGTGGGCGGTGCTGCTGTGGAAGCTGCTTTTCGCGGTGAAACTGGAAAGATGTGCACGATTTATCGTGTATCAGATATTCCGTACCGTACAGAAACTGGTCTGACTGATGTAAGCCGTGTGGCAAACAAGGAAAAATGTGTGCCGGATGAGTGGATTAGCGAGGATGGCATGCATGTAACACCAGAGTTTGCACGTTATGCAAGACCGTTAATACAGGCAGAGCTGCATCCATTCTATGTAGATGGTGTGCCGCGTCATCTGCATCTGTAAAAATTTCAGAGCAGTCTGCACGGTTAAGTGATGTAAAGGAGAAAGCATATGGGAGATACTGTAGTTCGCAAGCATATCATTTTTTACGGCAGAGTGCAGGATGTAGGTTTTCGTTATTTCTCAGTTTATAAGGCAAGGCTTCTTGGCCTTGCCGGCTGGGTAAAAAATTTAGATGATGGAAGCGTAGAGATGGAGGTGCAGGGAAAAGAAGCTGAAATTGATACGCTGATCCAATTTTTAGATGGGCACCGCTGGATTCGCATTGATGCTATGGATGTAGAAAATATTGCGGTGATACCGGATCACGATTTTGTTGAGAGATAAGCGTGCACGCAAGGAACCATTCAGACGTATCTGCTGCCGTTTTTAATGGGAGGTTTTATGTGGTATGTCATTCAGACGAGCACTGGAAGGGAAGAAAAGATAAAGCAGGAGTGTGAGCAGCGCATAAGTAAGGATGTTCTTTCACATTGTGTTCTTCCATTGTATGAGGAGAAGATAAAGTATAAGGGACAGTGGCATATTCAGAAGAAAAAGCTGTTTCCGGGATATTTGTTTCTTATATCAGAAAATTTGGATGAGCTGCATGAGCAGTTAAAAAGAGTAGAGGCTATGACAAAGCTTTTGGGGGCTGGAGATGATATCATTGCGCTGACGCAAAATGAAATTGATTTTCTACTTCGTTTTGCTGGTGATGAGGAGCTTGTAAAGATGTCACAGGGAATGATTATCGGTGATAAGGTTGTCATTTTGTCTGGGCCGCTTAAGGGTATGGAGTCCACTATCCAAAGGATTGATCGCCACAAACGAAAGGCATGGCTGAATCTGGAAATGTTTGGACGACAGCAGTTAGTTGAGGTTGGTGTGGAAATTGTAAAAAAAGTTGCATGTGAAACGTAAGAGTTAGAGGAGAGAGACATCATGTGTGGAATTGTTGGTTATACTGGACATCTTCAGGCTGCTCCTATTCTTTTGGATGGTCTGTCAAAACTGGAGTATCGAGGCTACGATTCAGCAGGACTTGCTGTTCGCAATGGAGAAAAGAAAACAGAGATTGTTAAGGCAAAGGGGCGATTAAAATCTCTGGCAGAAAAAACAGATAACGGTAATGCTCTTATTGGTACATGCGGTATTGGTCATACCAGATGGGCAACGCACGGTGAACCGAGTGAGACTAATGCACATCCGCATATGTCAGATGATGGCAATGTGGTTGGTGTTCACAATGGTATTATTGAAAATTATCAGGAGTTAAAGGAAAAGCTTATTCGCAAGGGTTACAGCTTTTATTCATCTACTGATACTGAGGTTGCAGTTAAGCTTATTGATTATTATTATAAGAAGTATGAGCACACACCGGTAGACGCGATCAATCACGCACTTGTGCGTATTCGCGGTTCATATGCACTTGCTATGATGTTTGAAGATTATCCGGGCGAGATTTATGTGGCAAGAAAAGACAGCCCGATGATTCTTGGTGTGACAGATGGCGACTGCTTTGTGGCATCTGATGTTCCGGCAATTCTTAAATACACACGTACTGTCTATTATATTGGCAATCTGGAAATGGCACGTATGGCAGATGGTGCGATCACCTTTTACAATTTGGATGGTGATGAGATTGAGAAGCAGCCGACACAGATCGAGTGGGACGCAGAGGCAGCTGAGAAAGCTGGCTTTGAACACTTTATGATTAAGGAGATTCATGAGCAGCCAAAGGCAGTTCGTGACACCATCAATTCAGTTGTAAAGGATGGCGCTATTGATTTGTCTGATGTTGGACTGACAGAGGAGCAGATTAAAAATATCAGCCAGATTTATATTGTTGCATGTGGCTCTGCTTATCATGTTGGAGTAGCATGTCAGTATGTCTTTGAAGATCTGGCAGAGATTCCAGTTCGCGTGGAGCTTGCATCTGAGTTTCGTTACCGCAAAATGGTGCTAGATCCAAATGGCCTTGTCATAATTGTCAGTCAGTCAGGAGAGACGGCAGATAGTCTTGCTGCGCTTCGTCTGGCAAAGAAAAAGGGCGTGAAGACGCTTGGTATTGTCAACGTGGTGGGAAGCTCTATTGCTAGAGAGGCAGACAATGTTTTCTATACGCTTGCAGGACCAGAGATTGCAGTAGCAACGACAAAGGCATACAGCACGCAGCTTATTGCAGGATATTGTCTGGCTGTTCAGTTTGCAAAGGTCAGAGGAAGCATTGATGATACACAGTATGCGCACTTAATTGACGAGATGCAGCAGCTTCCGGATAAGATCGCAAAGATCTTAGAGGATAAGGAACGCATTCAGTGGTTTGCGGCAAAACAGGCAAATGCAAGTGATATTTTCTTTATCGGCAGAGGAATTGATTATGCAATCAGCCTTGAGGGCAGTCTTAAGATGAAGGAGATAAGCTACATCCACTCTGAGGCCTATGCGGCAGGTGAATTAAAGCATGGAACTATAAGTCTTATTGAGGATGGAACTCTTGTAATCGGTGTTTTAACTCAGTCTGAGCTTTATGAGAAAACAGTTTCCAATATGGTAGAGTGCAAGAGCCGCGGTGCCTATTTGATGGGACTGACAACATATGGAAATTATAACATTGAGGACACTGTATCCTTTACTGTATATATTCCAAAGACGGACGAGCACTTTGCAACTAGTCTTGCAGTTATTCCGCTGCAGCTTATGGGCTACTATGTCAGTGTAGCAAAGGGACTTGATGTAGATAAGCCAAGAAACTTAGCAAAGAGTGTTACGGTTGAGTAAACAAGAAGTGATTAAAGAATTAAATTATAATACATAAGAAAAATGGCGGCACGAAAAAGTGGATTTCGTGCCGCCATTTTTCAATAATAGTGTTTGGAAAGGAGTATTTTGTGAGCAGACAGAAAAAGGAATTTGAAGAATACGAAATAAATGAATCTTATAAAACAGAAGAAAGAGATAATCCATATGGCTTTAAGAGAAAGTCGAAGGAGGAGCGGCCTGTACTAGCAATTTGCTATGATTTTGATAAGACATTATCGCCGGATGATATGCAGGCACAGGGCTATATTCAGTCTGTAAATTATCATGTGGACCGTTTCTGGGCAGAGTCAAACGAGATGGCAAGAGCAAACGGCATGGATTCAAATCTTGCTTATATGTATAAGATGGTTCGCGAGGCGAAAGGTCATTTTGATTTGAGCCGCAAGGCACTTGAGGAGTATGGTTCAAAGGTAGAATTGTTTCCTGGTGTAGATGAGTGGTTTGAGCGCGTGCGCCAGTATGGCGATAAAAATGGAGTGATTATAGAGCATTATATTATTTCATCAGGTTTAAAGGAGATGATAGAGGGAACTAAGATTGCAAAGCGTGGCTCCTTTGAGGAAATTTATGCGAGTGCCTTTTATTATGATGAAAATGGCGTGGCAATTTGGCCGGCACAGGCAGTAAATTATACGAGCAAGACACAGTTTTTATTTCGCATAGAAAAAGGAATACTTGATGTAAATGATACTGCAGTAAATGACTATTTTCCGGCAGACAAGATGCGTGTGCCATTTAGAAATATTGTCTATATTGGTGACAGCGATACGGATATTCCAAGCATGAAGCTTGTAAACACATATGGCGGTCATGCAATTGGCGTGTACAATCCTGTCACGGGCAATAAAGAAAAAGTCTATCGTATGATGCGTGATAACAGAATACGTTATTTTGCCCCGGCAGATTACAGAAAAGGTCAGCAGCTTGAGCAGCTGATTCAGACGATTATTGACAAGACTGCAGCTTATGAGAAGTTAGAGGCACTTCATATAGATGGATTAAAGGAGATGAAAGACAAAAACAAGTCAAAATAGTACATAAAATAAATAAAAATGGGAAAAATAACGATAAAACTGTTGACAAAGCAGAAACTAGTGGCTAAAATATATAAATGCTAAGGAAAAAACGTGCGAAAATTATGCAAAATACCATTCGATGAATGGTAACTGCGGAATACAAACGTAAACATTTTTTGGCGAAAAGAAAAGGAGACGTTATGTTCAAATTTTTTAAGGGAAAAGAAAAGGGAAATGTGCTTTATGCACCTTGCAAAGGAAAAGTAGTTCCTTTGACAGAGGTTCCAGATCCAACTTTTTCTGAAAAGTTATTGGGAGACGGCTTTGCAGTGATCCCAACCGAGGGAAAAGTGTATGCACCGGCAGATGCTGAAGTGACCATGGTATTTGATACACTTCATGCAATTACGCTGACTAGCAGCCAGGGAGCTGAGATCTTAATTCATATCGGATTGGATACTGTTACACTTAAGGGCGCACCGTTTACCGCGCATGTTGCAGCTGGTGACAAGGTGAAGAAGGGTGATCTTTTGATGGACGTAGATCTGGATAAGATTAAAGAGGCTGGATTAAATACAATTACACCAGTTTTAATCTGCAATACGGATGATTATGAAAAGATCAGTCTTCAAAAGGAAGGCGATGTCTTACTAGACGAGGCAGTTTTAAAAATCTCATGAAACTGATTGGAGTGATTCAATTAAGTATAATTTAAAGGAGGAGAAATATATGAAATTTCTTCAAAAACTAGGTAAAGCATTAATGCTTCCAGTAGCAGTGCTGCCAATCTGTGGTATTCTCATGGGCATCGGTTATTATTTATGTCCGGCGACGATGCAGGGAGGAGACATCGAGGGCGTAAAAAAATTTGATCGGATTCTTCTTGGTAAAGGCAGGATCAGCTCTTATTGAAAACATGGCGATTCTTTTCGCAATCGGTGTTGGTGTCGGTATGTCAGAAAAGAATGACGGAACCGGCGGAATCGCCGCTCTGGCATCTTGGCTTATGATCACAACACTTCTTTCTACTGATGTTGTTACCACATTGATTCCGTCAATTGCAGACAATGCAACTAAGACACTTGCATTCAATAAGATTGAAAACCCATTTATCGGAATCCTTTCTGGTGTTATCGGATCTTCTTGCTACAACAAGTTCAAGAACACTAAGCTTCCGAACTGGCTGGCATTCTTCAGCGGCAAGCGTTGTGTTGCTATTATTGCCGGTTTAGTTTCTATCATTGTATCTGCTGTTTTATTATTTGTATGGCCATTGCTGTTCGGAGCACTTGTTGCACTTGGCGATGCAGTTGCAGGTATGGGTGTTGTGGGTGCTGGTATCTATGCATTCTTAAACCGTCTGTTGATCCCAACTGGATTACATCACGCATTAAACAACGTATTCTGGTTTGATACTATTGGTCTTGGTGATTTGCAGCACTTCTGGGCAGGTGAGACATCTGCAGATGTAACATGGAGCCTTGGAATGTATATGTCAGGCTTCTTCCCATGTATGATGTTCGGTATTCCTGGTGCAGCACTTGCAATGATTCAGTGTGCAAAGCCGGCAAAGAAGAAGATCGCAATCGGACTTGTTGCTTCTGCAGCAGTTTGTTCATTTATCTGCGGCGTTACTGAGCCGTTCGAATTTGGATTTATGTTCCTTGCACCTGGTCTGTATGTAATTTATGCATTACTTTATGGTATCTTCACAATTATTACTGTTGCTCTTGGCTTCCGTGCAGGATTCAGTTTCTCAGCAGGTGCTACCGACCTTCTGTTCTCATCTACACTTCCGGCAGCGCAGAAGACATTGCTGATTATTCCGCTTGGAATCGCAGCATTCGTTGTATTCTATTTTGTATTCCTCTTCGCAATCAAGAAGTTTGATTTAAAGACTCCAGGAAGAGAAGATGATGATGATCTTGAGGAAGAAAAGAAGGTTCAGTTAGCAAGTGATAATTATACAGAAATCGCAAAGAAGATTCTTGCAGGCTGCGGCGGTAAGGAAAATATCGTAAGCATCGATAACTGTGTAACAAGACTTAGACTTGAAGTAAGAGATATGACTGCAGTAAATGATAAGGCAATCAAGGCTGCAGGTGTTGCAGGAGTAATCAAACCTGGAAAGACTTCCGTACAGGTAATTGTCGGAACAAAAGTTCAGTTTGTTGCTGATGCATTTTCAAAACTTTGCGAATAAGTTCTGAATAGTATTTAAAGCAGGGCATGACTCGATTAGGGTCGTGCCCTTTTTTAATGTGAAGGAAATTGACAAAACACCATGTGACCGAGTATACTTAGAACGAAAAAAGTATTAGATCATGAGGAAAGACTGATGAAAAAGATGACTATGAAAAAATATGTAGTTACTGTATGCCAAGAAGTCAAATATATGATTGTATGTGCAGCCTTGCTGCTAGCTTTTTTTACAACGGTAAATGCAGCTGAAAAAGAGGCACCAGAAAAAATAATTCGCGTGGGCGCACTTGGGGATACATTTAATTATGTAACTGAAAAGGGGATGCGAAAGGGGTATAGTTATGAACTGCTGGAGACGCTGGCAGGCTATACTGGGTGGAAATTTGAGTATGTAGCCTGTAATTGGACAGATTGCTTTGAAAAACTCCAAAATGGTGAAATAGACATTTTGGGAGATATTGCCTATACAGAGGAACGCACAGATAGGATGCTGTTTTCAGACGTACCTATGGGTGTAGAGAAATATTATCTGTATGCAGATTTTTCAAGTGACGATATTTCTTCTACTGATTTTAAGACATTGAATGGAAAGCGTATTGGTGTCCTTATAGGTGCAAAGCCAGAAGTGATGCTGAAAGAATGGGAGTTAAAAAATAAACTTAAAACAATACATGTGAATATAGAAAGTAAAGAAGATGCACTGGCAAAACTGGAAAATGGAGAAATTGACTGTTTTGTTTCGTTGGATGGATCATTTTGGGCTGATAAAAATGTCTCGATTATTACACGAATTGGCAAATCAAATATTTATTTTGCAATTAATAAGGATCATCCAGAGATAAAAAAAGATCTTGAGCTTGCAATGCGTCAGTTAGAGGAGGATCGTCCATTTTATCTGTCAGATTTGTACAAGCAATATTTTTCGTCTGATTATACACCTGTTCTTTCATCTGAGGAAAAA
>OGDF01007021.1_pt1 | contig 10816 bp, 7 predicted proteins | sample 1570141 | NCBI WGS metagenome assembly OGDF01 (sample SAMEA4370581, study PRJEB24528) | human gut metagenome | reverse complement strand
AGACTGAGGTAAAAACAATTATTTCTGATATCCAAGAAATGCTCTTACACAGCTTAACTGTGCAAAATCTTTTGTTCCGAAGCCGTAACCGATCTCTTCTATTTCCATATGCATTTCTTTTGTATAAGTCTTTACAAAATATTTCAGGATAGCTGCCCCCGTCGGTGTCAGTAATTCTCCGTCAAAACTGCTGCAGTATACCGGCATCCCCTTAATAATCTCGGCTGTGGCCGGCGCCGGAACAGGAAGGATGCCATGCGCACAGCGAACAGTGCCGTTTCCGACAACGTCGACTACGCCCTGGTCCTTGGGTATAACGCGACGGCCAATAACGGGACGAAGAGTACGGATACGACGGTGGCCGAAGATCCCATCGTCATCGGGCACAGTGCGAAGGCATCCCTTGACGAAAAGGCCGCCGTATCCCGGAGCAGTGACAGTGCCGATGCACCTTCTATCGCCCACTCCTTAGCTATCGGGACCAGTGCGACCGTCGGGGAAGAAAACGCCGTCGCTATCGGGTTCCACAGCAAGGCCAATGCCTTAGGCGCTTCGAGCTTTGGACCGGAAAGCAGTGCCACGGCCGAAGGTGCGGCTGCCCTTGGAACGAACGCGAACGCGTCGGGGGCCTTCTCCCTGGCCGCCGGGTATAATACCCAGGCCGCGGGCGAAGGAACGGTAGCCCTCGGTGACAAGGCCACGGGGAGCGAAAAGTTCGCCCTCGCCATTGGCCGGTTGACGAAAGCTTCCGGCGAAGCGTCGACAGCTATCGGCAATAACAGCCAGGCTTTATCCATCGGTTCCGTTTCCATCGGCCTCAGTGCCGTTGCGAACGGTGGCGGCAACTCTCATTCCGTAGCGATTGGGAACGGCGCACAGGCCGGGACGAGTACCCAGGGGTATGGTGAAACCGTCGCTATCGGGGGCGGCGCCTCTGCCCAGAACTACTACGCAACGGCCATTGGCTCGAATGCTTTTGCGACCGGTTCCGGGTCGGTGGCTATCGGCTATGCATCGAAAGCCACTGACAGTAATGTCGTCTCCCTCGGCCATAGTAAGACGGATACCGACAATAGCGGGACAGCTTACGGAAGTGACCTTTCCCGCAGGCTCATCCACGTTGCCGACGGGCAGTCCGCGACGGATGCCGCTACCGTCGGCCAGACGGCAACGCTCGGCAGTACCAACGGCTCCGTCAAGATCACGAAGTCGACGAACACGAACGGCTCGACGAACTATGACCTTGCCATCGATAAAATCACCGCAGATGGGGTCATCGCCAGTGGCAACACGGGCATCCTCTCCGGCGGCACGGCCTACAACTACCTCCAGAACGCCGTTTTCTATGATGCTTCGGCCAAAGACCTCCTGACCTTCAAAGGGACTTCGGGAACGAAGCTTACGAACCTCAAGGACGCGACGCTCTCGGCGACCTCTACGGATGCCGTCACGGGCCGCCAGCTTTACACGACGAACCAGAATATCTCCGGTTTTGCCGATCAAATCACGAAGAACGCCAGCAAGCTCGAAGATCTGGCAAAGAGCGTCACGAACTCCCTCGACAGCGTCTCCGCGATGAGTGAGAGCGTCTCTACCATCGACAGCACCAAGGCCGATGCGTCCCTCAATAACCTCTCCGATGCCGGAAAAGAAGTCATCAGCGCCGCCGCGACGGAAGCCGTCCAGGCGTACATGAAGAACCTCAACGGGGGCAGTGCCAAGAGCACGCTGAAAACGCTTTCGGCCAAGAGGTACACAGCTTCTCCCTCTTCCCTGCTGACGACCAGCCTCTTCGCCCTGCCCGCGACGGATGCATCTTCGGACCTTTCAGGGAAAGCCGATGTGTCCTACGTCGAGGAAGGACTTTCTACCAAAGCCGACAAAAGCACTGTGTACACTAAGGAAGAAACGGATGTAAAGCTTACGGGGAAAGCCGATACGGATCTTAAGAACCTGTCGGATGCCGGGAAAGGTGTCATCAAGGATGTGATGAAGGACGATTTAGCGAAGAAAGCCGATAAGACTGCCGTTGCGGAAGCCCTGACGAAAAAGGCAGATGCCGATGCATCCAATATCGACGCTGCGGCGTATGCCGAAAAGCTCGGGACCGGCACGGTTACGAGCGGCAATGCGGATCTCGTGACAGGCGGCACGGTCTACACAGCCCTCTCTAAGAGCGGCATCGGCCTCGTCCAGTCGGACGGGCAGACAATGACCGTTGGCGCTAAGGACAGCGCGGGCGTCGTCGATTTCCATAATGCGGCCGGGTCCGGCCGGGTCCTTACGGGGGTTACGACGAACGCTTCTGACCTTACGAGTGCCGCGAACGTCGGCTACGTCAACAGCGTCGCTAACGGCCTGGCCCAGGACTTCACGTCCCAGATCCAGCAGACGTCGTCGATGCTGACGCGCGACATCAACAAAGTCGGTGCCGGTGCGGCGGCGCTGGCCGGACTCCATCCGGGCGAATACGATCCGGCCGACAAGTGGGACTTCGCCGCCGGCTACGGCCATTACAAAGGGGCCAACGCCAGCGCCTTTGGGGCGTACTACCACCCGAACGAAGATACGCTCATTAGCCTCTCCGGCACCCTCGGGAACGGCGATCCCATGCTCAGTGCCGGCGTCACCTTTAAGCTCGGATCTGGCATTTCGCCGCACACGATGAGCCGGACGGCCCTTACGAAAGAACTGAATGCCGTCCAGCAGCAGAACCAGGTCCTGGCCGCCCAGAACCAGCAGCTTGAGAGCGACGTCGAAACGCTCAAGGCCCAGGTCCGTCATCTCCTCGCCTCTTCGCACACACCTTCGAAATAACAGGGACCCCGGCCGGGTGCTCTCTTATCCCGGCCGGCCCCTGATGATATATAGATATTCTCTGTTTTTATTCATTATTTTTATGATTGAAAAGAAAGGAACATGCTTTATGAACAAGATTTACAAGGTCATCTACAGCAAGGCAAAACATTCCTTCGTCGTCGTATCCGAACTGGCACACAGCCATACGAAACCTGCCGCCGACCCGCCGCGGCTTGTCAGCCCTGGTCCTTACGGCGCTCCTCATGAGCGTCAGCCCGGCCGCCTTTGCGGCGACGGAAAATGTCGTCTACGATAGTGACGGCAAGACGATTACCCTCGAAAATACCGACGGCAACGGTACGAAAATCCAGAACGTCGCCGATGGGTTCCTGGCCGCCGCCAGCAAAGACGCCGTCAACGGCTCCCAGCTCTACTCGACGAACCTCCGCATTACGGACATCGCCGACGCCCTCACCAAGAACAACTCGACGATTGCCCAGGCCCAGACGGATATCACGCGGATGAAGACGCAGAACATCACGCTGAAATCCGACGTCAATACCTTAAAGACCCAGGTCACGACGGGCTGGAATGCCACCATCGACGGGGCTAAGGTCAAGACCGTGAACCCCGCGAGCAACAGTTTGAACTTCTCAGCCGGCGATGATATTTCCCTGGTAGACCCCGGTAATGGCTCCATCAAGGTCTCCGTCGCTCCGACGGGCGCCGTTGCCGATGGCAATACCCACGCCGTCTCGGGCGGTACGGTCTACACGGCGATCCAGGCCGAACAGACGGCCCGTGAACAGGCCGATACGGCTCTTTCCAACAAGATCGGCTCGCTCGATAATAACGGCAACTACATCCAGAAGGACGCTTCCGTTTCTTCGAACCTCAGCACCCTCGATACACAGGTCAAATCCAACGCCGACGCTATCGACAAGGAAAAGACGGATCGCGAAGCTGCCATCACCAACGTCACCAACAACCTGAACAGCCTCTCTGACAGTGCCGTCCAGTACGACAAGGATTCCAACAAGACAAAAGTCACGCTCGCAGGCGCTTCTGGTACGCTCCTTACCAACGTCAAGGCCGGCGCCCTTTCGGATTCGTCCCTCGATGCCGTCAACGGCTCCCAGCTCTACGCCGAACAGCAGGCGCGGATCCAGGCCGTCACCGACATCAACAACACCATCGGGACGCTCCGCGGTAACGCCGTCCTCTATGATACGGATGCCAAGGATCTTGTCACCTTCGGCGGCAGTAAGGGTACACGGCTTACGAACCTCAAGGATGCTGCCCTTACGGCTACGTCTACCGATGCCGTCACGGGCCGTCAGCTCTATACGACGAACCAGAACATCTCCGGCTTTGCCGATCAGATCGCAAAGAACGCCGGCAAGCTCGAAAGTCTCGCGACCAGCGTCACAAACTCCCTCGACAGCGTCTCGGCGATGAGCGAAAGCGTCTCTACCATCGACAGCACCAAAGCCGATGCGTCCCTCAATAACCTCTCGGCCGACGGTCTCCAGGTCATCACCAACGCCGCCAACGATGCCGTCCAGGCCTATATGAAGAACCTCAAATCCCAGTCGGGTACGACGGGTACACAGACGGGGGCTTCTTCTTCGGCACCGGCCAAGGCCGCCGGTATGCAGACCGTATCGCTGGCCTCCCTCTCGAAGATGGCCGTTTCGCCGAGCAACCTCTTCGTCAGCCTCGCGGCTACTGGTACGGGTACCCCGGAACCGGTCGTCTATGACAATGACGGCCAGACCATCAGCCTTGAAAATACCGACGGCAACGGCACGAAGATTCAGAACGTCGCCGACGGCTTCCTCGGGGCCGGCAGTCAGGATGCCATCAACGGCCGTCAGCTCTATGCGACGAACCTCCGTATCACGGATATCGCCGATGCCCTCAGCAAGAACAACTCGACGATTGCCCAGGCCCAGACGGATATTACCCGCGTGAAGACACAGAACATCACCTTCAAGTCCGATATCAACACCTTGAAGACCCAGGTCAATACCGGCTGGAATGCGACGATCAACGGCGCGAAATTAAAGACCGTGAACCCCTCGAGCAATATGCTGAACTTCACGAACGGCGATGACATTGCCCTGACGGATGCCGGCAACGGGTCCCTCAAGGTCGCTGTCAAGGCTTCCGGCAAAGTCGAAGCCGGCGATTCCCACGTCGTCACCGGCGATGCCGTCTATCAGGCCATCAAGGACATGCCTACGACAGGCGCCTTGTCCGGCAAGGCCAATACGGCCCTCGATAACATCAACGACGCCGGGAAGACCGTCATCAAGGATCTGGCTAAGGATGCCCTGACTGACAGCCTCGCTACGAAAGCCAATACGGATGCGTCCAACATCGATACCGACGCTTTCACGAAGAAGCTCGGTACCGGCACGAATGCACAGGGAAGTACGGGTCTTGTTACGGGCGACACCCTCTATAACGCCGTAAAGGATCGGGCCGCAACGGATGCGTCCAACATCGACACCGACGCTTTCACGAAGAAGCTCGGTACCGGCACGAATGCACAGGGAAGCACGGGTCTTGTCACCGGCGACACCCTCTATAACGCCGTAAAGGATCGGGCCGCAACGGATGCCTCCAATATCGACGCGGACGCCTACACGAAGAAGCTCGGTACCGGCACTAACGAACAGGGAAGCGCGGGTCTTGTCACCGGCGATACGCTCTATAACGCCGTGAAGGACAAAGCCGATAAATCCTACGTCGATGAAGGCCTCTCGAAGAAAGCCGATAAGGACAGCGTCTACACCAAGGACGAAACGTACAACCGGACCGAAATCGACGACAAGGTCCAGAAGGTCTCCCAGGATCTTTCCGGCAAAGCCGATACGGATCTGGGGAATCTCACCGACGCCGGGAAGAACGTCATCACGGACCTTGCCAAAGGCTCCGTCAAGGTCCTCGCCGGGAAGAACACCACCGTGACCGAAGGAACGAAAGACGGTGCCAAGACCTACGCTGTCAACGTCGAAGATTCGGCCATCCAGGAAGCCGTCCAGCCGAAGCTCGATCAGAAAGCCAACGTCGATGCGTCGAACCTTACCGCCGATAACGTCGCCAGCTGGCAGAAAGCCCTCGGGACCGGCGCCATCGATAAGGACAATACGGGCCTTGTCACCGGTCAGGTCGTCTATCAGGCCATCAAGGACATGCCGACGGGCGAAGGCCTCGTGAAGTACGATGAAGGCACGAAGACGATTACCGTTGCCGCCGATAAGGATGCGACGAAAGTTGACTTCTCCGGTAAGGACAGCGATGGCAATACGATTAACCGCACGATTACCGGTATCGTTACGGACGCCAAGGACGCAACGAGTGCCGCCAACGTCGGCTACGTCCAGGACGTCGCCGGGTCGCTCGCAAACGGTGTCCAGCGCGTCGCAAACCAGCTGTCGCATGACATCAACAAAGTCGGTGCCGGCGCCGCGGCTTTAGCTGGCCTCCATCCGGGCGAATTCGATCCGGACAACAAGCTCGACTTTGCCGCTGGCTACGGCCACTACAAAGGTGCCAACGCCGGGGCTCTCGGTGCGTACTATCATCCGAATGAAGATACGATTATCAGCCTGGCCGGTACCATGGGCAACGGCGATCCGATGCTTAGTGCCGGCGTCACCTTCAAGCTCGGCCCGTCCGGTCCGAACACGCTGTCTCGTACGGCCCTTACGAAAACCCTCGCTTCCGTTCAGAAGCAGAACCAGGTCCTCACGGCCCAGAATCAGGCTATCGCCCAGAAGATGGCCGCCGTCGATCAGAAGAACCAGCAGCTGGAAAAGGACATGGCTGACCTTAAAGAAAAACTCGCGGCCCTTATGGCTGCCAAAGCCTGATTTCCTCACTTTTCCATAGGGAGCACAGGGAAAGGATGACCTATGGATATACTTTCGTTCCGCCCGGCCCTTTCGCCGTTCGTGAAATGGGCCGGCGGGAAACGGCAGCTCCTGCCGGCAATCGCGCGGCGTATGCCGGGACAGTTCCGGGATTACTATGAGCCGTTCGTCGGCGGCGGGGCCGTCTTCATGAACTTCCAGCCCCACAGCTGCCATATCAGCGATCTGAACCGGGCCCTCATCAATGCGTACTTGCAGATCCGGGATGACCCGTGGAAGGTCATGACGGATCTTACGAAGCTCGATACTTCGCTTACTCGAACGGGAGCGGCCTTTTACTATGACGCCCGGGACCGCTACAACCGGAAGCTACAGGGCGCGCAGTATGACGTAGAGACGGCCTCCCTCTTCATCTTCCTCAATAAACACTGCTTCAATGGCCTCTACCGGGTCAATGCCAAGGGATGCTTCAATGTCCCTTATAACGGCAGTGTCCGCCCGTCGTACGATACGGCGAACCTCGAGGCCCTGTCGCGGTTCTTAAAGGGCGTCACGATTGGCTGTATGGATTTCGAGGAGGCCGTCTTACGGGCCACCTCGGAGGACTTCGTCTTCTTCGATAGTCCCTACGCACCGCTATCGCCTTCGTCTTTCGAAAAATACACGAAAGACGGCTTTCCGAAATCGGATCATCTCCGGCTGGCGCAGCTTTTCCGGACGCTGTCGGATCGGGGCTGCTATCTGATGCTGACGAACCATGATACGCCCTTTATCCGGGAGCTCTATCAGGGCTTTTCGATAGAGTCCCTCCCCGTCAAGCGGCTCATCAACCGGGACGCGTCGCACCGGACGGCCCGGGAAGTCCTCATTACGAATTACTAGTAAAAAGGCCCGTTTTGCTACACGCCAAAGGCTCCTCCTGCTTTATCGCAGGAGGAGCCTTTTTTGTTGCCTATTCTTTAGGATTTCGGGCAATCCCTTTCAAATAATTGAAGTATCTCCTTAATTCTTTGACCAGTTCCGGGTCTGCACTCTGGATATCCGTCAGAAAGTCCTGGCAGTCTTCCCGAATGGTGTCGACGGCCGGCAGGGTAATGGTCTGATGCCCTAACTGGGCCTGTATCACGGCCTGTACGGTGTTCTTTCCCCGCTGGGACAGCTTCCGGTACTGTAAGATCAGCCGGGCTTCTTCTTGGGTATAGAATGGCTTTGTCCCTGTAGCCCCGGGCCCTAACTCAAGCGTATCCGGGAATAGCCGTTCTCCTGTGATTTCCTCCATCGGCACGTTGAAATGCTTCACCAGTTTTATCAGCACCCGCTGGCGCGGGGTGTTCCGATCCTGCTCCCAAGCGGAAACGGCTCCGATGCTGACGCCGCCGGCTTCGGCCAATTCTTTCTGCGAGATGCCGTGGGCAGTCCGGAATTTCTTGATATGTTCCCCTATCGTCACATGAATACCTCCTTATATATAAAATACTACTATTAATAGCTAGATATTTCAATGATTTAGCTAAAAAAATATATCAAAAGTAAAATAAATTATACTTTTGCTCTTGAAAAGTATAATAAAATGTGGTAAAGTATACGTGTCAGGAGGTGATGGAGCCTATGAAGTTATCCTTACTTGAAGCCCGCCGACTCCGGGGAAAAACACAAGAGGAATGCGCGAAAGCATTAGGGGTAACTGTCGCGACATACAGAAAGCTGGAAAGGAGGCCCGAATTACTTAAAGTACGGGATCTACAGATACTCTCCGACTTTTTGCAGATTTCGATAGAAGATTTCTTATTTCTGGCAGAAAATCAATAAGTTTTTATACTTTCAGTTTACTAAATATACTTTTGTATATTCTACTTTTACATACTTTTAATTTTAAAGGGAGTGCATGATAATGATGAAAAAGAACATGAAAAAAATGGCAGGTTTACTCGTTATGGCTATGAGCCTTTCTATCGGCGGTGCATTTGCAGCCGCTCCGGCTTTCGATACGCCCCAGGAATGGTTAGCTGCTACGAATCAGCAGACGGCTCAGAAGCTCAAGGAAGAAGCTTCTATGCACGGCTATAGCGAAAACTATGATTACTTGGCCAGTCCGGCTTTCGATACCCCGCAGGAATGGCTGACCGCTATGAAACAGCAGAAAGCCCAGAAGCTCAAGGAAGAAGCTTCCCGTCACGGCTATAGCGAAAACTATGATTACCTGGCCAGTCCGGCTTTCGATACGCCGCAGTAATCCCCTACCTATTGCGTCAGACGTCCTCTGCTTTAGCAGGGGGCGTCTTTTTTTACGCAAAGACATAAAGACAAAGCCCCTCTGGCATTTTCCAGAGGGGCTCCTTTCTTCTCTTACAGACGGTTACTGGTAGAAGGGTTCCGGGATGGGTTCTTCATATTCCCCGTCCGGGTCCATGGCGATGCTGTCTTCCAAGAGGAAGCCCAGTTCGTTTTCCTTTTCAAGGATACCCGGGATCTCTTCGTCCGTATAGCCCAGGGCCTTCAAGCGGTCGATGTGGGCCTGTTCGACGTCTTCGTACGTGAGTTTATGCATGGTATCACCTCCTTAAAAAAACAGAATATCCACGAGTCATCCTTATGTTTTTAAGACAATACTCAGGTTTTCAAGGCAAATCTCCGATTCTTTCATGATTTCCGCCATGAAGGAATCCATGTACGCCCAGTCGGGATTTCCTTGAGAATCTACGGGTAATTTGATATGATTCTTTTTCATGACATCCAGCCGCCATTTATCAACGAACGCATATCTTCGACCTACTGAGCGAATCAGTGGTACGATGAACAGTCCCATGTTTCTCGTCATGTGAAACTTCGGATATAGTACATTGACATCATCCGACGCCCAAAATGGCTCATCCTGATAAAAGGCTTCACCTACACTGCCATTGTAACAAACGGTTATAGTATTCGCAGGATGCAGTTTCTCGTCATTAGCAATCCATGTGGTTACTCCATTATTCACGGCCGATGCTCCAATAAATCTATTGTTTCCCTCTCTCATGTTCGCTTTTGTTAGCCGTGTGCCTTTCACAATATCGAACAACTCGCCAATCTGAAACTCCTTCCACTGCGATATATCGACAGCCGTCTTCTTCTCATCGGCAAGCCTCAGATTCTCAAGGCAAGCCTCAGATTCCTTCATGACATTCGCCATAAAGGAATCCATATATGCCCAGTCAGGGCATCCATGAAAATCGACGGGAAGTTTGATTCGCTCAGATTTCAACAAATCAGGAAATAAGCCATAATTGTATGAGTACTTACGTGCTACAGGTTGCAAACATGCCGTCAAAAACATGCATGTCCCCGCACTCAATTTTCTTGTATCTATATAATAAATATCACGACCCGATACAAATTCTTCTTGCTGATAAAAGAACGTTGCGTTCTCTGCACCAAACGAAATAACTCCAGCCGGGCTTGGAGACATTTCATTATTTCGCTGAACACGACACTTGATTCCATTACCAAATTTCGTTCTGACGATATAAGGAATTCCATTTTCATTCTCAATTACCTGTCTGTTATGCAGTACAGGCGGCTTTCTTATCTGAAACAGCTCGCCAATCTGAAACTCTTGCCATTCGCTCGTATCAATCTTCGCCATTGCCATCACCACCCTTCTTTAGGCTTATCGTCACGTCGTCATCATCTGCTCTGACACGGCTCGAATACATGGCCGTATCAAGCAGCTTCTCACCGAACGCCTTGGCATCGATGCCCTTCTGGAACATCAGATAGTCCATTGTGGTCTTTCTGAAATCCTCCTCGAATATCTCGAACGGCTTCTGTGGAACCTGGTAGGACAGATGCTCGTCTGACTTCACCCACTGACAGGTCTCGTCACCGGACTGCTTCTCAACGACATCAACCCAGTAATCCTCTATGTCAGCCCACTTGCCATACACGTCATGTCGGCCCTTGTTCTTGACCGTCGCGAGACCATCCGTCGCCATATAGCAGGCGAAGACGTCCTTGCCATCCTGTGCGATGCCCGTCTCGAAGACGAAAATCGAGGTCGTGACGCCCACATTGAAAAACAGGTCCTCCGGCAGCTTGATAACTTTTTTTAACCTGATTCTGCAAGAAGTCTCCCGCCTCTTTAGGCGGTGAGATGAATT
>OGDF01007020.1_pt1 | contig 10816 bp, 10 predicted proteins | sample 1570141 | NCBI WGS metagenome assembly OGDF01 (sample SAMEA4370581, study PRJEB24528) | human gut metagenome | reverse complement strand
AATAAATGCGATAGAGTTTTATTAACTCTTTTCGCATTTAATTTTAAAACCTAGCCTTGATTTAAAAGTTAAGTAATGCTATCATTTATTAAAATAAGAAAATTAAGGAGAGCCACCATGGATAACAAAGAAAAAGCATTATTATGTCATAAAGAATGGAATGGAAAACTTGAAACTATTGCAAAATCAAAGGTTAACTCCCGTGAAGATCTGGCAATCGCATACACTCCAGGTGTAGCTGAGCCATGTAAAGTCATAGCTGAAGACAAAGAAAAAGCCTACACATATACATGGAAATCAAACACAGTCGCTGTTGTCTCTGACGGAAGTGCCGTGCTCGGTCTTGGAAATATCGGACCGTATGCTGCTATGCCTGTTATGGAGGGTAAATGTGTACTTTTCAAAGAATTCGGAAATGTCAACGCTGTACCTATCTGTCTTGACACACAGGATACAGACGAAATAATAGAATGTGTAAAAAATATTGCTCCAGGCTTTGGTGGTATAAATCTTGAAGATATTTCTGCACCACGCTGCTTTGAGATAGAAGAAAGATTAAAAGAAATACTTGATATCCCGGTATTCCATGATGATCAGCATGGTACTGCAATCGTTGTTCTCGCCGGTATAATAAACGGACTCCGTCTTACCGGCAAGAAAAAGGAAGATTGTAACGTTGTCGTAAACGGCGCAGGTTCTGCCGGAGTAGCAATAACCAAACTTCTTCTTACATATGGATTTAAGAATGTTACAATGTGCGACCGCCATGGTATAATAGGTAAAGATTATCCTGATCTTAACTGGATGCAGAAAAAAATGACAGAGGTAACTAACCTCGAAAACAAATCCGGAACCTTAGCAGATGCCCTTAAAGGCGCAGATATTTTTGTCGGTGTTTCTGCTCCAAATATCGTGTCCGCCGAGATGGTTTCTTCCATGAACAAAGATTCTATTCTATTTGCAATGGCAAACCCTGTTCCTGAGATCATGCCGGACGTTGCAAAAGCTGCCGGTGCAAGGGTTGTCGGAACCGGCCGAAGCGATTTTCCTAATCAGGTAAACAACGTGATTGCTTTTCCTGGAATTTTTAAGGGTGCTCTCGAAGGACGTGCAGCACAGATTACCGAAGAAATGAAACTGGCGGCTGCGGAAGCACTTGCACACCTTGTTTCAGATGATGAATTGTCCGATGAATTTATCATGCCTGAAGCATTTGACCCAAGAGTTGCAGACGTTGTAAGTGCAGCTGTCAAATCACACATAAAATAAATCTATGCGATATTATTCTTTAAATGACTATTGTAAAAAGACATTTGGCGAAAAAGTTTATAAATTATCGCTTAACGCTGGTATGACCTGCCCGAACCGTGATGGCAGCTTATCATATACCGGCTGCTTTTACTGCAGCGAGGGTGGTTCAGGAGACTTTGCCTCCGATAGCTCACTCCCGATCGCCGCACAGCTTTCAGAAGCCAGAAGGAGGCTTTCTTCCAAAACAGACTGCCGTAAATTTATCGCATATTTTCAGGCTTTTACAAATACCTATGCTCCAGTGGAATATTTAGAAAAAATATTCTATGAAGCAATATCAGATCCTTCTGTCTGCGTTCTTTCTATCGGAACACGGACAGACTGTTTCAATGACGAAATATATGATCTTTTATCAAGATTAAATAATATCAAACCCGTATGGATCGAACTTGGTCTTCAGTCAATACACCAGTCTACACTTGATGCAATGAACACTCACACAAAAGTAAGTGATTTTACAGTTGTCTGTAATGAATTAAACAAACGCAGTATCAAAGTTATCGCCCATCTTATTTTAGGACTTCCGGGCGAAACAAAAGAAATGATGCTCGAATCAGTTGACTTTGCAGCAAAAAGTAATATTTTCGGTATAAAGCTGCAGCTTTTACATGTTCTAAGAAACACAAAGCTTGCCGAATTGTATGAAAAAGATCCTTTTCCTCTTTTCTCGCTTGAGGAATACTGTGATTTTATAGTAGACTGTATAGAAAGGCTTCCACCCGGTATGGTCATCCACCGAATGACCGGAGATGGTCCACGGAAACTTCTGATCGCTCCAATGTGGAGCACAGACAAAAAGCGGGTGCTTAACACCATAAATCAAAATTTTATTAAAAGAAATACCTATCAGGGGCGTTTCTTTATGTAAGGAGACAACTTTGGCAGAACCATTTACTATATATAAACTAACAATTTTATATATGCTTGACAAGGCAGGTTTTCCGCTGTCCAATACACAGATTTCCAATTTCTTTTTGGAAAAGGAATACACCGATTATTTCCGTGTTCAGGAAGTAATCGGCGATTTAGTAAATGCAGATTTAATTAAATTTGAATCAACGCATTCTAATACCCAGTATTCCCTGACAGCGGCAGGAAAAGAAACTCTTGGATTCTTCAAGGATAAAATAACCGACGGTATTGAATCGGATGTCAAAGGTTTTTTCGAATCTAATAAACTCGAATTCAAACAGGAAAATTCCATCCTTGCCGATTATTACAAAACAACCGGCCATAAATATGCTGTAAGGTGTCAGGTACGTTCCGAGGGAAGTACCGTAGTTGATCTTACACTAACAGTTTCAACAAAAGAGCAGGCTGAAGCCATATGCAGCAACTGGAAAAAACAAAATGAGGATGTTTACGAATATCTTATGGATATGCTGCTCAAATAAACGCTCTTAAATAAGCCATCTAAAAAACCTCCATTTATCTTTATGATAGATGGAGGACTTTTTATTTCAGATCATTTTAGTGATCCTGATATTTATTTTTTAATACTGTATCCGAATTTACCAAGCTTTTCGCCCATAACAAAATATTCTCCGTGGGAGTACATTACAAGTCCAGTATCGTTTATATTAAACTTTCCCTTTTCATCCATGTACTCATCATCTACTGTCACTCCGACAACATCCGCTATAAACATTGTATGGCTTCCAAGTTCTTCTATCTTTTTTACCCTGCATTCTATATTTACAGGACTTTCCTTTATTCCCGGAACAGAAACATTCGGAAGCTTTATTGGTGTAAGCTTCATTTTTTCGAATTTATCAACATCTCTTCCGCTCGTAACTCCACAGTAGTCACAAGCTCTCACCAAATCCTTTGTCGTAAGATTTACGACAAATTCTTTTGTACTTTTTATCATTTCATATGAATACCTCTCCGGTCTTACCGAAATGGATAGCATAGGTGGATTAGTGCATATGGTTCCTGCCCATGCAACTGTAATTATATTATTTTTGCCATTTCCATCTGAAACACTTACCATAACTGCCGGAACAGGATTTAGCATATTTCCTGCTTTCCAGTGTTGTTTTCCCATATTCTACTCCTTTGTATCCAAGCTATATAATGGACATTTTTATTAATTCCTGTTTTAATTTTTCCCCGTTTTGCCGTTCAATCTCTGTAAGAGGCAGGCGAAGCCCACCTACATTAAACCCCATATAGTTCATGGCTGCTTTTACAGGTATCGGGTTCACTTCGCAAAACAGCAAGTTGATAAGATCTAAATATTTCAGCTGTATATCAAGCGCTTTCCTGTGATTTCCATTAAGATACTCTGTAACCATGTCGTGAGTTTCCTGCGGTACTACATTTGAAAGCACCGATATAACTCCGACTCCTCCAAGTGACAGAATAGGTATTATCTGATCATCATTTCCAGAATATATATCCAATGTTCCCTCAGCAAGCGATGCAAGCTTTGCTACCTGTGAAATATTTCCGCTTGCCTCTTTTATGCCGACGATATTTTTGCAATCATGTGCAAGTTTTACTGCCGTCTGTGGCTGTATATTGCACCCTGTGCGAGATGGAACATTATAGATTATAATAGGCAATTCCACCGACTGTGCTATTGTTTTGTAATGTTCATACAGACCTCCCTGTGTTGCCTTATTATAAAATGGAGTTACTATAAGGAAACCGTCTACTCCCAGCTTCTGTACTTTTTTTGAAAAATCTATAACAGCAGCTGTAGAATTCGCACCTGTTCCTGCGATCACCGGAATTCTGCCGGCTGTTCTTTTTACTGCAAACTCTATGACAGATAACTTTTCTTCTTCAGTCATCGTAGCCGGCTCACCTGTAGTCCCACATACAATAAGTGCATCTGTTTTCCCCTCTATCTGTCTGTCTATAATTCTGCCAAGTTCATCATAATTTACACTTTTATCCTTATTAAACGGAGTAATAAGTGCTACTCCGGCACCTTTAAATAATGACATAAATTCCTCCCGCCCTAAAGCTTAAGATCTGGATTTTCTTTTATAATATCAGCAATAATCTCTCTCTCATCCATATGATGTTTTACACCACAGATTTCCTGATAATCCTCATGTCCCTTTCCTGCCAGAACGATTATATCACCAGCCTGCGCATTCTCCATACAGTATCTGATAGCTTCTTTTCGATCCGGTATAGTAACGTATCTGCCATCTGCCTTACTTACCCCGACAAGAATATCATTTATTATATCCATAGGTTCTTCATTCCTTGGATTATCAGATGTTACAACTGTAAGATCTGCCAGACGTGAAGAAACTTCTCCCATCTCGTATCTTCTTGATTTTGCACGGTTTCCTCCACATCCAAACAGGCAGACAAGTCTTCCCGGTTCATACTCTTTTAATGTTGTAAGCAGACTCTCAAGTGCCATTGCATTGTGCGCATAATCTATCATTATCGTGTATCTTTTTGTTACAGGGACGATTTCTATTCTTCCTTTTACACTAACATGGCAGAGAGCCTCTTTTATTGCCTCCTTTGCCACATTAAAATGATGACAGATCGCTATAGCTGTGAGTGAATTATATACGCTGAACTTACCCGGCACATTTACCTCAACGTCAAAATCAAGCAGACCTGAAACATGATATTTAACACCAAGTGCACCATGCTCCTTTTTCAGTTCAACATTTTCTGCAACAAGATTATTTATTGATTTGTATCCAAAAGTCTCAACCTCACATGTATGGCCTTTCATTATTCCTTCAAGATGTTCATCGTCCCCATTAAAAATACCAAGCCTGCATTGTCTGAAAAGAAGACTCTTGCAGTGCATATATTCCTCGAAATCCTTGTGCTCATTCTCTCCAATATGATCCGGTTCAAGATTTGTAAATACACCTATATCAAAAGTAAATCCTGATACTCTGTGAAGCTTCAATGCCTGTGAAGACACCTCCATAACTACCGCATCCATTCCCTCATCTGCCATCTCGGCAAATAATTTCTGAACCATGTATGATTCCGGTGTAGTATTCGCAGCCGGAGTATGCTTATCACCACATATGGACTCAATCGTACCTATAAGTCCAGTTTTTATTCCTGCTGATTCGAGTATAGACTTAACCATATATGTTGTAGTTGTTTTGCCCTTTGTTCCGGTAATTCCTATGGTTTTTATTTTTTTTGCCGGGTAATCAAAATATGCAGCTGACATATATGCCAGTGCAAGTCTTGTATCCTCTACTTTAATATATGTCACGCCGTCAACCGGAGTCACATCTTTTTCTACAATAACTGCTGCTCCATTTTTTACAACATCAGGTATAAACTCATGTGCATCTCTTACACTTCCGGAAATACAAACAAACACAGAATCTTTCTGTACCTTTCTCGAATCATATACAAGAGTTGATATCTCAATATCAGTATTTCCAGCTAAAACTGTGTATTCTAATTTTTCTAATAATTTGCTAAGTTTCATTTCTTTCTCCTACTTTATCTTAGATTTCTTTTACAAACAACCGCAATAATTAATTCCAGATTATATTTATATAAATATTTCTCCTGTAAATACTTCTGCTGCAGGTCCTGTCATAAACACATGGTTTGTATCTCTGTCATACTCGATCACAAGATCTCCGCCTCTTAAATGCACAAGCACTTTGTCATCTGTTTTTTTATTTAATATACATGCCATTACTGTCGCACATGTTCCTGTACCACATGCCCATGTTTCCGCTGATCCACGCTCCCATACTCTCATTGACGCTTCGTTTCTTGAAATTATCTGAACAAATTCTGTATTGGTACGTTTCGGAAAACGAGGGTTATTTTCAAATGATGGTCCATATTTTTCAAGTTCAAAATCCGCAACATCATCAACAAAAATCACAGCATGCGGATTTCCCATAGACACACATGTCATTCTCCACTGTTTTCCCCCTGCCTCTATAGGTTCGTCAACAACGCAGCTTCCATCTGCAATAACAGGTATCTTATCTGGCTCTAAGATCGGTTCTCCCATATCTACTCTTACCTGTTCAACCTTTCCGTCTTTTGTATAGAGCGTAAGGTATTTTATGCCGGCTCCTGATTCAACGGATATTTCTGTCTTATCTGTAAGCTTATGATCGTAGACATATTTTGCAACACATCTGATCCCATTTCCGCACATTTCGGCTTCTGAACCATCTGCATTATATATTCTCATTCTGAAATCTGCTATATCTGACGGACCGATCGTAATGACACCATCAGATCCTATTCCAAAATGTCTGTCACTTACTATAGTAGAAAGCTTCGCCGGATCATCAACTTTCTCCTCAAATAAATTTATGTATACATAATCATTTCCGCATCCATGCATTTTTGTAAATTTCATATTTTCACCTCATTTATTCAGTATATTATCATTATACTCCGCACTTTTTAATTTTGGAAGTTAATAAAGTGCTTTTAAGGTTGCAAATTGTGCTATTTTAAACTATTATGCTTATAGAACTGCGTTCCATTATATACGTTCTTATAGAGGAAATCACAAAGCAATTATCTTTATAAAGACTGATACATAAATAATAATATATAAATCATGACAAATAAATACAGCCATGAAAGGAGATACAGATGGATTCATACGAAAAAACAGGATACCTCACCAAACCATATAAAATGTTTCATATTACCGACAAATCAAAGCTCGATATACCATTTCACTATCATGATTTCCATAAGATACTTATACACATCAAGGGAAATGTTTCTTACTGTATAGAAGGAAGAAACTATAAGCTCCAGCCATATGATATTGTATTAGTTAATGCAGGCGAAGTCCATCGTCCAATATTAAATGATGATTCAATTTATGAGAGAATCATCATTTATATTTCCAAAAATTTTGCAAATGAAAATATTTTATATTTTGATGATGACCTGACGATATGTTTCCGTAAGGCATCAGCATGCCAGTCCCACGTCCTGCGTTTTTCTCCGATAGACAAGAGCCCCATATGGCATTCAATAAAACAATTATATAATTCATTTGATGACACCGGATACGCAAATGAGCTGCACCGCAAACTCGTTTTTCTGGAGTTTATGATACAGCTCAACCGAATCTCCATAAGCGGAGGAACTCAATATATTGACACTTATTCATCCAACGAAAAAATCGTTGAAATAATAGATTATTTAAATCACAATTTAACAAAAGAACTATCTATAGACAATATTTCCGACCGCTTTTTTATGAGCCGATATTATCTGATGCATAGCTTCAAGGAAGCAACCGGCTACACTATAGGAAATTATGTATCCACAAAACGCCTGCTCCTCGCAAGGGATTTGATCCAGAATGGCACTCCTGTAAAAACCGCATGCTATGAATGTGGTTTCAAAAGTTATTCCGCATTTATACGTGCTTATAAAAAATCTTTTGACACTCTGCCATCTGCATCATTCCCTTACTGATTTTACACTGACCTGGCAGTTATCTTCCATTATTTATGCTCTTTCGTTTATTGCATTTATAAGCTCAGGTATCAGCTGTTTCTTGCGCGATACAACACCTTTGAGCATAAGTCCCTGCCCATTCTGTGGCTGGCTATACGCTGAAGCTGCAATAGCTGCTGCCTCCTGCCCTGTATATATAAGGTATGTCGATTCGTCCAGTATGTCTGTAAGCATGACGAAATACATATCAATTTTTTTATCTACCTGCATTTTTTCCATGAGCGGTGTAATTCTTGCCTGCACCTTATCAAGCTCTGTTCTTGCAAGCGCACTTATCTGTGATACGCCAAATGTATAATCTCCCGAATGGAATATTTTAAAATCCTGATTTAATATTTCATCTTCTGTTTTATTAGAAAAATCGCTTCCGGCTTCAAACATCTTCTGTGCGAATTCATCAATATCTATTCCTGCGATTTCCGCAAGACACTTTGCTGCCGATTTATCTATCGCAGTACACGTAGGCGACCGGAACACAAGTGTATCAGATAATATGGCTGCACACATAAGTCCTGCCATCTGTTCACTTACCTCTACCCCTTTTTCCTGATACATCTGGTATATAATTGTGCCCGTACATCCCAATGGCTGGTTTCTAAAATAAACAGGTGCCATTGTTTCAAGACTTCCTATTCTGTGATGATCTATTATTTCAAGTATTTCCGCCTCATCAATATTTGTAACGGCCTGCGACTTTTCATTATGATCCACTAATATAACCTGTTTCTTCCTTGTATTCATCAGGTTTCTGCGTGAGAACATACCAACATAATTCTGGTTTTCATCAACTATAGGAAAATCCCTGTGTCTGATCTTTGCCACTGTATCGCGCACATCATCAACGTAATCATCCATCTCAAAGTGCACAATATTTTCTTTCGTCATAAAGAATTTAATAGGCATACTCTGATTTATAAGTCTTGAAACTGTAAAAGTATCGTATGGAGTACTTATGACAACGACATCCTTTGCATTTGCTGCTTCAAGTACTTCCTGCGAAATTTCAAATCCATTTGTCACTATAAGACAGCTGCAATTCTGCTCTATACAGATAAGCTGTGCATCTTCCCTGTCTCCTATTATGACAAGATCATCATCCTCGACTATAGACTGGAGTACCTCAGGTGTTCCAATCCCGACTACTACTTTTCCTTTTACGAAATATCCATGCTCATTTCCTGCAACAATAGTTCCCTCTAATGTATCGATTATATTCTTATACTGGGTTCTTGCTGTCGACAGGATTGAATTGTCATATACATCCATATATGATTTTGCTATATCCCCTGTTACGATCAGGCCTTCCAGCTTGTTTTTTTTATTTACAACCGGGAGTGTTACTACATTGAGGATCTTCATCATTTCCCATGCTCTCTTCATGGAAATATGACTGCTGACACCTTCTGTCTTTCTTATATGGATATCTCTTATCTGTGTTCCTACATCTTTTAGCAGCTCCGGTGTCTCTGCCTTAAAATACTCAAGCACGAATGCCGTCTCAGCACTGACACTCCCCGCTCTCATAGGAATATAATCCATTGTATCATCTGTTTGCTGCTTAAGGTTTGCATATGCTATTGCTGCACATACAGAATCTGTATCAGGATTTTTATGTCCAACAACCCTTACTATTTTCTTTGCCATATTTTCTCCTATAATGTGTTATTTATGCATCCGGCATGTATTTCAATTACTGCCATTCTATAAAGGTGCAAAATGCAATTCCCATCTGGGAATTGCATTATATTATCTAAATTAAATTATCAAATACGCCACATACGTATAATGAAAACATTATCAATCCAAATGTATTTATCAATGCAAACACAAATGTAAGGATTGAAAATGTCTTTGCAGACCTGATCTGTTTTTCGATAGCATAAACAGAATCCACTTTTTCATCCATCGACTTAAAAAGATCTTGTATATTTCTGTAGCATTTTACGTTTTCTGTATGTACCTTTTCTGATATTTCCTGTTTTAAAGCTACAAGCTGATTATTAAGTTCACCTAATGATCTTAACATATCAGATGATTCACTGCCTGCTTTTGAAATATCCTCACCGACCGAACGTTCTAAATCATCTATCCTGACTGAAATTTTATTTGTAAAATCATCTATATTTCCGGATATGTTTTTGCCAAACCCTTCAATATTATCTGTCATGGAAGCTTCAATCTCCTGCATTTTGGCATTAACCCGGTCTATCAGTATATCTATCTGATGCTCTACCTGTGCAGTTATACCGTCAGCTTTTACCTGACGTTCGTCTAAAATCTGTTTTAACTCCTCTGCTTTTATCTCACGCTCTTCGACAATATCAGCAAGCTCCTTTGCTTTTGTCTCTTTTGTATCAAGCATTTCCTGAAGCTTCTGTGCCTTTTTTCGAAACTCATCTATCTGTGCTAATAAAAAATCATCCTTATCCACTTTTTCGTGCATCCTTTCATGTCGATTAACATCATCATCTGTCATCTGTGCAGCCTGTTTTGCTTTTTCCTTCTGCCTCACTAATGGTGACCTATCACGATGCGACCTTTTGGATTGCCTGTCCATAAAGCCTGCCATTTATTTTCCTCCGATAAGGTATCATTCCATATCCCCTATCTGATGTATGCCAGGAGATATAATACCATAGATATTGTACCATTACACCTTAAATTTGTAAACGGATGATTTCGTTTATTATTAAGTACAAAAAACCACAGGGCATAGCCCTGTGGTTTTAATACTGAGATCATTAATTATCAAATTAATCCTCTCCATATAACTTAACAAGTTTCTCAAGGTGTGAGTAACGTGCTTTTGCTGCTTCCTCAGATTTAGCAAAGAGTTTCTCTGCTCTCTCTGGGAATGGCTTGATAAGACGTGTATAACGTGCTTCGTTGTTAAGGAAATCCTGGTAAGATCCATCACCTGCTTTAGAAGTAAGTGTGAATGGATTCTTTCCTTCTGCCTTAAGTGCTGGGTTGAATGAGAAGAGATTCCAGTATCCAGCCTTAACAGCCTTCTTCATCTCATCCTGGCAGTGGTTCATAC
>OGDF01007015.1_pt1 | contig 10824 bp, 9 predicted proteins | sample 1570141 | NCBI WGS metagenome assembly OGDF01 (sample SAMEA4370581, study PRJEB24528) | human gut metagenome | reverse complement strand
GCTCCAAACCTTCCCTCCGATGGAACGACGACTTTTCATGCCAGTGTAGCAGTATGGTGCCGCTCGGTGCATTTAACGCGGTTCATCGGGTATGCTGAAAGAGCGTATCGGCGCGAGGGGAAGGGACCGAAATGGCAAAGAAAATCACGAAGAAGCAGGCAAGGAAAGCGACCGAGGCAGCGGTTGAAAACGCCTTGGAAAAATATCTTTCAACAACGCTTAGCGCCGATGAAGGAAAACAGACCGGCGACGCTTCGCCCCTCGGAACGCCCTACCGCCGTGGCTCGGTAACCCTGCGCGGAAAGATGGTCCCTCGCCACAGCACCACAGGAAAGCTGATCAGCGAAGAGCCGGGCACTGATTGGCGCGATGCCGACCCTTGGCGCACACTACGCATCCAGTCTGAGTTCGTAGACGGCTTTGACGCTCTTGCCAAATTAGGGCCGGCGGTATCCATATTCGGATCGGCTCGAACCGAACCAACCGACCCTTACTATGAACACGCCATGCAAATTGCAGGCAAGCTCGCCAATAAGGACATCGCCGTCATTACTGGCGGCGGCCCCGGCATCATGGAGGCGGCCAACCGCGGAGCAGCACTTGCGGGGGGCACTTCAGTGGGTCTTTCCATTGAGCTCCCCTTCGAAGAAACCACCAATGATTGGGTAAATCTCGGAATCGAGTTCCGCTATTTCTTCGTCCGCAAGACCATGTTCGTGAAGTACTCTTCGGGCGCAATCTTCTTCCCTGGAGGCTACGGCACGCTTGACGAGATGTTCGAGGTACTGGTGCTGGCGCAAACGCATAAGATCGGGAACATGCCTATCGTGCTGTTCGGTACCGAATATTGGCAAGACCTGGTCAAGTGGATCAAGGGGCCCTTGCTTGATCAGAACATGATCAGCGAATCCGACATCAACTTGTTCACCGTTACCGACAGCCATGAAGAAGCCATCCGCATAGCAACAAGCGGCATTACATCGAAATAACCTGTCCTGGAAGGAACGTTATGCCCATCGAACTGGTTGATTGCCATACCCACACCGTGTTTTCCGACGGGAAGAGCACTTTTCAGGAAAACATGCAGGAAGCCCTAGCGAAGGGAATAACAACCATAGCCTGCACCGACCATTGGGGCAGGCCAAGCTTCATCGATTGTTCTATCGAAGAAGGCAAGCTCAAGCAGTACGCTTTCGCAATCGAGCGCGTGCGGGGCGAATTTCCCGAACTCGAAATTGTGCATGGCTTGGAAGCAGACTGGTACCCAGGCTGCAGCACCGATTTGGCGGAAACACGCGGCAACGCAACGTTCCTTCTTGGATCCATCCACTACCTTCAAGAAAAGGCGTTCGACTGGGATGAAGACATGCGCATCTGGGAAGAGCTGGGGGCAAACGAGCTTTGGCGGCTCTACGCTGAAGAATGGTGCAAGGCGGCAACAAGCGGCCTGTTCGATTCCATGGCGCATCCCGACTTGCCGCGCCTGTTTGGCCTTTCCGGCTATGCGCCTTCGCTCGACCTTGCTCCGCTATTCGATTCCATGGCGCAGGCAGCCCGTGAGGGCAAAGTCCACGTTGAGATCAACACGGCAGGCATGACCAAGGACTTTGCCGATTTTTATCCGCAGGAACCCTTGCTGAAGCGCTTTTTCCAGGCTGGCGTGCCACTGACCGTGGGCTCTGATGCCCACCACGCAAACCGCATTGGCGATAACGTCCATGAGGCCTATCGCTATGCTCGCCGCATAGGGTACACCTCTATCGACGCGCCAACCGCCAAAGGGGATTGGCGCAGCATAAGCATCGAAAGCGTTTAGCCCACTATCAGCATGCAAAGAAGTGGCATCCATCAAGACCAGATGCTACTTCTTCTCTGACATTCTGCAATTTCAACAGTGCTGCGAATTGTCCGGCGGTAACGCTTTGAGCAACCACCCATTCCTGCAACTAGGCGTTTCCGTCATAAGCAAAAAGCTTATTTGTGCAGGTCTTCCACTTCCGCAAGGTTGCCAAACGCCCTGATATAGATGCGCAAAGCGCGCTTCAGCTCTTCTTCGGCAATGCCCTCGTTGGCAGCATGCATGCCCCCTACCCAACTCGGTACGGGATACGCCCCCTCTTCTGCGGGGCCAAAGCTTACGGCATTGGGGAACTCGCGAGCATAGGTGCCGCCTCCCATAGTGAAAGGACGCACCTTTTTGCCTGTGGTGGAGCAATACGCATCCATGAGCGCACGAACGGGGGCCGTATCGGGGTCCACCACAAAAGGATCCTTGCATGCGGTAACGGCAATCGAAGCGCCTTGGACATGCGACAATGCCTCAAATGCAGTGCTGAGCTCGCTGCCGGTAATTGCCGCTGGGAAGCGAATGTCCTCGGTCATGACAAAAGCGCCGTTGACCTTGTTCATCATGCCAACAACGCTGGTCAAATTACCAAAATCAGCATCTGAACAGGCAACATCGGCAATTGCTCCATCGGTGCATTCAGCCATGCTGGCAGCAAATTGCAACCATGCATTTTCTTCGCCAGAACACACACCAGTAGAAACAAGATAGCGGCACAGAATACCGATGGCGTTCAACGTGCCTTCAGGGAGCGAGGCATGCCCCGCAATACCCGTTGCAGTAACAAGGGCCCCTTCTTCGCAAGAGGAAACTTCTATGCGATCGGCCTTTGGCAGATTTTCCGCATCAACGCAAACCACAGCACGCGCTATGCCGGGCACCGCATTGGGGGCTGTTCCTGCCGTAAAAGAGGTAATGGCTCCCTCAATGATTCCGGAGGTTATCGTTGCACCAAATTGCCCCTTCTCGCCATAGCACAAGGGGAATTCGGCATCGGGAGTAAACAGGAAATCGGGGGCATCGTTGTGCTCCAAGTAGTAGAGGACATCGCCCATCCCCGACTCCTCATTGCAGCCAAAAATGAAACGCACCGCATGGCGCAGGTTCGCACCGCGATCAAGCCAGAATTTCAAGCCATACAACGCCGTGAGCAGCGGAGCCTTATCGTCAGAGGTGCCGCGTCCAACAAGCACGCCATCCTTGCAAGTAAGGCTGAACGGATCGAAATCCCAACCCTCCCCAGCGGGAACCACATCAACATGGCCGATAACGCCAATCTGTTGCCCGCTTTCGCCTGGCAAATCGGCAAAACCGGCGTACCCATCTCCATCATGAGGCTCCAACCCCATCCGCTGGGCAATGGCAAGCGCTTCGTCAAGCGCCGCACGAGGCCCCGGGCCGAAAGGCGCACCGAGTGCCGCGTGCTCGGCATCAAGCGAGCTATCAATGGAAATCAAGCGTTGGGCGTCGGTCAAAAATGCCGGCCATTGCTCTGCAACAAATGCCTCGATGTCTTCCTCGGTTGCCCGCATAGTGCACCTCTTTCGTCATGAAATAAAAATGCGGGCTGGCAAGCACCGGCCCGCAAACAATCTTATCGCTCTTTAGAACCTGAAATCATTCCCCGTTCCTGCAAGGATTTCGCCAACATGCTGTTCGGCGATACGACGCGTCTTTTCGTTGGGGATGTTCAACAGTTCACGCTTCACCATGGCAAGGCCCTTTTCCTTGGTTTCGGGAGTGGCGTAATCGGCCAAGTACTCCGTGAGTGTCATCAGGGCATTCGGGTGGCAGTAGTTAAGGATCTCACCGTTCTTGCAGAAGCTCATGAACCTATCGCCCGTGCGCCCTGCACGATAGCAAGCCGTGCAGAAGCTGGGTATGTGGTTATTGTCCATCAACCAGCTGATAACTTCATCGAGCGTTCGCTGATCCGACACGTCGAACTGCTCGGTATCGTGCGGGCGCTCAGGCTCGTTGTAGCCGCCAACACTGGTACGGGACCCACCGGAAATCTGGCTTACGCCATACTGCAAAGCATGTTCGCGCACCAGTTCGCTCTCACGCGTGGAAATGATAATGCCGGTATAGGGCACGGTAATGCGAATAAGGGCAATGATCTTCTCGAACATTTCGTCAGGAATGCCGTTGTCGAACACTTCAGGGTCGATGTCCATCGCAGGCTTAATGCGCGGAACGCTGATGGTGTGCGGGCCCACGCCATGCACTGCCTCCAAATGCTCAGCGTGCATGATCAAGCCGGCGAACTCGTAGCGATATCCCTGCAATCCGAACAATACACCCAGGCCCACATCGTCGATGCCGCCCTCCATGGCGCGGTCCATCGCTTCAGTATGCCAATCGTAATCACTCTTCGGGCCTGTGGGATGCAGCTCCTGATAACCCTTTTTGTTATACGTTTCCTGGAACAGAATATAGGTGCCGATCTCCGCTTCTTTAAGCATGCGGTACTCTTCAACCGTGGTCGCTGCAATGTTCACGTTAACGCGCCTGATTGCGCCATTTCGGTGCTTGATGGAGTAGATGGTTTCCATGCTTTCCAGGATGTATTCGATAGGGTTGTGCTTCGGGTCTTCGCCTGCCTCGATGGCCAAGCGCTTATGGCCCATATCTTGCAAGGCAATAACCTCAGCGCGAATCTCTTCCTGGGTGAGCTTCCTGCGGGGAATGGTCCGGTTCTTTGCGTGATACGGGCAATACAAGCAGCCGTTCACGCAATAGTTGGAAAGATACAGCGGCGCAAAAAGAACGATGCGATTGCCGTAATATGCCAGCTTTATCTGACGCGCCAGTTCTTTGATTTCTTTATTGATCTGCGGATCTTCGCACGCCAAAAGAACGCTTGCCTCGCGATGGGTTATAACCGCACCATGATCTGCCGAAGGATGCAAGTTGGCACGTGCCTTGTCCAGAATGCGGCGGCACAATTCGATATCATCTTTATGCGCATCAGCGTAGGCAATGGAATCGAGGATCTCTTCGTGGCAGATGAACTCGTCTGCCTTGTTTGAGCTTACGTCGTACATCAGTGGTCAACTTCCTCTATCTTTGAACTGAAAATAAGTATACGGAACTATTCGCACACGCATTATGCCGTTTTGGGATAAACGGTCTTGCTGGAAACGCCCGAGATCATGCCGAGCCTTCCCGCCAGTGCGCTCACCACATCCTCGGGCGCGTCGAGCGCGATGCTGATAATCGACACCTTCTTTTCACGATAGGGAACGCCCATTCTCCCAACGATGTACTGTCGGTTCAAGTGAAGAAGAGAATTCACCAATTCAGCCGACTCGGGATCCTGAACAATGATGCCGATTAAGGCAACCCTATTCGATTCGCCATCTATTTTCACTGCGATTACCGCCTGCCTTTCAATTTCTTCCTTTGGCACAAATTAAAACAAGTGTTACGATATTTCAAATAATAATACTAATCGATCGCGAGCGGATTCGCTCGGCACGCGATCGGATGCAAATCGTCTTTTCTCCGTCCGAGCTTAGGTTCATTTCTGGCCCGCAGGGTGCAATAGGCACAATTGGAATCCAGAAGACGGAGGTGTACCTTGAGCGAAATCAAGGATGCAATCTTATCCGACGGCGTAATCTCCATCAGCGGCGAATGTAAAGGCTGCGACGACTGCGTTAAGGCCTGCCCCGCAGGAGCGATTACCGTCAACGGACTCGGAACGAAACACGTCATCGACCCTTCTCTCTGCGTAAACTGCGGGCAATGCCTGATCACATGCCCCTTCGCACGCATCGAAGATGTCAGCATGGTAGGCGATGTCAAGGCGGCAATGTCTGCAGGCAAGCGCGTCATCGTCCAAGAGGCGCCCGCTGTGCGCGTTGGCCTCGGCGAAGAATTCGATATGCCCGAAGGCTCAAATGTTCAGGGCAAGATGTACGCCGCGTTGCGTAAGCTCGGTTTCTCGGAAGTCTACGACACGCTGTTCGCAGCGGACCTCACCATCATGGAAGAAGGATTTGAGCTGATCGGCCGCATTCGCAAAGCACTCGGCGTAAGCGGCAACGAAGAAGCAGGCCCCCTGCCCCAATTCACCTCTTGCTGTCCCGGCTGGGTTCGCTATGCCGAGCTCAATTACCCAGAGCTGCTGCCCTATCTCTCCACGGCAAAATCGCCGATGATGATGCAGGGTGCCATCACCAAAACCTACGCTGCGAAAAAGATTGAAGTGCCCGCATCCGACATCTACAGCGTTGCCATCATGCCGTGCACTGCAAAGAAATTCGAGTGCTCTCGCCCCGAATTCATCTCGAGCGGCTACGACGACGTCGACGCCGTACTCACCACGCGCGAACTCGCCGCCTGGATCAAGGAAGAGGGCATCGACTTCGCAAATCTCCCCGAAGAAGAAGTTGACAAACTTATTGGCACCGGCTCAGGCGCTGGCGCGATCTTCGGCGTAACGGGTGGCGTTATGGAAGCCGCCCTCCGCACTGCCTACGCGGTACTGTCCGGCAACGAGCTCGAGAATCTCGATATCGAAGCGGTACGCGGCGACGATGGCCTTCGCGAAGCAACCATTCCCATTCCCCTTGAAGACGGCGGAACGCTCGAAGTAAAGGTTGCCATCGTCAACGGAACCAAATACGTCGATAAGGTTGCCAAAGAGGTCATCGAGGGCAACTCCCCCTACCACTTCATCGAGGTAATGAACTGCTCAGGCGGCTGCATCAATGGCGGCGGCCAACCCATCAACCACGCAACCTTTTAAGAGGAAAGAGCTATGACGCATAAAGAACGCATTATCGGCGATCCTAAAGGGATCACCCGCCGACAGGTTGTCAAAGGCGCAGTAACTGCAGCTGTCGCATTGATCCTTTCCAGTGGCGTTGGGGGAATCGCCCTTGGCGCATTCGAAAAGGCTAAGAAGTACATTGGCAACCGCACAAATGGCCTCTACAGCCAAGATGCAAGCATGACGCTCAGGACATCGCATACGAATCCCGAAATCCTCGAGCTATACAAGAGCTATCTGTCCCCCGGGGCAGTACAACCCGCAACGACGGAACTTTCCCATCGTCTGCTTCACACGAAATATGGCGAAGAGGCTCTTGAACTGGCGGAAGAGCTCAAGAAAACGCCCATCACCGCCGCCGAAATAGAGACTCAGGCCATCATGGCCAAGATCTCCTAATCGGGAAGGAACAAATAATTAGTGAAATGGAAATAACCAACCCAGCCGCAAAAGAGGAGCCTGGCGTAACCATTAAGGTGTTCAAGCACCACATTGCAACACGGATCATGCATTGCTGCGTTGCACTTGGATTTATCACCTGCGGCGTAACCGGAATTCTTCTCTTCGCCGGAGTTGAAATTCCCCGCGATACTGCAGCGCTGCTGCATTGCCTGATGGGTACCCTCTTCATTGGCGCTCCCACCATCTACGCGATTACCAGATTCCGCTATTTTGCCCGGTTCTCCGACACGGTAACCCACTACGACAAAGACGACCTTGGCTGGGTTACGGCACCAATGGGCGGCTATCTTGACCCATTCATTCGTCGCGATGGCGAAGAGAGTTACGTGCCTCCCCAAGACAAGTACAACGCTGGTCAGAAGGGTGCGGGCATCTGTCTTATGCTCGGCGGCATAGCCCTTGCCATCACCGGCTTTCTTATGTGGGGCAACACCGCTGAGGGTATTTTCGGAGTAGTGAAGTTCGACATGTCACCCGGCATGACCTGGCTCATCTGGACGCTTCATTTCGCTGCATGCGTCTGCATGATCCTGGTGTTTTGCGTTCACTTCTTCCTTTCTGCAATCCACCCCGTAACCCGCGTTGAATTCTTCACCATGTTCGGCAACGGCATTGCCGACTACAACTACACCAAGAAGAAGCACGGCAAATGGCTCAACTCCCTTGAGGTTATCAAGGAAAGGGATATCCCCGACAGCAAGTAACGCCCCCAACTCTGGTGCACACCGAAATGTCCTACAAAACTTCTACCCTGATGTTTCGGTTACACAAGAGGATCATTCGCTTGGATGATCCTCTTTTTTATTCAACCTGAAACTTAAACAACGGCATAATCGAAGAAATCAGTCCCTTTGCCTCACGAAAAGGAGCGCAGCCGTGGCAACACCATTCCAGTCCTCAAGTACAACGCTTCTCAAAGAAAGCGGCCCTGCGCTTATGCGCGCCCCCAAGGGCATGCGTATGGCAATTGGCCTGTTCGGGCGGCGCAATGTGGGCAAATCAAGCGTACTGAACGCCATTACCAACCAGCAGACCAGCATCGTTTCCGCCGTCGCAGGCACCACTGCCGACCCTGTAGACAAACCCATGGAGCTGCTGCCTTTGGGCCCTGTGCTGTTCGTCGACACCGCCGGTATCGACGATGACCAGGAAACCGTAGGTGAACTGCGCACCCAGCGTACCAAAAAGGTATTCGACCGTTGCGATATGGGCGTCATCGTAACCGAGGCAGGTACCTGGGGCCCCTACGAAGAAGAGATCGCTGCTCAGCTTTCCGACCGAAGCATCCCCTTCATCATCGTGTGCAACAAAACGGATCTGCTTCCCGTTGGCGTCCGAGGGTCCAATTCCAACTCACCCAGCTCGGCTGAAAGCCGCACACCACGAGGAACCGTCGTCGATCCCCAGCAAGAAGCGCTTATCGAAGCATGCCGCAGCGCCCTTCCCCATAACCTCCAGCAAAAACCTCTGGTTTGCATGTGCGCGGCAAAACAAGAAGGCGTGCTTGAGCTGCGCCAAGCCCTGCTCGACAACGCGCCCGAAGAGTTCGTGAACGACCCGAAAATCATCGGAGACATCGTTGATCCAGGCTCGGTGGTTATCTTGGTCATCCCCATCGACAAAGAAGCACCGAAAGGGCGCCTTATCCTCCCCCAGGTTCAAGCCATTCGCGATTTGCTCGACTCCAGCTGCCTTTCGCTTTGCGTTACCGACAAGGAACTGCCGCGCGCTTTAGCGGCGCTGAAAGAACCGCCCGCCTTGGTGGTTACCGATTCCCAGGCGTTCGACAAGGTGGCGGCAATCGTGCCAGAAAACGTTCCCCTTACTGGCTTTTCCGTTGCGTTTGCCCGCTTCAAGGGAGACTTGCCCACCCAAGCCCTGGGAACACTTGCCATCGACAAGCTCACCGAAAACTCCCGTGTGCTCATAGCAGAAGCATGCACCCATCACCCCATTGAAGAGGACATCGGCACCGTGAAGATCCCTCGTCTGTTACGCGCTCGCATCGGACAAGGGCTTACCATCGAAAACGTGCGAGGCGTAGACTTCCCGGAAGATCTTTCAAGCTATGACCTGGTAATTCACTGCGGAGGCTGCACCTTTAACCGCCGCGCCGTGCTCTCTCGCATCCAAGCATGCGTGCACGCAGGCGTGCCAGTATCCAACTACGGTTTAACCCTTGCCTATTTAATGGGCGTATTCGATCGATCCATCAAAGCATTCCCAGGCATGGAACAATTTCTGAAAGAGAACCAGCGCTAAAACCACAACCTTGCAGTGGACAATTGCACCCATGGACACCAGATTTCCATGGGTGCAATTTCGTTTTATTGCCGTTCATCGGTTAACCAACCCCGCTCACCCTTGCCCGTTGCTATACTTTGTATAAGCATGCGCGCTCATAGGACAAAGCGCCGATTCTTTTCGGCGGAGCCGTATGCGCAAGGCTGGAAAATACCAGCTCAACCATACAGACCGAGGAGAATTCCATGAGCCCATTGGAAATCCGCACCTCGAGCGAAGCGGAGAAGACCGTGCGCGGCGTATGTCAAGATATGGCCCGTCGTCTTGTTTCGCATCCTCAAGGTACCTGTCCCGTTGATGTGACGCGCGGCCTTATCGCCTTGTGCCGCACGCAAACATGCGGCAAGTGCGTTCCCTGCCGCATCGGCTTGGCACAGATCGAATCGCTGCTCGACAGCGTGTTGGAAGGAACGGCAACCGAAGCCGACCTTGCGCGAATCGAGGCACTCGCTAAAAACGTACGCGTTTCGGCAGATTGCGCAATCGGTACCCAGGCTGCCGAAATGGCCCTTACCGGAGTACGCGCTTTCCGCGAAGACTACGAGCTCCACGCAGAAGGCCGCTGCCTGTGCACGTCCGACCACCCTGTTCCCTGCGTTCAGGGCTGCCCCGCAAATGTCGATATCCCTGGCTACATCGCACTGGTAAAAGCTGGCCGCTTCGACGACGCCATTGAGCTCATCTGTAAAGACAACCCCTTCCCAAGCGCTTGCGCCTATGTTTGCGAGCATCCCTGCGAAAACACCTGCCGTCGCAGCTTCGTTGATTCCGCCGTCAACATCCGCGGCCTGAAGCGTTACGCCTGCGATCACGAAACGCCCAACCGCCCCACTACGGTGGCAGAACCCACCGGTAAGAAGGTTGCCGTTATCGGTGGCGGTCCTGGCGGTCTTACCGCAGCGTATTACCTCACCCGCATGGGTCATTCCGTAACGGTATACGAGCAGCGCGCCAAGCTCGGCGGCATGCTCCGCTACGGCATCCCCAACTATCGCCTGCCCAAGACCCTGCTCGACACCGAAATCGAGCACATCACCTCTTTGGGTGTAGAGGTTAAGCTGGGCGTTTCCGTTGGCAAGGACGTTGCAATCGCCGACCTCGAGCGCGACTTCGATGCCGTTTACGTATGCATCGGCGCTCACTCAGACAAGAAGCTCCGCATCGAAGGCGAAGACGCACCGGGCGTAGTTCCCGCCGTTGCCATGCTGCGCGAAATCGGCGACGGCAACATCGCCGACCTCTCCGGTCAAGATGTTGTTGTCGTTGGCGGCGGCAACGTTGCCATGGACGCCGCTCGAAGCGCACGCCGTATGGGCGCCAAGTCGGTAAAGATCGTGTATCGTCGTCGCCGCGCCGACATGACAGCGCTCGCTGAAGAAATCGACGGAGCCATCGAGGATGGCTGCGAGCTTATGGAGCTTGTTGCCCCTGC
>OGDF01007008.1_pt1 | contig 10832 bp, 13 predicted proteins | sample 1570141 | NCBI WGS metagenome assembly OGDF01 (sample SAMEA4370581, study PRJEB24528) | human gut metagenome | reverse complement strand
TATTATTTCATAAATATTTAGCTATTGGAGGAATGTATCATGATTAAATTATATATAGGTTCTAGTTGCTCGTCTTCTAGACGCGCAAAACGTTGGCTTATCACACATGATATACCGTTTATCGAACAGAACTTAATTCGTCAACCACTAACCAAAAATGAATTTATCCACTTACTAAAATTGACAAACAATGGCGTGACCGAAATGCTCTCTACTCATTCTATTAGTTATAAAAATCTTGTTCACAGAATAGATGAGCTCAGTTTGAGTGAACTATATATTGAGATTCGTACGTCCCCTTCTTTATTGAAAAAACCGATTATCTACGACCAACCTGCAAAACTTTTGACTGGATTTAGCGAAGATAAAATCAGGATGTTCCTTCCTAAAACTAAAAGAAAACAAGAGCTCAACGAACTCTTGCTTTCTGGTCATCTTGTTGATTTTAAAGAAAATAATCTTTGCGTTCCTGTTATTTCCTGTTTCTCAAATATGTTAGTAAACAAAAATAAACCTGGCAAAGCTACAACTTCGCCAGGCAATACAGCACTCTCGAATGAAATATTCACTCAAAAATCTATCGTTTTATTCAATTTTAAATCTGTTGCTTTTATTCTTTATTTCACTCGATGGAAGAGAGAACGAAAATAGCTTGCTCCTACAAATCAAAATGAGTAACACAACCATCCATGTAATTAGCTTGTTTATGGTTCTACTACCAGTTTCTGGTAAATCGCTTTTTCTCTTATCTGTTTCTTTCGCTTTTTCTTGATGATCAATTCCACGAGAAACAAAATCAGACTGTTTTAGCACACTTTTTAGGTTGCTCCCTGCATTTCTCTTTTGTTCCTTAGTTGGTATGATAGGTACCAAATCAAGTTCATTATTTACTTTTCCTGTGCTGCTTTCGCTACTTGTGTTTCCTGTGCTACTTTCACTACTCGTACTATCCGTACTGCTTTCACTGCTCGTACTATCCGTACTGCTCGACGGTCCAACAACTGTCCAACTACTTGGTTTCAAATTCTCCGTAATCGTCATCTGTCCATCATAAAAAACAATCAAATCAACTTTATCTTTACTCTTGATCTCATCAATCGATAGTTCTGCAGAAATCATTATTGTATACTCAATACCAGCGGTCCATTGTACGTCCTTTAAATAAACTTCCCCAATAACCTTTTCTGAACTTCCATTACCATCCCAACCATATGTTAAAACAGCATGTATATCACTAGCATTCACGCTTTTATTTGGTTTGATCGGAATAGTAATGACTTGTTGTGTCACGTCATAAACGATCCGATCAGTTTTCACAGTAAATGAAAGATTTTTCATTTGTCCGTTCATTTGCAGAAGTACTGATTCCAATCATTGCTGCAATTATACTTAGCCCAAGAATAACAAATAATACGGTCGCTGTTTTCTTCATTTCAATCACTCTCCATATAATAACCTTCTATTTGATAAAGGAATTATATAAAATGAAAATGATGAGAACACGACAGTCAGTTGTGAAAATTTAACAAAAGATGTCGTGTATTCGTTTGAATCTGTTTACTTTTTCGTTTAATCAATGAAAGACTTAAAAAAGCAAGACCGATATCAGCCTTGCTTTCTTCATCTTTTATTGATAAACAGCAGTATGTTTCTTCATTCGCTTTGTTTTATATGCATAGAGTAACAAACCAACAATCAAGACTAACAAGAATAATGTAGTCGATATAGACGCTTCAGCCCCAAAGTTTCCCCCAGTAATTATTGTGTTTTGCGATTGGACCAGAGTGGAGAAAAAACCTTGTTCTTACGTTCCGCTGACTGGTATACCTAAAATAACTCCTTGTGTCCAATTCCAAGTAATGTGAGCACCGATGGCCGTAAATAAACTTTCTGTACTGTAGATAAGTGCACTGAAAAAGCAACCTGCTAAAAAGATATTGAAAACTGCCAGAAATGTCATGTTAGGATTCAATCCGTGCAAAAGAGCAAATAATGCAGCAGATCCAATCATTGCTATTAACGGACCAAATCTAAGCAGCTGGTGCTGAAAAAAGCCACGGAATAAAAGCTCTTCGGATACCCCACTGCAATAAATAAAATAAAACTCGTGATCAGCGGCACAATATTTGCGTTTCCTGAATCTAACCGATACGCCCCCGTCAAATATAATGGACTAGTAATAAGCAGAAACACTCCAATTCCACCAACGAGACCTCCCACTAAATACCCCCAGTCTTTTCCTCGTCCAGAAATACCATAATCTTCCACTTTTTTCCCTTCTATCTTACTAGCAAGAAATAAAGCTAGTAAAAAAACAACTAAATGTCCAACCGTACCAGCAATTGCTCCAATCCATTCACTGTCTCCAAGAAACATATCCGCAAGTGCATTATTGACAAGAATTCCTAAAACAAAACCAACTAAGACTATTAAAACAGAGCCAATCAATCGAATAATCCTGATCATCTTTCATCCCTCCTTTATATTAAGTGTAATAACCCTTTTCTTTCTTGTCTCGTGAAAACTATGTAAATGTTCTCCATCATAGAGAGAATAGATTTTTACGAACTAAGAATGTCTACAGCAACCTTACGAAAATGAAAGACTGTCTGCCTGGTTCTTCTGTTAGACTGTCTTTAATAAGGAAAGGATGGGAAATTTTTTGAAAAAACAACTACTGATTATGTGCCTTTCAGCATTTGCTATTTTGCTATTCTCAGGTTGTAGCAAGTCCAATGAAACAATTGCAACGTTTAAAGGTGGAACACTTACAGTTCAGGATTTTTATGATAACCCAAAAGTTAAATCAAACAATCAAACACTATTAAGAAAAATGATCGTCTTCAAAGCATTTGATGATGTATACGGAAAAGAGATTTCTTCAAAGGAAATAACAAAAGAATATAATGAACAGATCAAAAAACTTGGTCCAAACTACAAAGAACAATTAAAAGCAGTTGGCCAAACGGAAGAGACATATAAGAAACTTTTGAAACAGATGCTGGCTTTCCAGTACGGTTTGAAAGCCAATGTAAAATTAACAGATAAAGATCTAGACACTGCTTGGAAAGAATTCCATCCAGAAGTTAGTACACAGATCATCCCATTTTCGACTAAAGAAGAAGCAGATAATGCAAAAAAAGAAGTAAATGAAGGGGAAAATTTCTCCAAGCTTGTTCAAGCTTATGGAAAAAATAAAACACTAAAGGAAACTGATGGAAAAATGAATTTTGATTCAACCAATCCAGGGATTCCTACTGAAGTAAAAAAAGCAGCATTTCAATTAAACAACGGGGAAGTTTCTGATATCATTCCTGTAACAGATCCAACGACTTATCAGCAAAGCTATTATCTAGTAAAAATGGTAAAAAAACAGGATAAAGGTGCCAATAAAGATAAATACAAATCAGAGCTAGAAAAAATCGCCACGGAAACAAAAACCCTTGATACGGAATTCATGGATAAAACAATCCATAAAGTGATGAAAAAAGACAATGTAACTATTAAAGATCCTTATGTAAAAAATATATTCAAATAAACAAGTTTGACCCGATTGGGGATGTGGCAAGCAAGTTTCGGAAATTACTTCTTATTTCTTAAAGATGAACACTTCTGCCACGACCTCATGCGGGTTATTTTTTTCCATACCAAAACAAGTAACTGAATTTATCACAATCATATCAATATAAAATAAAAAAGAAGTTTTTTTATTTATGAACATGCTATATAAAAAAACCTAAGTCAACTTGACGACCTAGGTTCAAAAATGGATATAAAGATGAATAATTACATAAAATGAATATATTATGTTTATAAATCACTAGGATTGATTTCATCCGTTTCTACGATTGGAACGGATGATTTTTTTAACACTTCAAATCGTTTAACGTCATTCACCCCATACACTTGATACTCGATTCCAGATTTATTTAGTTTATTGATTGTTTCTTCTGTAGCAGCATCATTAGATACTGAGAGCAACGCTTTTTTATAACTTTTTACTTGTTCAATCTCATCTTCAAGTTTATTTTTTTGGTCATATAACCAAGATACTGTGCAGTCAGGATGATTCTTTACGACTTCGTCTCGGATCTTTTTATCCGTCAGTACAAAAAATGAACGTTCATACACACTATTTTGTTTTAGCGTGTTTACGATGTCATTAACAAAATGTTCATCCAGCCAGTTTCCTTTTGAACCATCCACGTTGACAATCAAGTTATTTTTTTTGATTTCCTTTACGGCTTCTTCAAAAGTAGGTATCTTAACTTTTTTATTTACGTATTCTGGATAGTTTTTCGTATCTAAATTAAACTTCTTTAGTTGTTTGATCGTGTATGTCTCTGGTTTCCCCGTTCCATCTGTTGTTCGATCCAATGTGTCATCATGCAACAAAAAATTCACGCCGTCTCTACTTGTCCGAACATCAATCTCGACTGCTTGGTAGCCTAATATTTTTGCTTGATGGATACTCTCCACCGTATTCTCAGGCGCAATAATGTGTGCGCCACGATGAGCCACTAAGTAAGTACCTTCATGTTCCAACCAATTATTTGCTAATGAAACACATCCTGTTAATAAAACAGTGAATAGCATTACTATTCCAATCTTTTTTTTCACTTGCCAAATCACCTCAAAAACAAGTATAGCAAACTTAAACCTGATTAAAAAGTTATTTTAAAATGAGCTAAAAATATCCCTTATGGACTTTTTCTTCTTGTTCTGTTATACTAAAGAAACACGAAAGATATTTTTATGCGACACTTTTCATTTGTTTTTATGAAATTTATTCAAAACTGGCGTAACTTCAGAGTTACAAGGATGTATTAGAGGTTAGGGAATACATCGTTTAAATGAGAAATAAGTAATAGTTAGTAATAGTCACCGAAACTTTAAATTAATGAATATTGAATCGTCAGATAGCCTTCTCGAGTTTTCGAGAAGGCTATCGTTTATTTTATGGAGAAATTGATTCAGAAGTAATCAGCGACCTTTTTTAGTTCACCAATCGTTTCTGCTTGGAAAGTTTGCACCCAATCTTCTTGGAAGCCCCTCACTGCTTTATCAATCGAGGGCATCTCTAATACTTGATCTAGTAGCTCTTTACCTAACGTTATCGCATGAGCTCCAGATCGAATGGCTGTAGTGACTTGTTCACAATTTTTGAAACTAGCTGCTAATATTTTTGTTGGACTTTGCGTACGTTCGATCTCAGTCCGCAACGAATCAATCACTTTCATAGCATCAATGCCTTGATTTTGCATCCTGTTATAATAAGGTGCAATATAATCTGCTCCATTATTAATAGCTAAATACCCTTGTAATTCTGTGTAAATAGCTGTACCGGTAATCAAATAACCTTCTTTTTTCAACTTTTTGATCGCTTGAAGGCCTGCTTGATTCACCGGCACCTTGATAAACGTATCTTTTCCCAGTTCTTCTATGATAACTCGAGCATCCTCTATCATTTCTTCTTCCGTTCTTCCTATTGTCTGAATATGGATAGGAATCTGTCCGATTATTTTTTTGATTTCTTTCATATGCGAGAAGAAGTTTGACGCTCCTTCTTTTTTCAGAATAGTAGGATTTGTTGTTACGCCTGTTAAATTCAAAAACTGTTGACAAGAATAAATACTTTTTGTATTTGCTGTATCAAGCATGATTTCCATATAGCTTTCCCCCATTCTGATCCTCTTGATCGATTTTAATGATTGTCCCCTTTCTTAAATACGGCATTTCCTTATCTTCTACATACATTGTTCCTGGAAGTTCCGGCTCATGAGATCCATCAAATTTTATCGTGATATGTCCTAATTCATTCAAATTAGTTTGGACAACATCTCCTACTGCTGTGATTACATACATTTGTTTATCAAAGCAGAGCTTCATATCACAAGTTATTTCTTTTCTTACCTGATTCAATTCAATCTTATAACAATAATCTGTTAATGTTTCCGGTGCTTCATCTCCAAATAAAATCATTATTTTTTCTTTCCTGAATACTTCTGCTTCTATACCAACATCTGTTACAACCGTTTCAAAGATCGTCATCTCTGTTCCTCCTAAACTCAGCTATATAATCCAAAACTTGCTACCCAAGCAATGATAACTCGTGGGATGCCGTTAAGAAATCTTGAATAAAGAACTGATGGTACACCTACTTCTACTGTCTCAGCTTTTGCTTCTTCCAAACCTAGACCGACTGGAATAAAATCACATGCATTTTGAGTATTGATAGCAAATAGTGCCGGTAATGCTAATTGGGGAGGAATATTTCCTTTTCCAATCTCTACACCGATCAATGTTCCAATCACTTGGCTAATAACTGCCCCTTGACCAAGCAAAGGAGATAAAAATAGCAGTGAACAAATTAAAGCCAATGACTGTTAATCCAACTGCATTTCCTGCTAAAGGTGCCATAATGTTAGCAAATACATTACCGATCCCAGAACCTTGTATCACACCAATCAAAAGGGAAACGAAAGCCATAAAAGGGATCACTGTCCGGATCATCGTATCTACTGCTTCTCTTGCTGATTGATTGAATGTAGCAACTACTTTTCCCGCGCCCATTCCAATTTTTGCTATCCAGTTTTGCTGCTCTGCTTTTTGCTCGGTTATCTTTTTAGAAGTATCATATTTGTACTTTTTATCTGGAGATGTAGTATTTACTGTTTCTTTGTTATCACTAGTTTCCATTAGTGGCTGTATTTGTTCTAATCCTACTGCTGAAACATAAATATCTTCAGTGATATATTGTGCTAATGGGCCACTTTTTCCTGTGGGAACGATATTGATGGTTGGTATCCCTTTTTTAGGATAAATTCCACATCTAAGAGTCCCTCCACAGTCAACGATTGCAAGCGCGATTTCACTATCAGGTATTGATGTTTTGAATCCATTGATAGACTCCATACCTGTCAGTTCTTCTATTTTATCTACGATCATTGGCCTCTCACCTCCACCTGTGACATAGATGAACTTGTGTTTAACTTTTGTCGGCCTAATAATCAAAGGACCTCCATACCCGCCGTTTCCTTTTACGATCTTGATATCACTATACATTTAAAACACTCCTTTCTCTAATCAACTGAAAGCTCTACTTTTTTGCTAAGAACGATTCCTTGCTGTCTGCATACAAATCCAGTAGTAAAATCAGTTATCCAACCACCAATAAAGTTCATCAGCAGTCCCACAAGCAAGTATCGGATAGCCAGCTCCATCGAATTTAGCCCTAAGGTTTCGATCCCTTGAGCAATCCCAATCCATACAAACAATTCTCCAGGATTAATATGGGGGAATACACCATTGCTCGTATGACAAAATTGAGCTCGAGCAGCATAATAGCTTGGTTTGTAGTATTCTGGAAGGAAACGAGCCATTGTAAATGACATAGGATTTCCCAACATAAAAGCAGATAAGAACGGTAACACAAGGTAACGAGTAAGCGGATTTTTCGCTGATAATTTGGCTACTTTCGTTACTCGGTCTTCACCTAAAAAAGCAATCAGCGTATTCATTGCAACCATCAGCATCAAGACAACTGGTACGATTCCTGTCATCCAGCTTATGAATGTTTCTGCACCTGTTTGGAACAGCCTCATAAATCTCTCAGCAAATTTTGTTATGATATCCATCGTTTGTCACTCCTTTTTTCTTTGATCGTACTTTTCCATATCCGAAAATTATTGAGCATAGCAATAAAAGGCAATGTAGGTTGTTCACTTTTTTCATTTCCTGCCTCTATTCGTAAGTATACTTCTCTGGCATTTTCTAAAGCTGCTTGTGTCAAACGATCTTCCGCTCGAACTGAGGGATGGTAACGATCGATGTAATGGATATCTTCACCCGCATAGACAGGTAATGAATGAAATTTTGCCAAAGATGTAACCCCTTGCATTTTCCTGACTTCTAAAACTTGATCATGATCGTCTATAGCTAGCATAACAATCGTGCCTGAACGGATTTTCCCAGGTCGTTTACCAATCGCTACTTTTCCTATTCTTCGCAGTTCGCTGTATGTTTGATTGAAATGCTTTAGTTGCTTCCAACTGATAACTGCTTGCAGCACATAAGCTGAAGCTGCGAAAACTATGAATAGATACATATCATTCATGAAGTCTCTCTCCTTTACTTTTGATTAGTTTTAAAAATGATTCCTGTGTCGGTGCTAATTCAATAAACTCATCTATTCCCATTTTTATGAGTTCAAATAGGATATCGTATAGCTCAAATAATTCATTTTCAACTTCAGCCGTCATTTCTTCAGGTATGGCAAATAAAAAAATAACTCCATTTCCTCCTGTTTCTGCTAAACCTTGATCAGTTATTAGCCCTACTGATAAAACAATGTGTTGAGATAGCTGGTTGGTTGTGTGAGGAAAAGCAAATTCTTTGTTAACAAATGTGCTTTGCTGAGATTCTCTTTTCAAATTCTTCATCCACATAATAGCCTCTGATCAAAGGAGCGACTAATTTGTTTAAATATTCTTGATACGTCTTTTTTTCTTTCCATATTTGATAGAAAAAAACAGTAGAATGAAACCCGACTAATCGCTTTTTTTTGCTTTTTGCCATTGTGCCCTTAACCAAGAGTCATCGAAAAGATTAGTCAAATGGATCACCGGTGTCTCTTCATTTACATTTTTTAACGGAATCGTTGTAAAAACAGCGAAATATTTGTTTAGATCTACTTTTTCATATTGTTCTTCTGAAACATGTGTTATTTGTATATCCGTCCCCAATATCCTTTTGATTTGTCTTTGGATCATTAATGCTGTTCCTTTTCCTGTCGTATGAACAATGGCTACTTTTTTAGAGGAAAAATGCTCTTTTGATATCGAAATGCTAACTCCAAATACAACGTTAGGTAGCTGATCTCTACTTTAGAGATCTTATGTTGCAAGATAGCTTCTAATGCTTGTATGCATTCGCTAGCGATTTGGTAAGAAAAAGGATACTTTTTTTCTATCTCACCATAAAATAAATCAGTCAATCGATAACGAAAAATTACCCGATTTATCAATAAAGAGAGGTGCTGTTTCATCTCTTGATATAAGAAGGACTCATCCAGATCAATGAGATCTAATCGTCGAATACGCATCATCATGGGGTCGAAATATAAGCGCAAATCAGAGTTAGCTTTTCTTATCATCGTTATACTTGTGTTGATGATGTTCAAAGGAAAACTGACAAAATCTTTTTCATATTGGCTCAAAGTTAGTTCATAGATTTCTTCCAACCGATTGATCAGTTCATTGAATTCTTGGATATATTCAAAACACCCACTGTAACGATTGATGGGCTTCTTCAACAGATAGTTACTAGAGATTCTATTCAAAGAAATACCGATAACTTTCGTCAAAAGGGTGATTTCTTGTTTACTAGCATTCGTCTTCTTCTGAAAATGTTTGATTGCTTGTTTTTCTTCTAGAACCTGTTCTGTTTTCGTCTCTGAAAAGTAGGGAGAAACAAAATAAAACAAAAGTAGTCGTAATTCTAGCTCATCTCCTATTATTCTTAGTCCTTTATTTGGTGTGCCTGTAATCTTTACATCAAAATCATTGATCATCTCTTTTAATGTCTTTAGATCCTTGACCACTGTTCCTCTGCTGACACCGACTTCTTCAGACAAATCATCCATACGTAAGAAATCCTCTGTTTCGATCAGCCTATTTAGTAAATAAGCGATTCTTTTGGATGCCGAATTGAAATCACTGGCTGTTTTCAATTTTCCTTGCATGATCTCATCAAAAAAATCAAAATCATAAATTTCAAGTTCAAAATGTTTGTTTTTTTGGATGATTTTTGCAATACCGGCAATTTCTTCATTCAACTCCCCAATATCTTTTTTTATGGTTTGATTACTGGTTTTGATTTCTTTTTGCACTTCCTGGATTGAAACTTTCTTGTGAGTGACTAGTAATTTCAATAATTGGTACCATCTGTTTACTAGCGTCACGTGCGTCCCCCCTATCCTTTATCCTCTTGTTTTACCTCCTGAAATATTAGTCGTGACTCCAGTGATATAACTTGATCTTTCTGAAAGATAATAGCAGACTAGATCCGCCACTTCTTGCAGCTTACCACTCCTTCCTAGAGGGATCGTACTTGTTCGACTGTAACCGTTTCTCAGCTGTTCGACGCTTATACCTCTCGTATAAGAAAGAGCTTCTTCATATTCTTGTGTTCTCAAACCGGTTTCTTCCAGTATCCCTGGTGCAACACCTACCACACGAACATTCCTCTTTCCTAACTCTTTTGCCCAAGAACGAGTAAAACTGTTCATCGCTGCTTTTGTAGCAGCATAACAGCTCTGTCCTTCTGATCCTTCCAATCCTGATTCAGAAGAAAGATTCACGATCACTCCTGATCCCTTTTGCACCAAGATTCTTCCAACTGCTTGGCTCATCAAATATACACTTTTTTGATTGACAGCGATCATCTTATCAAAAACTTGTTCTGATAATTCATACTTGCTTTTTGGATGATTTCTATCTATTAGAAGAGAAGGAATATTTATTCCTGCATTATTGACTAGACCATCGATCGTCTTGAAATGTTTCATTACTTTATATATCCCTTCTTCTATGTCCGTTTTAGAAGACACATCGACTTTTAAAGATAGTAGGTTTTCATGCTGTATACGGCATTCAGTTACATCAAAATTCGCTACTTGTGCATTCTGCTTCAACAAATTTTCGACGATACTTCTTCCAATTCCTGAGGAACCTCCAGTTACAATTACTACTTTTCCTGCAATATCCAACCAATCCGGCATATGTGATCCTCTCCTTCTTTTTTCTTACAAATCCAGTATAAAAGCTCACTAA
>OGDF01007001.1_pt1 | contig 10841 bp, 8 predicted proteins | sample 1570141 | NCBI WGS metagenome assembly OGDF01 (sample SAMEA4370581, study PRJEB24528) | human gut metagenome | reverse complement strand
CGTTAGCCAGAATGAAAAATTCGCGGCGCATCTTGGCGCATTCTTATCTGGAAATCGTATAATCAGCATGGAAGCATCACAAAACCAGATGAATCACGTCTCGAAATCCACAAAATCCATTTATGTGCTGATAAGGAGGATACCCCTCATGAGCAACGCTCTTACCGCCCGCCGTTCCATTCGCAAGTTCCAGCCAACGCCCGTTTCGCCCGACACCATCCGCGCTATCGTCGCCGTTGCCGCGTATGCGCCCAGCTGGAAGAACTCCCAGACCACCCGCTACACCCTGCTGACCAAGCGCGAGGAAATTGACCGCGTAGCGGACGAATGCACGATGGGCTTTCAAAAGAACATTGATACCCTGCACGGCGCGCCCGCGCTGGTTGTCCTCACGACCGTGAACGACCGCAGCGGCTACGAACGCGACGGCTCGTTTAGCACCAGCAAAGGGACGCACTGGCAGTCCTTCGATGCGGGTCTGGCGGCGGAAGCTTTCTGCGTCGCCGCGCATGATGCGGGGCTTGGCACGGTCATCCTCGGCATTTATGACGAAGCGAAGGTCAAGGCCGTGCTGAATCTGCCGGAAACGGAGAGCGTGTCGGCGCTGATTCCGATTGGCGTGCCTGCGGAATCTCCTGCCGCCCCCAAGCGCAAGGATGTTTCGGAACTTCTGCGCATTCGATAACCGTTTGACAAAAATCAGCCAATTCTCGCTTGTACTCAACTGCCCGTTGTGCTATGATAAAGGAAATGAATGACCCGCCTAGGGTCACAGGGAAAGGAGTTCCCCATGATGAATTTGAACGAAACTGCGGCGCGTCACGGCTTTTGCGTTGACCGTGTGCGTGAAAGCGAAGAGCTGCACGGAAAGATGGTGGAAATGCACCACAAAAAGACCGGCGCACAGCTGGTTTGGGTGGATAACGGCGAGGTGAACAAGACGTTCTGCGTCGCGTTTAAGACCCTGCCAGAGGATTCGACCGGCGTATTCCATATTCTGGAGCATTCTGTCCTCTGCGGCAGCGCCAAGTATCCCGTCCGTGAACCGTTCGTCGAGCTGATGAAGAGCAGCATGGCGACGTTCCTGAACGCGATGACTTTCCCTGACAAGACGATTTACCCCGTCTCCAGCCGCAACGAGCAGGACTTCCTGAACTTGGCGGAAGTGTATCTGGATGCGGTGTTCGCGCCGCGCATCCTGCAAGACCCGAACATCTTCTATCAGGAAGGCTGGCACATTGAGCTGGACGAAAACGGCGCGCCGCTGTACAAGGGCGTTGTGTTCAACGAGATGAAGGGCGCCATGAGCGATGTGGATGAGCAGATTTACCAGAAGACGCTGGATGTCCTCTTCCCGGACAACTGCTACGGCTGGAATTCCGGCGGCGACCCGAAGCACATCCCCGACCTGACCTACGAGCAGTTCCTGCGCATGTACCGCCGCTATTATCACCCGTCGAATGCGCGCATTTATCTGGATGGCGCTGTGCCGCTGGACAAGGTGCTGACGCTGGCGGAGGAGTACCTGAGCTGCTTTGACCGCCTGGACGAGAAGCACGAAATTCCCATGCAGAAGCCCTTCGCCGCTGAAGCGGAACAGGCGTATGAAATCGGCGCCGAGGAGGATGCTGCCGACAAGACCATGCTGACGCTGGCGAAGATTGTTGCGCCGTGGTCGGATACGGTGCGCGTCACGGCGACGGAAATCCTCTTTGATGTGCTGACGGGCAGCAACGACGCGCCGCTGAAGAAGGCGCTGCTGGCGACGGGCAAGTGTCAGGATGTAGGCATGTCTCTGGACAACGCGATGGCGCAGCCGTACATGATGCTGACCCTGCGCAACATTGCCGATGGCAGTGAGCAGGAACTGCGCCAGATAATCCGCGACACCGTGCAGCAGCTGGTTAAAACCGGGCTGGACAAGGACGCGCTGACTGCCTCCATCAACAGCAGCGAGTTTTCCGCCCGCCAGCCGGGCGAACCGTCGGGGCTGCTCCGCTGCATCCATGCGCTTGATGCGTGGCTTTACGGCGGCGACCCGATGCAGCCGCTCCTGTCCGAAGAGCGCTATCAGAAGCTGCGGGAAATGGCGGCGGGCGACGGTTTTGACCGCCTGATGGCTGATTTGCTGCTGGACGAAAGCACGATGAGCATCATCCGCACCGTGCCGTCCCACACGCAGGGCGACGAACTCCGTGCGGAGGAAACGGAGCGTCTGCAGGCGATTCAGGCATCGTGGACGGACGCGGACAAGGAAGCGCTGCGTGTGCAGAACGAGAAGCTGACCGCGTGGCAGCAGACCCCCGACACCGCCGAGCAGCTGGCAACTCTGCCCGTGCTGTCCTTGAGCGAAATCAGCGCAGACCCGCTGCTGATTCCCGCGGCGGAAGCGCAGTGCGGCGCGGCGAAGGTCATCACGCATGATTGGCCCATGAACGGCATCACCATCATGCACTGGTATATCTCCCTGACCGATTTCACCCTGGATGAACTCAAGCGCCTGTCGATACTGCCCGAACTGCTGGGCAAGCTGCCGACGAAGCGCCACGATTCGCTATCCCTCTTCCAAGCCATCAAGCGCGATATCGGCAAGCTGACGTTCCAGCTGCGCGTCATGTCCCGCTGTGCGGAAATGGCGACGCCCGTGCTGGACGTGAGCTGCTCCGTGCTGGATGCGAACGTGGACAAGGCAGCCGCGCTCGTGCGGGAAATTCTGACCGAAACGTGCTTTGACGACAGGGCGCGTGTGCAGACGCTGATTCTCCAGTTGAGCGAGATGGCGAAGCAAAAGGTCATCAGCGACGGCCACAGGATGGCAATGTACGCCGCATCGGCGACGATGAGCGCGGCCTCGGCAGCGCGGGAAGCCTTGAACGGTCTGAGTGCCTGCATGGTGCAGAAGGCGCTGGCGGAGAATTTCGACGCGCAGTACGCGGATTTCCTTGCCCTCTGCGAGCGGTTCAGCAAGGACAGCGCGGTGCAGTCCCGCGTCACGTTCAGCCTGTCCACGAATAAGGCGCTTGACCCCGCCGCGATTCTCTCCGCCTACCCGGTCGGCACGCCCATCCCGGATGCCGCGCCGTATGTCAGCGACCTGCCTGCCAAGTGCGCTTACCGCATCCCGTCGCAGATCAGCTTTGCGTCGCTGGGCTATGATTACCGCCGTGCGGGCAAGGTGTACAGCGGTATTGCGCGCGTGATGAGCAACATCCTGTCCCTAAGCTACCTGTGGAACGAAGTCCGCGTGCAGGGCGGCGCATACGGCGCAGGGCTGAACACCAGCGAGACGGGGCGCATGGTCACTTACTCCTACCGCGACCCCTCCCCGGCGCGTACGCTGGGCATCAACCGCAGCATGTCGAAGGGTCTGCGTGACTTCGTGGCGGGCGACGAACGGATTGACAAGTACATCATTTCCACCGTCGGCGAAAGCGAACCGCCGCTGGGTTCGGAGAATCAGATTCTTGTCAGTGACGAAAATCTGCTGTGCGGCATCACGCCGGAGGATCTCTGCCGTGAGCGCGCGGAAATGCTCTCCACCACCAAGGACGCGCTGCTGACGTGGTGCGGCGTGCTTGACCAGATGGCAAAGGACGGCGGCGTGTGCGGCGTCGGACATGACGGCGCGATTGCCGCCTGCGAGAAGGAAGATTTGACGGTTCTGTAAGGGATATAACGTAAAAAGACCCGCTGTTCACCTCGATGTAAGGGATGGACAGCGGGTTTTCGTATGCTATACTATTTTCACTTTCCCCATTCCACCCGAATCTCAAACGGCATCTGCGCATCTGTCGCTTCATCGCTGTCCCAAACGTGCACCTGATAGCTTTCTGGCGCGCCCAGCACGACGAAGTACAGATACTGCGTTTCCTCCGGAATATCGAAGGACACAGCGCCCTCATCTTCGGCGCAAACGTCGCTGTACACGCGCGTGCCGTCCGTCAAGTATGCCACGAAACCGTAGCGCCAGCCCGGCGCGGCATCCACCGCGTTATAAATGCGTGTGTGACCCGTCAGGTTCTCCGGGGTGGCATCGTCCCCGATATAGTACAGACCGGGGTCGTCCGCCGCCAGCGCTGAACCGGGCTGCAAGCCGCGGAACGACACCGTCACCCGGTTTGCGCCTTGATGGTCGAGCGGAATCGCGCTGAAGCCGTTCGCCTCCGGGCAGGATGCATAGGCGATTCGCTGCCAGCCATCCCCGACATCGTACAGCGTTGCGTCATAGCGCCCCTGCCACGCCGCGCTGTATGGTGCAGCCGCCGCAAAGTCGAACGTGACCGCATGGGACGCATAGCGGTACAGCGCGTCGTAGAACGCGTTCAGGTCGTTAGCAAGGTACAGGCGCATGAACGTCTGATATGCATCCTCCGGGTAGGCGCTTTCCCGCCAAATCCGACTGTACACATCCAAGCCGTACTGCTCGGTCAGCGCGTAGAACCACCAGTAGTTCTGATAGCGGGTGTACTCGTTTTCCAGCGCACGGTGGTACTGCTGAAACCACGTTTCCATCTCGTAATCGGTGAACATTTCTTCCGGATAACTTTGCCAAGACTGCCACTGCGCGCCGATTTCCCACAGCGCATTGCCCGCGTTCTCCGCGTAACCGTAGCGGAATCCGGCGCGGCTGTCATCCGGCGCACCGCTTTCCAGCGCCTGACAGTATGTCAGATACTGAAAGCAATGCCCGATTTCGTGCGCAATCACTGACCCGGCGGGCTGACACGTCGCGGGCGAAATCCACAATGCGCCGATGCGGTTGTCGTACCCCGCCCCCGTCGCGACCCAATCCGCCGTATACAGCAGGTAGATTTGCAGCTTGTCGCCGCCGGGCAGGGGTTCATCCGCCATGTGCAGCCGATCTACGTTCTCCGCGTAGAACAGCTCCGCCTTTTCCAGCAAATCCGCTGTATCCACCCGCATGTCCGGTGCGGCGTTCAGCGGATTCTCGCAGAACCCCGCCTCCCAGAACAGCAGGAAGTGTTCGCTTTCGGCGCTCCGGGCAAAGCTCCAGCGGCTTTCGGAATCGTCGTAGTCCATCGCCGCGTTTTCCTGCGGTTGATAGAAGCCCGGATGCGCCGTCTCCGCCAGCGAAGCGGGCGTCAGCGTCGAAAGCAGCAGCAGAGACAGCGCCAGTATTCGCCTGAGTTTCATATCCTTATTCAAACCATCCCTTCGGCAGCACATCCCGCTGATGCAGCAGCATGTCGTCGAAGAGCTTCTGACCGTCCTCCAGCGTCACGCTGCCCAATTGCGGGTCGTTCATGAACGTGGAGAAACCCAGCTTGCGGTCGCAGTGCAGCGCCGCCTGCAAGGTGTTTTCCTGATTGTAGACGTGGCGCGCCACCAGCGGCAGGATGTTCGACGGCATGTCGCCCGCGCAGATCGGGTCGATGCGCCCGCGCGAGAACAGCGCGTTTGTCTCCACCACCGCGCCAATCGGCAGGTTCGGAATCTGCCCCTGATTCGGCACGTTCACGTTGCTGACCATGTTCCCCAGCCCCAGCAGCGCCTTGAGCAGCAAATGCCCTTCTTCGCCCGACGGCGTAAGGTCAAGCGGCTCTTTTCCGCTGAGCAGGTCGTCCGAGCGCTGCATCCGCTTCTTCAGGTCGTCCTCGCGCCATGACACGGGCGTCAGGTCGAATTTCCACTGGTGCGCTGTCTCCGGGCTGTGCAGATACCACTGCGGCAGGAACTCCACCAGATGGCGGTCGCCCGCCGCCGCAATCGCCCCATAGCGCTGGAACAGGTCGAACTTAACCTTGTGCGCGCACGCGAAATGGCTGTTCATCCAATTGTCCGACCCCAGCTGAATGCCTTCGGGATGCTCGTCCACAAAACGGGCATACAGCGGCATCAAATCCATGCCCTGATAGCTGGCAGAGGTAATCCAAGTGAAGTGGTTAATGCCGGTGACAGTGGTGTACAAGTCCTGCCGCTTCACGCCGGGAATGTGCTCCTGCTCATCCAGCATCGCGCACAGCACCTTCTGCGTGCCGAACACCTCGTGGCAGCAGCCGAACGCCTTTACCTGCGGGAATACCTCGTACAGCGTCCGCACGCAAAGCGTCATCGGGTTCGTATAGTTGATGACAAATGCGTTCGGCGCGAAGTCGCGAATCGCTTCGGCAATCTCAACGAACATCGGAATCGTGCGCATCGCCCGCATGAAGCCGCCTGCGCCCACCGTGTCGCCCACGGACTGATATACGCCGACCCGCTCCGGCAGGTGTACATCGCCGCGCATATGCGCAAACGTCCCCGGCAGAATGCTGATGACGACGAAATCCGCGCCCGTGAGCGCCTCCTGCAAGGAACTGCTGACTTCAAACGTCCACTTGGATGCCGCGTCGGGATGCGCCGCCAGCATCGTGCCGATTTTCTGATTGCGCTCCGCCGCCTCGCGGTCAATGTCGTACAGCCGTACCGTGCCGCTGATCTGCCCGTCGGAAATAATGTCGCGCATGAAACCCCACGCCCATCCGCGCGAGCCGCCGCCGATGTAAGCCACCGTCAAGCCTGTCACCTTGTTGTCTTGATGCGTATACATTGCACTTTTCCTCCTTGATGGCTGGTTTTCAGCCTGTATCGACATGATAGCACAGATGCGCGGGTTTTGCAATGCGCGAAAGAGATTCATCTTTTCCATTAGTAGGCATTTATCTGCTGCAAAAACAGCTTCCCCTTTCAGGAAAGCTGCTATCATTTTCCACTTTAGTCCTGCCCAAGCAATTCTGTCGATTCATCTTCGAGAATGTCGCCCAAAGGCATTCCCTGAATGCGGCATTGCGCCAGCGCTTCCTGCGGCGTGGCATATTCGCCAATCAGCGCATACGCCGAACCTTCTTTTTTGTACACGCCGAATCGCGCTTCACGCCCGTCAGGCAGTACTGTATTTGCCGGGTGATACATCGAATCCGTCTGAAAACGATATTCCTGCCCTCGCCAGCCAAAATCCAAGCCAAACCAATGCCCGTCGGATGGCGACCATTCCCCGGTATATTGGGAAAGTAACTGCTCACGGGTCATTTGATTCGACCGCATCTGTTACACCCGCCAAAATCCACTGAATCGTCTCATCATCCAGCAGCAGATACTGCGGCGTGACCCGCGGCTGCCACTCCGGGACGCACGCCGCCAGCGCGTCCGCATGGTGGATGGCCAAGGTGTAGCGTTCTCCATTCACGCCGGGGAAGCCCGCTTTTCCGTCCGCGCTTTCCGAGTGCTGCGACCAAAGCTGTGTCAGCACCGCTTCCCATGCGTAATATGCTTCCATCTCTGGCGACGCTGCCGGAATCGCAGAATCCTCATCCGTCTGTCGCCACAGCACCTGATAATCCTCCGGCGTACCCTGCCGGATTTCCGCATTCGCCGTCTGCCAGTTGGTGTCGAGCGTGAAGCCGGCGTTTTGCATAGGCGTGCTTGCCGTATGCGGCACGATATGCTTTTCGGCGCAGAGATAGAGGATTTCGGCGCGGCTTCCGTCAGCTGCCGTCTCCGTCACCTGCTGCCGCTTGACGTAGAGTGGGGTCATGCTTTCGTGATAGTCGAACGATGTGACAAGTCTGCCGTCCGCCAGCTGGGCCAGCTGAATCCCGTACTCGCTCGTCGGAATCGGGCGAGTTTCGTTCATCAGCCAATCGAAGCAGTATAGATTTGCCAGCCCAAGGATGCACACAATCAGCGCACCCAGCAGGATATTGCGGAGGGTGCGGCGGCGCTTCTGCTTCCGCAGCGTCTGGGCGGCGGCGTCGAACGTGGCGCGCGAATCCAACTCGCTTTTCTTTCCGGCGGGTAGGTCAGCTTTGAGCTGATTCATGTATGCGGCACATTGCGCGCACGTCTGCACATGCGTCGACACCATGTGCTTGCTCCCGTCGCTGGCGACATCATCCAGCACCAGCGGCATCAGGTCGCGGACGACCTCACAGTCTTTCTTCATGCGTTTCGTCTCCTTTCATTGCGTCCAGCAGCATTTGCTTCGCCCGGTACACCGTTACGCGCGCCCAGCTTTCGGATTTCCCGAACAGCGCCGCAATTTCCTTGCTGGACAATTCGCAGAAGGTTTTCAGGGTGAACACCTCGCGATACGGTTCCGGCAGACGGTGGAGAGCTTGATGCGCACTCAGGGCGAAACTGTGTTCCGCGACCATCTCCGTGAAATCCGGGACGGACGCCTCCGGCACGTTGTCCAATGGCAGCGGCGACTGCTTCCGCATGACGCGCAGAAACTGATTCCGTGCAATCGCGCAGAGCCATGTGCCGACCGAACTTTTTCCTTCGTACCGCTTCCAATTTTTCATCGCTTGATAAAACGTTTCCTGCGTGAGCTCCTCCGCAAGGTCACGATCGCGGCACAGGCGGATCAGGTAGCCGTACACCATGTCTCGGTACTGCTGATATGCTTCTTCTGCGTCAAGCATCTCCAGCACCTCCCTTCATGAAGTTAGTCGCGCGAAAACGCCAAACGTTACATCCGATTACAAAAAAACATCCGAGCCGTTTGCCCGCCTATGGAGCAACCAGCCCGGATGTCTTTCTTTCGTGCGGGAAACAGGACTTGAACCTGCATGAAGTTAGCCCTCACTAGAACCTGAATCTAGCGCGTCTGCCAATTCCGCCATTCCCGCATTGGGTCAGCGTCAAAAACTCTGACAGTATTTATATTCGACGTATTTTGCAATTTTCCTGCTTGCTTTTCAAAAAAAATTTATTTTTTTGCGGATTTTTTCGGGAATCTGATTTTCGCATAGATTTATGCTTATCATGCAGGGGGAGTCACGCCCCTGTAATACAAAAATCCCCCGCTGCCAATCCAGACAGCGGGGGCAAATCCCTTAGATGCAGTGATATTCCTTGAGCAGCTTCTCGATGTCCGTGCCGGAAATCTTCTTCAGCACTTCCTTCAGCGCCAAGCGCTCCATCAGCGGCAGATCCAAGTCGGTAATCTTCTTGCCGTCGCGCAGCTGCACCGTCGCGTTCAGCAGGTCGCGGATGTCGTAGGTGCTGCCCCAGACCTCCGGAACGCCGCGGTCAACGTTCAGCAGCGTGTACACGGCAACCATCGCGGTACGCATGGAGTACTCCGTGGTGAAGATGGTGTCACGCGGCACCTCCGCGAACTGACCGAGGAACGCGAAGTTCACAGCCCCTTCCGGCACAACGTCCGGACGGTCGCCCGCGGCGCGCGGCATGAAGAACGCCGTGATGTAAGGCATCATGACAGGCACCGTGTTCGCGCTGTGCTCCGCCAGTTCCTCGATTTCGCTTTCGGGCACGCCCATGTGGTACAGCCACTCCATGCAGATTTCCTTGCCGGTGCAGTCACGCATGGGCTTCTTCACATAGTCGCCGGGCTTATCGGAGAACAGACCGTACACCCACACGCACAGCTGATCCTTCGGCTGATCGCGGAACTGCTGCTGACGGTTCAGCGTCCAGGACATCAGCCAGCTGGAGTCCTTCACGGTCACGATGCCGCCGGTGACGGTATGACCGGAGAAGGGGTCGCGCTTGCAGATCTTCTGGATATACTGCGGAATCTTGTCGTCCAGCGTGGTGACGGTCGCGCTCATCCAGTTGCTCTGCTCCGGATCGTAGCAGAACTTTTCCGGACGGCCGAACGAAGCGTCCTGCGCGGCAATCTTCTTCCACAGATCCCAGCCGTTGCCGGGCTTCAGTTCCGGGTCAAAGGGCGCGGGAGTGTTCTGGCTGCCGTAGGTGCTGCTTTCGACGCAGCCGCCGTTGGTGATGAACAGCAGGTCGTTTTCGGTCAGGTCGATCACGTCGGTCTGCCCGTCATGCTCCACGGTGATGGAGGAGGCCTGCTTGCGCGTCGCGGTAACGTCAAAGCGGACGTCGGTCACCTTGGTGGCGTAGTGGAACTGCACGCCATGCTCCTTCAAGTACTTCTCCATCGGCAGGATGATGGATTCATACTGGTTATAGCGGGTGAAGCGCAATGCCTTGAAGTCCGGCAGACCGCCGATGTGGTGGATGAAGCGTTTGATGTAGAGCTTCATTTCCAGCGCGCTGTGCCAGTTCTCGAAGGCGAACATCGTGCGCCAGTACATCCAGAAGTTGGAGGAAAACACCTCGTCGTCGAAAACATCGGTGATACGCTTGTCATACAGCTGCTCATCCGGCGTGAAGAAAAGGTGCATGATTTCCATCGCGCCCTTGTCGGAGATGGCGAACTTGCCGTCCGTGTGGGCATCCTGCCCCTGCTTTTCGGTCGCGCGGCACAGGGAGAAGTTCGGGTCTTCCTTGTTCAGCCAGTAATACTCGTCCAGCACGCTTGCGCCTTCAGTCTCAATGGACGGGATGGAGCGGAGCAAATCCCACATGACCTCGAAGTGGTTGTCCATTTCGCGGCCGCCGCGCATCATGTAGCCGACATCATACTTCCGGCCATCGCACGCACCGCCGGACACCGGGTCTTTCTCGAAAATATGGATGTGCTCGCCCTTCATCTGACCGTCGCGCACCAGATAGCATGCCGCCGTCAGGGATGCCAGACCTGCGCCGACAATATAGGCGCTCTTGTGGTCAACGCCTTCCGGCTTCTTGGGATGGGCAAAGGCTTCATAGTTACCGCTGGAATAATACATAAGTTCGTCCTCCTTCAATCAGACGCAGTGGAGAAAAATTGTTGTTCATCCGAAGCGCGCTTCACCTCGCTTCGTGTCTGTATGATACCCCGATTTTCCCCGGAATACAATAAACAAACCGCAGCCGGTGTAAAAAAACCTGACACAAACGGCAGTTTGATAAAGGCGCCGCCGTGCAATTCGGCGGCGCGTCTGGCGATGTCTTTTCCGCCATCTGCGGCATGCAAATTC
>OGDF01006996.1_pt1 | contig 10847 bp, 8 predicted proteins | sample 1570141 | NCBI WGS metagenome assembly OGDF01 (sample SAMEA4370581, study PRJEB24528) | human gut metagenome | reverse complement strand
GCACCAGAAAGCATACCGGAATATAAAGATATTTACACACCGGATAAAAATATTTTGTGAATGGTTTTTCACGGCCCTTGTTGATCTGGCTCTCTACATAGTTCCGGCCAAATACCCAGAAGAACATGATTCCTGCAAGTCCTGCGCCAAGAGGGCAGATATAGATAGAAAGTACATCCATCCAGTCAGAGACGATGCCCTGGATCAGAAGAGAAACTACGACTCCGATAGCTGCGATCACCATACAGGAAGGGATACGGCCAAGGCCTGTTTTTTCCTGGACTGTGGCGATTGGTGCCTCATAAAGGTTCATAAGAGAAGTCATGCCTGCAAGGAATACCGCCACAAAGAAGATAATGGCAATGATCCGGCCGCCTGGCATGGTTTTGATCAGGTGAGGCAGATAGATGAACAGAAGTCCAGGCCCACCCTGATCAAGCTGTGCACCGGTAGTTGCCATTGCAGGAATGATCACGAGTGCAGCCAGCATGGCAGCCAGCGTATCAAAAAGTGCAACTCTGGCTGCAGAAGCCGGGATATCTTCACTGTCCGGAAGGTAGGACCCGTAGATCAGTGTTCCGTTACCTGCAACGGACAGGGAGAAAAATGCCTGCCCAAGTGCAAAGATCCAGGTGGATGGTTTCGCCAGAACTTCCGGTTCCACACGGAAGATGTAACGGTATCCGGCAGCAGAGCCAGGCTGAAAAGCAACATAGATGCCAAGGATCACAAACAGTACGAAAAAGATCGGCATCATGATCTTGTTTGCCTTTTCGATACCACTTCCAACACCATACATCAGGATAAACATACAGATCACAAGAGCAGCCAGCTGCCAGAGATTGTTTCCCCAGGCAGATGCCATGCCGCCGAATTTGGAACCAAAGGACTCAATATCTGCAGGAGCCAGGGTGGATCCTGTAAAAGTTCCGATCATATATCGGAAGATCCAGCCCATGACAACGGTATAGCCGATAGCCATGGCAAGTGCACCGGCAACAGGGATCCATCCAAGGGTTTCGCCCAGTTTCCTCCTGCCTTTTGTTTCGCAGGCAAGACCAAAAGCATCAATGGGGCCGGAACGTGTTCCACGCCCGAAACTCATCTCACCGATCACCCCTGTAAATCCGATCAGTGCCACAAAAATAAAATACGGGATCAGAAACGATCCCCCTCCATACAGGGAAACTCTGGTAGGAAACATCCAGATATTTCCCATTCCAACCGCAGACCCGATACAGGCCAGAATGAACCCCCAGCGGCTGTTAAAAGATTCTCGCTTTTTCATAAGAATAAAAATTCCTCTCTCCATTTGATTGTTTCAGTATAACACAGTTCAGGAAAAGAAGAAACAGCACAGCATCGGGAAATCTGAGCATTTCCGCAAGGGGAGTGTCAGGGAGCCTGTTGGATCACCGGCGCAGGGCGTTGTCATAAAAACGGAAGTGATCCGGACGATGGCGGGACTGGGTATACTCAAACATAACACCGTCACTGTTGTAAGTCTGGCTGGATACCACAGCCACGCAGTTATAATCTTTTACATTCAGATGAAGATATTTTTCATCAATCTCTGTGACCTTTTCCACAGTCATCACACGTTTGCTGTTGACAATGGTCATATGAAGTTCCTGTTCCAGATATTCATAGATGGAATGTCTGGCAATCTCGGCAGTAAGGCCGGGAACAGATTCTTTCAGAAAATAGTTATGGTTGATGATCAGCGGAATATCATCCAGATAGTGGATACGCTGGATATAGTAAACTTCAGCTCCGACAGGAAAGCCGGTGTAAGAGGCCTGTTTTTCACTGATGCACAGTTCAGTGAAAAGAACAACTTCCGTGCGGGCATTCTGGCCGTTCCTTGTAGCAGATTCCTTGAATGTTTCGATCTCACCGATGGTGAAGGCAGTCTGCTCACTTGGACGGTAGATATTGCGGACACCTTTTCCCTGCATGGTTTGTACATAGCCGTCACTGACAAGAAGGCCAACTGCGCGGCGCAGAGTATTTCGGGAGCAGCCGTAGGTCTGAATCAGGGTGTTTTCTGGGGGAAGAAGCTCCTGGTAGGCAAAAGTGTTATCTTCGATTTTCATTTTCAGATCTTTATAGATATCTTCATAAATACTTCTTGGCATTTCTATTCTCCATTCATGTTCGGTCAAAAAATATAGCAGGATTTATGATTCCTATAGCATTTCCGGCAATTTATGTTCTGAGCAGCTGAACTTGATGCAGTAATTTATGGAAATGCTATAGGATCATTATAAAAGATTTTGCAGGCAAGCGCAATGCAAATACTTTGAAATGTTTAAACAAGTTTTAAAAAGCATATTGACATGTTTAAACAAGCGCGATATAAATAAAACATCGACAACATGTTTAAACAAATTAGAACAAAGGGAAATAATCATCAAAATGTAATGGAGGAAAGGAAAATGGGAAAGTATACATAGGATGCCCAGCAGCTGCTTCGCCTCATCGGAGGAAAAGAGAACATTGCAGCTGTATCACATTGTGTAACCAGAATGCGTTTTGTACTCAATGATCCGTCAAAGGCGGATGTGGAAGCAATCGAAGCTATGAAGGTGGTAAAGGGAAGCTTCACACAGGCGGGACAGTTTCAGGTGATCATCGGAAATGCAGTCGCTGATTTTTACAATGATTTTGTAAAAGTGGCAGGAGTGGAAGGCGTTTCCAAGGATGCAGTGAAGCAGGCAGCAAAGAAGAACCAGAATGTTCTCCAGAAGGTGATCGCTGCACTGGCAGAGATCTTTGCACCGCTGATCCCGGCGATCATGGCAGCGTTTGTACTTGTTTATCTTGAGAGGTTTTTCAGAAAAATATCTCCTCAGGTGATCTCAAGTGTTGTAGTTCCATTCTGCAGTCTTGTACTTGCTGTAATGGCTGCGCATTTTATTGTAGGTCCTATCGGATGGAAGATCGGTTCTGCGATCTCTTCCGTAGTATATGCAGGAATCACAGGATCCTTTAAAGTTGTATTTGGTGCAATTTTCGGATTTGTTTATGCACCTCTTGTTATCACAGGACTTCATCATATGTCCAATGCTATTGACCTTCAGCTGATCGCAGATTATGGCGGAACCATGCTGTGGCCGATGATCGCACTTTCCAATATTGCTCAGGGTTCTGCGGTTATGGGAATGATCATCCTTCAGAAAAAGAATGTAGCAGCACAGGAAGTCAATGTTCCGGCAGGAATTTCCTGTTACCTTGGAGTAACAGAGCCGGCAATCTTTGGTGTAAACCTGAAATACGGATTCCCGTTTATCTGTGGAATGATCGGATCTGCTATTTCAGCAGTTGTCTGCGTTATGACTTCTACAACAGCCAACGCAGTAGGTGTAGGTGGAATCCCGGGAATCCTGTCCATTCAGCCGAAATATATGGGAAGCTTTGCAATCTGTATGGTGATCGCTTTTGTGATTCCGATGACACTGACATTTATTGTTGGAAAGAAAAAACTTTCCATGGCAGATCGAGTGGAAGCCGGGGACAGCGCAGATACAGTGGATGTATCAGCAGAAGCCGGCAGCATCAGCGCAACAGAAAATACAGAAACAACAGAACTTAACGGAGATGGAGCAAACACTCTCAGAGCTTTCCTTACAGGAAAAGTAATTCCTCTGAAGGAAGTAAATGACGGCGTATTTTCCGAAGGAGTTATGGGTGACGGTCTTGCCATCCTTCCGGAGAACGATACTCTTTATGCGCCATGTGACGGTGAAGTAACTGTTCTTATGGACGAGTCCAGACATGCCTGCGGGCTGACTCTTGAGAACGGCATGGAGATCCTTCTCCATATTGGAATTGATACAGTGGAAATGCAAGGTGACGGTTTTGAGTATCTGGTATCTCTGAACCAGAAAGTAAAGCAGGGAACACCGTTGGTACGTTTTGACAGGGAAAAGATTAGGACAGCAGGCCATCCGGATGTGACAGTATGTATTGTGACAGAAGAAGGCAATGCGAAAGATTTTGAATTTGTAACAGATATTCACGCAGAAGCAGGAAAAACAGAGATCGTTTTATTTAACTGAAGTGGGTACAGGCTGTGAGATCGGATCATGAATGTCCGATTGATTTAGGAGGAAAGAATTATGACAGATTTTGGCAGAAAGACAGTATATCAGGTTTATCCGAAATCCTTCAGGGATTCGGATGGGGATGGTTTTGGTGACATCCGTGGAATCATTGAAAAGCTGGATTATCTCAAAGAATTAGAAATTGATTATCTCTGGATTACACCGGTATTTATCTCTCCAATGAACGATAACGGTTATGATGTGGCAGATTATTATAAGATCAATCCACAGTTTGGAACCATGGAGGATATGGATGAACTGATCCGAGAGTGTGATAACCGTGGAATTGGTCTGATGTTGGATATGGTATTCAACCACACATCCACAGAGCATGAATGGTTCCGGAGAGCCCTTGCAGGAGAAAAAAAATATCAGGACTACTACATATTCCGGGATGAACCGGAAGATCAGATTCCGACAAACTGGCAGTCAAAATTCGGCGGTCCTGCATGGGAGTATGTACCATCACTGAAAAAATGGTACCTCCATCTTTATGATGTTACCCAGGCAGATCTGAACTGGGAGAACCCGGAAGTCCGTGGTGAACTGAAAAAAGTTATCCGCTTCTGGAAAAACAAAGGGATAAAAGGCTTCCGTTTTGATGTAATTAATGTAATTTCCAAGCCTGAGCTGTTTGAGGATGATCTGGAAGGCGACGGAAGAAGATTTTATACAGACGGTCCTCATGTACATGAATATCTTAAGGAACTGACCAGAGATACAGGCATTGAGGATATGATCACAGTAGGAGAAATGTCTTCCACTTCGCTTGAGAACTGTATTCGTTATTCAGGACGGAAGGAAAAAGAGCTTTCCATGTGCTTTAATTTCCATCATCTGAAAGTAGATTATAAGGACGGAGATAAATGGACACTGATGGAGCCTGACAGAATAGCACTGAAAAAACTGTTCGAGACATGGCAGATGGGAATGCAGGATGGAGATGGCTGGAATGCACTTTTCTGGTGCAATCACGATCAGCCGCGAGTTGTGTCCAGAATGGGCAATGAGGACCTTTACTGGAAAGAATCCGCCAAGATGTTGGCAGCGGCGATTCACATGATGCGGGGAACTCCTTATGTTTATCAGGGAGAGGAACTGGGAATGACCAATGCCCACTACAACGATATTTCCCAGTACCGTGATGTGGAGAGCCTGAATTATTATAAAATCCTTCTTGATCAGGGAAAAACCAAAGAGCAGGCTCTTAAGGTTCTGGCTGCCAGATCAAGAGACAACAGCAGAACACCGATGCAGTGGTCTGATGACAAAAACGCAGGATTCACAGAAGGAACACCGTGGATCGAAGCTCCCGAGAATTATAAGGAGATCAATGCAGAAACAGAACTTAAAGATCCGGACTCCATTTACAGCTTCTATAAGAAACTGATTGCCCTTCGAAAAGAAAAAGATATCATAGCAGAGGGAACTATCGAATTTCTGGAAAAAGAAAATGCAGATGTGCTGGCATACAGACGTAACTATCAGGGAGAAGAACTGATCGTTCTTAATAATCTGACAGCAGAGAATGTAACGATCCGGCAGCAACCGGAATGGAAAGCATATCAGAAACGTCTTGGAAACTATGAGAAGATCACTGCAGAAGATGGAAAGATCACATTAAGACCGTTTGAGACAATCGTATTAGATTCAGCTTTATAAAATTAAAAGAATGCCCACCTGATTAAAATGAAAAGAAACAGGAACTGAAAATAAATCAGAACCTGTTTCTTTTTTGTATCTATGGACATACAGTCTTCCTGTAGTGTAAAATATAGATATACGATATCTGTAAACACCGCAACAGGAAAGGAAGGAAAATTATGAAAAACAAACGAAACCAAGGTAACAGACTGCTGACCATATGTATGGTATTACTGCTGGCATTCAGTATGCTGTTTACAGCAGTAGGAACAACAGAGAATGTACAGGCCGCGTCAAACGGACTCAGTGCATATAAGAAGATTACTTTTTATAAAAGCGGCAAAGTAAACGGCACGATTTATTCTATGAAATACAATGACAGAACCAATCGTTATATTGTATATGCTTCAAAGAATGGTAAAAAGAAAGCGCTTCTTAACAGCTGTTCCAGTGGTTCCATTGTAACAAACGGAAAATATCTTTATTATGAAAGTGCAGCATTTCTGAGGAGCGGTAGCTTTGGAGGAACTTACAAAAATCGTAAACTGGTTCAGTATAATCTGAAAACCCGTAAAAATAAAGTGCTGATAAGCTTCAGGGGGGAGGGACCTGCGGATAGCATTATCGGCTGCGATGGCACCTATCTTTATATGGGATATCAGACCCAGTATGGTGACGGACTGGGAAATTTTGCAGTGGTAAATCTGAAAAAAAGACAGATAAAACGTCTGGGGAAGGATTGTTCAACAGTACAGAGCGTGAAAAACAAAGTCTTGGTTACAGCTGTGGGATTCCCTCATGGAGGTCCTGTCTATCTGATAAACAGAGATGGAAGCAAATGCAAAATAATTAGTGACAGAGCTATTAAAGTATCTGTAAAGGGCAACTATATTTATTATACAGAAGCTACTTATGACTGGAAAACAAGAAAGTGCAGATGTGATCTCAACGGAAATAACAAGAAAGCTCTTACTGCGTGGAGCAGAGGAATTGCCGGATAAGAAAATTTCTAAATTTCATAATAGTCTGAGGTCTGAAAAATAAATAGAAAAACAGAGGGGCTGTCGGTTAATAATGATTTTAACACCGTCAGTTCCAAATAAAATGATCCCGGCAAGTACAAAGTTTTTACGTTTTGTAACTTGTTTGGGATTATTTTATTTGAGATTGTGAGAAAAAGTCTGTAAATAAGATTCTTTTACGAATGCAAGGGTGATAGACCCTTCGCCCTTGTTTTATATAAAAGTCGTTGAATTATATGTCAAGCACAGGGGGCGCCCGTCTTAATCGTCGGTTTACTTGTTACTCTGGATGGCACCTTTCGTATATAATACTCAGTTTGTTATATACCTGCACCCAGTTTCGAATTGTACTGGCCTATTTTTCGTAGCCTTAAAAGTGGCCAGATACAGCGCTTTTAAAGAGTGCTTTTTCTTGACATAGAAACATATTCAGAAATCGTTGCAGATGACAGGTACGAAAGTGGAGGAACAGTTACAAATGAATGAAGAAGTAAAACGACGAGAGGATATATCAGTATAAAAACTTATTACAGATGTTCAGACTGCACTGGTTGTTCTTATAAAACAGAATGTATCAAAGGGAATAACTGCAAAACATCTATGGAAAAACGTAAAAAAGTGTTGATGGTGTCGAAGATAATGGTCCAGAAACGGGAAGAAGATCTGGAACGGATCACAAGTGAGTATGGAATCATGCTTCGGATGAATCGCAGTATTCAGGCAGGAAGGACAGGAAATCACTTTTGCGTTAAAATTGACATAGAATTTGATGGTTGAAAACAAAGCAGTTTAAAATAAGGCATGCTGAAAGGGAGGCTTAGGAAAGAATGGCCGCTGATGGAGCCTGCCAGAGTAGCGATGAAGAAGCTCAACCGCAGATTCTTCAACGGTTGTTGAAAGATTCTTGCTTTTTCAACTAATAAAATGGTGTCTCTCTATTTGATTATTTAAGTATACTATAAGTCTGAACAGGAAGAAACTGTGGCGTATCAGGAAATCCTGTTTCTGTTATGCTAAAAAAGGAAGAAAGAAAAATCAAGTAATTTAAGGGAAAAAGCATTGAAAAAATGCGAATGCTAAACTTTAGATAAGGGGTTTTTTGTATCCCAAAATAAATGTTATTTGGGAGTGACAGTGTTAAAAATCATTATTCATCATCTTCTTCATCATCAATGGAATAGTCATTGAGTTCCGGAAAATCAAGAAACTCACTTAAGGTCATTCCAAATACATTAGCGATTTTATGGAGTGTTCTTACTTGGGGATTCCTGCTTTTTCCTCGTATAATATTATCTATTGTGGATTGTTTCAGTCCAGCCAGTGTTGCAAGCTTGTTTATCGTAATTTTACGATTTTTGCAGAGCTGACAGATACGTAATGCATAAATATCAGAATAAGTCATACGGTCACCTGTTATGATTAGTTATCTTTGTAAAGTTGAGTTCATCATAACAGAGGAAAAATATAAAATTACCTTTACATAGTTGACTTTAAGTAAATAAAAGAATATTATTAAAATGTTACCTATATATAGGTGAATTGGATGTGTAAATGTCTACTGGATTATAAAAAAAAATACAGGAGGACAAAAAAATGGAGAAATATGCATATATTAGAGTATCTACCAAGGAACAAAGTATAGACAGGCAGCTGTTAGCTCTGGAACCTTACCAAATTAAAAAGAAAAATATATATTGTGACTATCAGTCGGGGCAACAGGTCATATGTGGGATAGTGGAAAAATTACAAAGGATGCAACTTGCAAAGAACCTGGAAGTAAAACTTACACTTGTACAAGATGTAGAAAAACAAGCACAGAAGAAATTCCGGCAACAGGACATCAGTATACAGAACTGCGTAATGAGATAGAAGCAAACTGCATACAGGAAGGTTATACAGGCGATGTTTATTGTACAGACTGCGGCATAAAAATTTCTTCTGGAAAAACTATTCCGAAAGAACCCCATACCTGGGATGAAGGAAAAGTAACGAAAAATGCAACCTGTACAGAAAAAGGAATCAGAACATTCACTTGCGAAGTATGTAGATCCACAAGAATAGAAGAAATCCATGCGACCGGACATGTAAATACTATTACGAAATTTTCAAAAAAAGCATCCTGTAAATCCGATGGTTACAGTGGCGATATTTTTTGCCAGGATTGTGGCAAGTTGCTGAAAGAAGGAACAATAATTCCGAAAACGAAACATACGTGGAATGCGGGAAAAATTACAACAGCGGCTACCACTACGAAGGAAGGAATCAAAACATTTACCTGTACTTTCTGTGGAGTGACAAGAACTGAAAAGATTGCAAAACTCAAACCACAGACTGTAACACCTGGAAAAGTCATAAATGATAAAGCTACAAATGGAGTTTACAAGGTACTGAAGGATGGAATGAGCGTTGAATTTACAAAGCCGTTTTATAAGAAAGCATCTGTAAGAATTCCTGATACAGTTAAAATAAATGGAATTACATGTAAAGTAACGGGAATATCAGCAAATGCTTTTAAAAATAATACGGTCCTCAAAACTGTTACTATTGGAAAGAATGTGACAGTAATAGGTACGGATGTATTTTGGGGATGCAGAAAGTTGAATAAAGTAAGTGGTGGAAATAATATAATGAAGATTGTAGACAGAGCATTTGCCAATTGCGTAAGTCTGAGTAGTATTACAATCTCAGAAACCGTCAGCAGAATTGGTAAACAGGCGTTCTATAACTGTAAAAATCTCAGAACCGTTATTATCAAGACAGGAGTATTATCTAATAAAACTATTGGTGAAAAAGCCTTTGCAGGAACATATAAAAAGCTGACTGTCAAAGTTCCGGCAAAACAGCTGAATGCATACAAGAAGCTTTTAAAATCCAGAGGAATGAGTTCCACGGCGGTCTATAAAAAATAAAGAAAATGGGAATGTCGGAAAAAATTAAGTAAATTTGAGGGAAAACGCACCGAAAAAACAGCATAGAAAAATGCGGATGCAAAACTTCAGATAAGAGAGCTTTGTGTTCCAAGATGAATGTTATTTCTTAAAATAGAACTATCCCGAACAAGCTGCAAAGTGTAAAAACTTGTACTTGCCGGGATAGTTTTATTTAGAGCTGACGGTGTTAAAAATCATTATTAATCAATGGCTCATTTTGATTCAGGCTTCTTTTTTCTTGTAGGAAATATTTCTATAATTGCTTGGGGCAGAAGTTTTCTTTTGAGATACGCTAGAAGTATCAGCGGCAGTACTGCGGTCCGCAGCAATCAGCCACACCGCATAGAAAGCCGAGATCAGACAGACCCACACACCGGACAATCCACAGTACATATAAAGGATCAGAGAAAGAGCAGCACCTGCATGGAAAGACAGCAGCGTCATTCCGTAGAATTTCGCCTTATCACGCTGTGCGTCATCTTTTTTCATAAGAAACTGTGTGACAGCAGTGGTGAACTGGCGGAGATTGTTGGTGGAAAAGATCGTCGAACTGTTATATCCGCCGGGAGCCTTGAAAGTACACCACTGGAAAGGCATTGCGAAGAATACCGGATAAAGAGCTACGACCGGGCTCATTCTGGCTGGCAGGAAACCAAGCAGCAAAACTGCACAGATATCAATTCCGATACTGATAAAACGAAGATCTGTGGAAAAATGTTCCGGTATCCAGACCGTAAGGATCACAGCTGTCATATAGATCAGAAGTGCGCCCACACGCAGCATCATGTCCGAAAAGTCTCTGCCGATGATATCACGCACAACACCGAGAAGGTTGGCAGTCTGTGCGTTGCCGAAAAGATCGGCTCTTGATACAATGGCGTAAAGCCCCAGATATCCTCCGATAAAAGATAAGGTGTAATGGATCAGAAAACGATATTTCATTTCCGTATGCATATATAAAGATTCCTTTCATATAAAAATGGGCAGCTTTCCGTCTGTATGAAAGTACAGGATATAAGAAGTTTGACAGGTTCTGCCGGACTTTGCCACCCATTATAATACAGTCTGTAAAAAAAATCAAAAATTTTTAAAATTTTTTCTTGCATTTCAGGAAAACAGGTGTTAGTATATATTTCAAGCGCGCA
>OGDF01006994.1_pt1 | contig 10848 bp, 8 predicted proteins | sample 1570141 | NCBI WGS metagenome assembly OGDF01 (sample SAMEA4370581, study PRJEB24528) | human gut metagenome | reverse complement strand
TTGCAGGTTATAAGGATATACCCGTCCCTCTCGGTCACTGCGGCACAGCAATCCCATTTTTTCAAAGGTACGAATCACATTTTTTGCAGAATAGCGATGCAGTACCTCCCAAATCCAATCTCCGCCATCGTGATACCGCTCCGGTGCTACTGCCAAATTGGAAAGGTTACACCGTCCGTTTCCTGTTGCCAACAGTTTTTTCCCGATGCGACTTTCTTTCTCCAATAAAACAACACGCCCACCATGATGCTGTTGTCGGAATGCACGAGCCGCTGTGATAGCTGCCATCATTCCGGAGGCGCCGCCTCCCACCACTACAATGTCTGCTTGCTGCATTCGGTTCTCCACCGCCTTTCTGTTCTTCTCCTCCAGTATACAGGATACACTGAAAAAAAGAAACCGTTTCCGAAAAATTCACCTTGACAACCCCCACAGAATAGGTTTAAGATTTAAATTATTAAAGTATTTAACTATTTAATGTGCAAATTAAATTGTTTTAGAAAGGAGGATCTCTATGAATCCCACAGCGTCTTCGGATAGTTCTGCGCTACATTTGCAACTTTTTCGTGCAATAATGAACTTACGGCAAGCAGGGCATCGTCTGCATCCGCCCTGCAAGGAGCTTTCTCACTTTGAGTTTATGTGCTTGGATGTGATCAACGACTACCAACAAGATCATCCGGATTTGCCCGGTATAAAAGCCTCGGAACTCAGCAAGATTACCCAGACTTCTCGCCCTGCCATCTCCCAACATCTTAACGCTTTGGAGGGAAAGGGCTATTTGGAGAGAATCGCTTCCAAAAATGATCGGCGGGTCACGTATTTGGCTCTGACCGAAAAAGGAAAAGAATTTCTTTGCAAGCGAGAAAGTGATTTCCAAAAATCCCTGTGTAATCTTTGTGACCAACTTGGTCATGAGGACACCAAACAGTTTATTAAGCTGTTAGACCGGTTATCGGAAATTCTTACAGAATCGAACAAGGACCCAACGTAACTCTGTTACCGAATGAAAGGATACCCTATGACAAAAGTTTTACGTTATCTAAAACCACATATTCTGTCACTGGTATTTGCTGTTGCGCTCATCTGCTGCACCGTTATTTGCGACTTGAGCCTGCCTACGCTGATGTCTAATATCGTCAGCACCGGCATTCAGCAAGGTGGTGTGGAAGATGCAGCACCTGCTGCCATCAGCCAAAATGGCTACAAGCTGATGACGACCTTTATGACAGAAGAGGAAAAAGAACTGACGGAAGCCAGCTATACCCTCACAAAAGCAAACACACAGGATAAAAACAGCGACAGGTATTCCCTGCTGAAAACAGAGGACATTTACATCCGAAACGCCCTCCGTTCTGAGGAACTGTCTGCTTTGGATGACTGCTTCAGCAACGCTACCCTGACCTTCTATAATATGATGGAACAGCAACAGCAGCAGTCCGGTCAATCAGCGCAAACCGAAAACGCAGGTTCTTCCGAGTCCTCGGAAATTTCTCTGGAAAAGCTGTATGCAATGCTACCGCAGTTTGAGCAAATTCCGCAAGCACAAATCGACGCACTGCATAATGAAAATGATCACCAGCAGGAGCTGCTTGCCAGCCAAACTGGTATTGCCATGGCAAAAATGCTGTATCAAGATGTAGGGGCAAATACCGACAATATGCAAATCGGTTACATCATTAAAACCGGCGCGCTGATGGTTGGTCTGACCTTGCTCAGCGGTGTTGCTACCGTTATGGTATCCCTGCTGTCCTCCCGTATTGCTGCCGGCGTGGCTCGTGCTCTGCGGAGAGATATTTTTCACAAGGTTACCAATTTCTCCAACCACGAATTCGACACCTTTTCTACCGCTTCGCTCATCACACGAACCACCAACGACGTTACCCAAATTCAACTGCTGTTGACTATGGGCATTCGTATGGCATTCCAAGCACCGATCACCGGCATTGGCGGTACCGTTATGGCACTGCAAAAAAGCGTTTCCTTAGGTTGGGTCATCGCCGCTTCGGTATTGGCGCTGCTGTGCCTCATCGGTATGATTTTTGTAATTGCTATGCCTCGCTTTACCAAGATGCAAACCTTGGTGGATGAGGTGAACTTGGTGGCAAGAGAAAATCTCAGCGGTATTATGGTTACACGTGCCTTTGACAATGAAGAATTTGAAAAGGGACGCTATGATGTCGCCAACCAAAACTTGGCAAAAAACCAACTTTTTGTTAACCGTGCAATGGTTATGATGATGCCTGCCATGATGTTCATTATGAACCTGACCTCTCTGGCAATCGTGTGGATTGGCTCTTATCAAATTGCTGATTCCGCCATGCAGATTGGCGACATGATGGCATTTATGCAGTACTCCATGCAAATTATCATGGCATTCCTGATGATTGCCATGATGTTTATTCTGGTTCCTCGTGCGGCTGTTTCCGCAAACAGAATCAAGGAAGTATTGGACACAGAGGTTTCTGTAAAGGATCCGGAAACCCCGGTTGCTATGGATCCAAACAAAGCCGGTTTGGTGGAGTTCAAAGATGTTTCCTTCCGCTATGACAATGCCGATACCAATGTCATCGAGCATATTTCCTTTACGGCAGAGCCGGGCAAAACAACCGCATTGATCGGTTCCACCGGCTCCGGTAAATCCACATTGATCAACTTGGTTCCTCGTTTCTACGACTGCACCGAAGGTCAAATTCTCGTAGGCGGCGTGGATGTAAAAGACCTGTCCCAACAGGATTTGCGGCATCACATCGGCTATGTACCGCAAAAGGGAATGTTGCACAAGGGTACCATTGCCTCCAATATTGCTTATGGCAACCCCGATGCCACACCGGAGGACTTGGCGGTGGCAGCAGCCGTAGCGCAAGCCACCGACTTTATTCAAACGAAAGAAGAAGGCATGAACAGTCCCATCGCTGCCGGTGGTTCCAACGTTTCCGGCGGTCAGCGGCAGCGGCTCTCCATCGCCAGAGCCTTGGCAGTCAAGCCGGATATTTATATCTTTGACGACAGTTTCTCCGCTCTGGATTTTAAGACAGACGCTGCGCTGCGCCGTGCATTGAAGCGCTATACCGACAACGCTACGGTTCTGATTGTTGCACAGCGTGTCGGCACCATCCGCAATGCGGATCAGATTATCGTTCTGGATGAAGGCAAAATCGTAGGCAAGGGCACACACGAAGAGTTGCTGAAAAATTGCCCGGTTTACTATGAAATCGCTTCCTCTCAGATGACAAAGGAGGAATTAGAATGAGCAACGCATCAAGAGGCCCAAGAGGTCCTATGGGCGGCGGAATGCGGGGCGGCGGCGCAAAGGCAAAAGACACTAAGGGCGCATTGATCAATCTCCTCCGATATATTTCCCGCTATAAAGTTTCTCTGATTTTTGTAATTCTGTTCGCAATCTGCTCCACTATCTTTAATATTGTCAGCCCCAAAATTTTGGGTCAGGCAACCACAAAGCTGGCGGAGGGCGTTTACGGAATGGTCGCCGGTACCGGTGACGGCATCGACTTCCAGTACATTGGTATTATCATGGTTGTGCTGATTTGCTTATACATGTGCAGTATGGGCTTCGGCTACTTACAAGGACACATTATGTCAGGCATTTCCATGAAGGTTACGTATGGACTGCGAAAGGATATTTCCAATAAAATTCACCGTCTGCCCTTCTCCTACTTCGACAAAACCACAACCGGAGAAGTGCTGTCCTACATCACCAACGACGTAGATGCCATCAACCAAAGCTTGAACCAAAGCGTTACCCAAATCATTACCTCGGCAACCACCTTAATTGGTATTATCGTCATGATGTTCTCCATTCACTGGCTGCTGGCACTGGTAACCATGTGTATCGTTCCGGTTTCTATGGCGCTGATTTTGCTGATTGCCAAAGCTTCTCAAAAGCACTTTAAGGCACAGCAGGAATATCTGGGTCATGTAAACGGACACATCGAAGAAATGTATTCTACGCACGTTGTGGTAAAGGCTTTCAACGGTGAAGAGCAGTCTGAGGAAACCTTTGACAAGTTCAACAACACCCTTTACAAATCCGCTTGGAAATCCCAGTTTCTTTCCGGTTTGATGATGCCGATTATGACCTTTGTAGGCAACTTGGGTTATGTAGCAGTTTGCATCTTGGGAGGCTATTTGGCAATGAACGGCGCCATCTCCATCGGTGATATTCAGGCGTTCCTCCAATACGTTCGCCAGTTCAACCAACCGATTGCACAGGTTGCGCAGATTTCCAATATCATTCAGCAAACAGCCGCCGCTTCCGAGCGTGTCTTTGCTTTTCTGAATGAACCGGAAGAATCCCCGGACACAGAGCATCCGTTGCAGCTTGCCAAAAACGGTGCGGAAAACGGCTTGCACCTGAACGGCAGCGTACAATTCAACCATGTACAGTTCGGCTATAATCCGGATAAAATCGTCATCAAAGATTTCTGCGCCGATGTAAAGCCGGGTCAGAAAATCGCTATTGTCGGTCCGACCGGCGCCGGTTAAACTGCTCATGCGGTTCTATGATGTGACCGGCGGCGCCATCTGCATTGACGGCCATGACATTCGAGAGTTCACACGAAACGACCTTCGTTCTCTCTTCGGCATGGTGTTGCAGGATACTTGGCTGTATAACGCATCCATCAAAGAAAATATCCGCTACGGTAAATTGGATGCAACCGATGAAGAAATTTATGCGGCGGCAAAGGCTGCACAGGTAGACCACTTTGTTCACACGCTGCCAAAGGGCTATGATATGGAACTGAACGAAGACGCCAGCAACGTATCGCAGGGTCAAAAGCAGCTGCTGACCATTGCCCGTGCTATTTTGGCAGACCCGCAAATTTTGATTTTGGATGAAGCAACCAGCTCGGTGGATACCCGCACCGAAATTCTCATTCAAAAGGCAATGGATAACCTAATGGAAGGCAGAACCAGCTTTGTTATTGCACACAGACTGTCTACCATCCGCAATGCCGATCTCATTCTTGTAATGAAAGACGGCGACATTATTGAGCAGGGCAACCACGAAGCCCTAATGGCACAGAACGGATTCTATGCCAACCTCTACAATAGTCAGTTTGAGTCTGACTCCGACGAAGAATAAGCACGTTTCTCTACACCGCATTGTCCGACTGGGCAGTGCGGTTTTCTTTTTTCTGCATCAATCTATTCACAGCTTTTTCATTTTTTCCAAAAAACAATATGATAGAATAAAGGCGCTTGAAACAGCATACCCTTAAAAAATAACCTTTAAACAGGAGAGAACAAGCTTATGAAAAAATTAACACTTCTCTGTGCCGCCGCTTTACTCTGTGGAACATTTCTTGTTGGATGCGGCAGCGAATCCAATTCTGACACAAAAGAGCCGGCAGCTTCTTCCCAAGTAGAATCTGCGCAAAACAATACCGCACAAAATCCGGAAGCAGCCACACAGCAACAAAGCGCACTAACACAGGAAACAGCAATCCAAAAAGCCAAGGATACCTTTCATTTAACAGAAGCAACCGTTACAAAATGCCAACAGGATTATGAGGATGGCATACAGGTTTATGAAGTAGATTTGGTAAGCGGAAGCACCAAATATTCTGTAGAACTGGATGCTTCTAACGGTGCGGTCCGAGAGCAAAGCCAAGAGCAAATTACTACCGGTACCGCTCCCTCCGGCAGTATTTCCGCCGAGGAAGCAATCGCCGTTGCCGAACAAGCTGCCGGAATCAGCGGCAGTACCGTTGTCAAAAATGAATTTGATTATGATGACGGAAAAGGTGTTTATGAAATTGAACTGGTACAAAACAATGTGCAGTATGAATTTGAAATTGATGCCACAACCGGTGCAGTTTTAGCGCAAAGTCAAGAACACCGTTAACCCATATTCCAACCAAAAAACAAAACAGAACTTTTCATACGATTACTAAACCATCCGTCGGAAATCTCCGGCGGATTTGACTTTTAAAAATGAGTGGTATATGATGGAACAAAGCTCATTTAGAATAGGATCTGTTTTACAATGAAAGAATATTTAAAAGAATGTCTGAAATTATTTCTGATTTTTGCCCGGATCGGTGCCTTCACCTTTGGCGGCGGCTATGCCATGCTACCGCTGCTGCAAAAAGAAGTAGTGGAAAAACAAAACTGGACAACGGAAGAAGAGTTGATGGACTATTTTGCCATTGGTCAATGCACGCCGGGTGTTATCGCCGTGAATACCGCTACCTTTATCGGGTTTAAGCGCAGAGGGATCTTAGGTGCTATCTCCGCTACTCTGGGTGTCATTACCCCATCCATTATTATCATTCTCGCACTGGCAGCATTCTTCACCCACTTTGCAGACAATCCGATTGTAAAACACGCCTTCAACGGCATTCGTGTTGCTGTGTGCGCCATCGTTGCCGTGTCTATCTTTAAGCTGGCAAAGAAGGGCATTGTAGACTGGATTACCCTGCTGCTGTTTATTGCTGCGTTCTGCGTCATGCTCTTCCTGCACGTTTCCTCTATTTACATTGTTGTGGGCGCAGCCTTTGTAGGTATTATCGCCCGCATCTTAACACGGAACTTAAAAGCAAAAGGAGGCGATACAAAATGACGTACCTCTTGTTGATTTACGAATTTTGTAAAGTCGGACTGTTCTCCATTGGCGGCGGTATGGCAACCATTCCCTTTCTGATGGATCTTGCCAAAACACGCCCTTGGTTTACACCGGATCAGCTCACCGATATGATCGCCATTGCGGAATCCACTCCGGGACCAATCGGCATCAATATGTCCACCTTTGCCGGATTCCGTGCAGGCGGTGTGTTGGGCGGAATCATTGCTACCTTTGCACTGGTACTCCCCTCCGTTGTGGTTATCTGCATTATTTCTAAGTTTATGCAGAAGTTCCGTTCCAGCCGTTTGGTAGACGACGCTTTCTACGGCTTGCGCCCTGCCTCTGCCGCAATGATTACCGCAGCCATGGCACAAGTATTAATTCCATCTCTGTTCTACACCGATTTGTGGGGAACAGTTTCTTGGTATCAACTGTTCAATATCGGCAGTATCATTCTGTTTGTTGTTATTTTACTGGCAGCTATCTTTCTAAAAAAATTACACCCTATCGTCTTTATCCTAGCCGGAGCGGCGGCGGGAATTATCTTCCAATTATAACTTTTTCCACAAAGGAAACAGCGCTTGTCGAAAACCGACAGCGCTGTTTTTCTTTTATCCCTGACGAGGCGACAACCGCAAAACCAATGCGGTAATGTCATCGTCCCGTCCATCCTCTCGATAAGCGGCAGCTTTTTCCACAATTAAGTTCGCAAGCTGTGTTGGTTCCGTTCCGTCCCAAGTGGCAATCAACCGGGAAACCCACTCTTCTCCGGAAGCCACCACGCCGTCGGAAAACATTACCAACAAATCGTCATCTCCCAAGCGAGCAGAGGTTTTGCAAAAGACGGCTTCCTCCAAAATTCCAACCGGTAACGAAATGGCGTCCAAGCGATGTACCTCCCCATTCTTTCGCACAAAGCTGATGGGCGCACCGGCTTTCATTAAGGTAACCTCCCCTGTAAACAAATCCACAGCGGCAACATCTAGGGTAGAAAGAGTTTCTTCCCCCGACTTAATCATCAATGCCGAGTTGGTAATCTTCAAAGCACAATCATATCCAATGCCGCCTTGAATCAATTTTGCCATAATCGAAGATGCCATGGCACCGTCTACTGCCGCTCTGCCACCGGTCCCCATACCGTCACTGATCATTGCGATTTGCTTTCCTGCACCGTCATCAAAACAAACACAGCTATCTCCGCAAAAAGAACCATTCCGACAGCTATGCTGTGCTGCGGCAAAAGTTGCCTTATAAATCGGTTTTTCTGTCATGCGGAAAAAGCATTTCTCTCCGTTCACGCTGACGCAGGGATAGGTAAACTCTCGCCCTGTTACTCGACTGATTCCACGCAGGAGAGATGGCTTTGTCAGCTTATAGCGATCCATCAACAGCGTTTCCATCTCAATGACCATTCGATTTTCCTTTGTGATTTTACAGCTTACATCAATGGGCGTTATGGCGCTGTCATGCAGCACCTCGTTGATTTTCTTTGCCAGTACCGTATCGAATCGCTCATATAGTTTAAGATCTGATGCCATATCTCGCAAAAGACTTCCGGTAGTGGCAAACTGGTCGGTAACTACCGCCCGAACCTGCTGCAATTTTCGCTCTGCCGAAGCCTTGGCGAGATAATCATGGTAATAAGAATTGATGGTAGAAACCAACTGTTCTCGCTTGGTACAAATTTTCCCCATAGGCGTTGGAAGCTGCTCCACGGAAAGTTTTCCTTCAATCCGTAGAATCTCTGTCATTGGATGACACACTGTTTCCGTTTGATGGCGCGTACAGCCCCAACAAGACTCCTTACCGCCGCAATCTCCGCAAATATAATCTTTTGTTTTCCGGAACACGGATGCTTCCGTATCGGTATCCACCTGCATCAACCGCTGAGATACCGCCTCTACCGATTGGGATACGCTCTCCAATGACTCCGCCGCCATATCTAAACGAAGCACCATAGCACGGCGCAGACCGCCGTTTTGTGCCAACTGTACCGGCTGCCGAAACAACACCGCCAAGCGGCTGCCTGTTTTATGAGGCCATACTACAAAAATCAAGGATGCCGCCATTACGGCAAACAATCCGTTCAGCACTTCCTCATAGCTGCCAACTTTCAAGCTGCCCACACCGTTGGCAACTACAAAGGCAATCGCTGTAATCACTCGTCCCATAGGGGCAAACAGTCCGGCAATCAATCCGGCAAACGCCAGCGCTCCGGAAATTCCGTTAATCCCGGAGGTTGCCAACCCGAACATCGCACCTGCCACAATGCCGGAAATACTGCCTCCCACTACACCGCCAAATCGGCAGGAAAAGAGAATCATTAGCACCGCCGCCACTCTGCCGATAGACAGCACGCCTACGTTCACACCGGATAGGGACAGCACACCGATTCCCACCGATAAAATCACACAGGTCAGTTGGCTTTGGTTCCAAGTTCCGAGTGGCTTTCCTTCGGTAAGTAAGCGACAAGTACGGTCAAAAAAGAATACGGCACCGCCACCCATTACCGATTCCGTTGCGTATAAAATCCATGTTTGCAACGGAGAGCCGTTTAATGTCGCCAAAAAGAATCCTGTAATCAGCAGAGAAACACAAACCATGGCGGGACGAAATAAAAATCGTTCTTTTAAAAAGGAAATCTCCCCCAACGTCCATCGCAATGCCGTCAGCAATAACAGTGCCGCCAAGTACCGCCCTGTATGAATATAATTCCCCGGCAGTAAATATCCTACGGCACTGCCCAGTGCCGTGGTCCAAAGATACCCTCTGGAGCATCCCGCCGCAGCCGCCACACCAAAGGGAGCGTGTCGTCCAAACACCACCCCACGAGCACTGATTAACCCGGCTGTAAAATAGGCACTATGTAGCAGCACACGCTGAAATGTAGAGGATGTAATCAACTTTCTCCAAAATCCTTGTCCTCCGCTCGATTTCACGAGCGTTGTTTTTTCTTTCATCATTCCTTCCCTTTCCCCTTTCCGTTTTTTCTTTCCTTGTCGTTATTATACAAATTGTATAGAAAAACGATTGTCACAACACGGTGTATTATTTTATCGAATTACCAATATTTTCTGCCGCTGTGTTTGCAAAAGCTCATCTGGAACGTTGCCTTCTGTTTCTTTTTTTGGGGAAATGGAGAAGAAAACAGGGAAATGAAGAACGGTTTTCTACACGCATTTTTCAAATCCTGTAAATGGGCAGATTGATTCCGCTGTTGATCTGTGATACAATAGAATGAGAATTGCGCGGATTTTCCGCCAACTGTTCACTGACATTTTAAATTTTCATATAAAGGAAGTAGAACAAGCTATGAAATACCAACTGGCAAATCGGGTTTCTGCATTGAAGCCCTCCATCATCCGTGAAATTTTGAAAAACTCTTCCGACCCGGATATGATCGCATTCTCCGCCGGCAACCCTGCTCCGGAGGCATTTCCGGTTGCTGCCGTGCAAGAGATTTCCGCTCGCATTTTGAAGGATAATCCAATTCTTGCGTTGCAATATAACCTGACCGAAGGTTACACCCCATTCCGCAACACGCTGAAAAATTACATGGCAGAGAAGCACAACAGCTTCCACCCAGAAGTGGATGAGTTGATTATTACCACCGGCGCACAGCAAGTAATGGACTTGGCAACCAAGGTTCTGTGCAACGAAGGGGACATTGTGATTTGTGAGGCACCAACCTTCATCGGTTCTCTCAACACCTTCCGTTCCTACAACTGTACTCTGAAGGGCGTTCCAATGGACAGCGACGGAATTAACCTGGAAGCCTTGGACAAAACCCTCACTGAAAATCCGGGCGCCAAGATGCTGTATGTGATTCCGAACTTCCAGAATCCATCCGGTATTACCATGAGCTTGGAAAAGCGGAAAGGCGTATACGAACTGGCAAAGAAGCACAACATCATCATTCTGGAGGATAACCCATACGGTGATTTGCGTGTAGCCGGCGAGCCGCTGCCAAATATCAAATCCTTTGACGAGGACGGTATCGTAATTTATGCAGGTACCTTCTCCAAGGTCATTTCCTCCGGTATGCGTGTGGGCTTTGCCATTGCTCCAAAAGAATTGATGCAAAAGATGATTGTAGGCAAACAGTGCAGCGATGTTCACACCACTGTATGGTCCCAAATTGTTTGCAATGAATTTATCAACCACTACGATTACGAGGGTCACTTGGCAAAGATGGTGGAAATCTACAAACGGAAATCTTCCCTTATGCTGAATGCCATTGACGAGCATCTTGTTCCATT
>OGDF01006991.1_pt1 | contig 10850 bp, 10 predicted proteins | sample 1570141 | NCBI WGS metagenome assembly OGDF01 (sample SAMEA4370581, study PRJEB24528) | human gut metagenome | reverse complement strand
CCACGGAGGGATGAGGTTCTGGATATCAGCGAGATGGAGGCCGACCACATCACCCCTTGGAAGGAAGGCGGCAGGACAGTCGCCGAAAACTGCCAGATGCTCTGCCGCGACTGCAACCGCCGGAAAGGAGCTAGATAGGCACTCTGGCTATTATGCGATGTACAAGAGCAGAGCGTAACATAATCAGTTCATTCAATAATTAAAAGAATAATATCTATGAGGAGAATTATTTTAGTCTTGCTGCTTTCATTCGTCGCAATGATAATGAAAGCACAGCAGAATTTACCGGAAGAATTTTTCGGGCTCAAATTCGGTGAAAAGTACACCGTTGAACAGATGAAGGCCGCTGTTGGAGACAAAGGCAGTTATTTTGAAATAGACAACTCCGAGCCATACGACTTTGGAGGGACTCCCTATTATAGGTATGGCTTTGAGGATGTGACATACAAAGGAAGGACGTATCCTCTTATGCTTCTTTTGACGCTAAAGAATGGCAAGTTGGCATTGGTTGACTTCAGCTATCCAAATGACACCGGAAACATCTCCGCTCTTGACTCCACTTATACCGTAATCAAGAATGAATTGTCGGAAGCATACGACATAACTAGTTTCCCCATAGTGGATCATCCGGAGATAGAGAGGCTCATCGCCATAAACAATGGCGTGACCGTGCGCCTTGATAAGTACACTGAAAATGGACATACTAGCGGAATCGAGGTGTCGTATGTTTCACTGACAGCAACAATATCGGATGCCTTTCAGTCATTGCGCCCTATTATTCAAGACTCTTTCTTCGGGATGAAGATGGGATCTCCACAGACCCGACGTACTATAACGGATGCGGTCGGCCATAAAGGAACATACCTCGATGAAGAGTACACCTCCAACGGAAAGATAATCATTTTCAAGAACGTGTCGTTTGCGGGAAGGACGTGGGACTTCGCCAATTTCTATTTAACCGAAAGCGGTCAGTTCTATGAGCTAAGGGTAAACCAAAGCCTCAATGACGGTGTAATCTATGAAGACGAGATAAGAGATGCCCAGAAGACATACGATTATTACAAGGAGAAACTGAATGAAAAATATGGAGAGAAGGAGGAGAAAGATTCAGATGATGGAAAGTATATCATATATCTTGGCAGCAACGACATGGGTGTGATTCTTTCTAACGAGAGAAGCCGGTCAAAAGGCGGTGACTATCGCAGATATGTAACTCTGGATTACATCCAGACAGAAATCAACCGCAAACAATCCGCAAAATCGGAAGATGATTTGTAAATGGACACAATGTGTGTATTTTAGCAGTGGCGGCTAACGCATTGGACAACAATAAAATAACGGGTTACCTTTGGTGGGATTCAGCCAAAGGTAACCAGCTATTCCATTTGTTTACAATGCGTTATATTCCACATAAAAAGACACGAGATCCTCGAGATAATCCGCAGGATAGGGACGAGTTTCAGCTTACTTAATGATTCCTTGAGAACAGAACATCCCCGGATAAGGTGTATGACTGTCTCTCGGCTTTCAACTCATTGGAGATATGGCAGACCAAATGTTTCTTAAGCAAGGACTCTAACTTCCGGAATTTTTTGATCGGAATTGACAACAGCGTCAAATCATTGTCCGGAAGCCAGATGTCAAAACGAGTTTCCAGAACCCTCCCATTATCCGGATTGACAACATAGGCGATATAAATTGAACCCGAAGCGTCCCTGTACCTACGAATCTCGTCTTCGGAGAACACCTTCCTTACAATCCTATTAAACACCGCACTGTCAGAGTCGGCGAAATGTCCCATCCCTGTCGCTTCTGAATAATACACAACCGGATCCGACCCTATCTTGTAACGCGGATTATCCCTCATACAATTAGCTTGATTCTCCACACTGATGTCCCTCGTGAAAGAATAATGAGTAATCTTGTATTTTGCGTCCTTATACACAAGCGCATCCTTTCCCGTATAGTAGTCCTGCGCATTCGACACAGAACATAACAATAGGAGCAGAAGCGATAATATTCCGAAGATGCAGGCTCTTCTAATGTGGTCGGTTATCATTCCGGCTTCTTTTATGCCATAAAAATAATGAATTTAAGTCTATTTATGCTAACTTGCAAAAATATTCATTAGTGAGGCAAGTTATTTTTTGAAGACTACTTATCACATCGCGCTATGCAGGAGAGACACACAGACAGAGAACGGTATTTCAGGGAGTTGGCGCAGACTTCCAGGGAGTTTTACATTGACTATCTCCGGAAGTTCAAGAATATCGGAGCCGGAACACGGGTGCTGGAGATTGGCTGCGGCGAGGGCGGAAATCTTCTGCCGTTCGCCGAAGCGGGATGCTCCGTGACAGGCATAGACCTGGCTGCCAACAAGATAGCCAACGCCAAGGAATATTTCGCAAAAAGGAATATGCCGGGCGAGTTCATCAGCGGAAACTTTCTGAATATGCCTCCTCGTGACTGCCGTTTTGACATCATCCTGATCCACGATGTGATAGAGCACATCGAGCCTGAAGACAAACCAGCCTTCTTCTCAGGTCTTAAAAAGTTCCTGAAGCCGGACGGAGTCGTGTTCTTCGGATTCCCGGCCTGGCAGATGCCGTTCGGAGGCCACCAACAGATCTGTCGGAGCGGTGTCTGCTCCAAAGTTCCGTTTATGCATCTCTTGCCGGCCAGCCTTTACAGAGGCTATCTAAGAATATTCAAGGAAGATCCAGCCAAGATTGATGAGCTTCTGAGCATCAAGCGCTCGAAGATGACTCCGGAGAAGTTCGAGCGCCTTTGCAGAGAAACCGGTTTCCAGATCATGGAGCGGAAACTATGGCTGATCAGCCCACACTACAAGGCCAAGTTCCATCTTCGCCCGACCCGTCTGCGTCTCGGCCTCGACCACATCCCGTTCCTCCGCAACTTCCTCTCCTCCTCCTGTTTCTACCTCGTCTCGGCAATGTGATGCGTTGAAATCAGTCAATGTCCTTGACGACATATTCAGTGGAGCCAAGACCCATTTCCTCAGCACGGTACACGATGCGGATGCCGTGACGCTGGCTGATCCTGTCGAGGAGGGCCTGTGTGTCGTTGTCCTTGTCTTTCGGAAGGTTGAACACCTGATCGAGGCAGAACTTGTCAAGGGCGACCGGATCGAGGGAAGCTGCCATTCCGATGTCCTTTATTGTCGGCTTGTGAGGATCACCGTCGCAGTCACAGTCAATTGAGAGATTATTAAGGACATTGATGTACACAATTCCTTTCTTGGCGGCGAAATAATCATTGACGGCCTGGGCGGCGGCGGCCATCGACTCGATGAACGGAGTGTTGCCCTCCGGGCTTTCGTCCCACTTCTCAGGAAGGTTCTGCCACAGAAGCTGATAGTCCTCAGCCTTGCCAGCCGTGTGGATGTACGCCTTGCCGTTTCGGGAAGCCACACCGATGGAAGCGTTCTTCAAGGCTCCACCGAATCCACCCATCGCGTGTCCTTTGAAGTGCGACAAGTCGATCATAAAATCGTAATTGGCGATGTGAGAGCCGACTATGTCGTACTTGATCCATTTGTCATCCTTCACAGGAATCTTAATCTCGCCTTCCGAATCCATAATGTCCACCGGAGCGATCTTGTCATAGCCTCTTTCAGCGATCGCCTTGAGGTGATCCTCTGTGTTGCAGCGGTTTCCGCCATAGGCCGTGTTGCACTCAACTATGGTTCCGTTGACTTTATGCACGAGCGGTGCGATAAACTCTGGCCTCAGATGATTGGACTTCTCGGACTCTCCTGTGGAGATCTTTACGGCGACTTTCCCCTGCGCCTCAACACCCAACGCCTCGTACAGTTTCACAAGAGCCTCTGGAGAGATGTCCTTCGTAAAATACACGACCGGGGTTTCCTGCTTACCCTTGTTGTTCCCGTTGCATCCACATAACATCATCGGCAGCGACAGCAGTGTCGCCATCATCACACTCTTAAACGCTAATCCTTTCATATTCATTATTGTGCTAAAAAGTTTATCTCAGTCTTGGGCTTGCAAATCCAAACCACAAGATAAACATTTTCTATTAATTGGCGTGTATTTTGTTATAAATCTGGCGCTAAAACGTTATATTTAAGCGTTTGTGAATTTCCTTCAAAAAACTATTGCTTTATAGAAAAACATACCTATCTTTGCAGTGTATTAATAAACTAATACACAAAACAGGTGAGAAATATCCGGTCACAGAGCTTGTCGAAGTGACGGAAGACCAGTAAAGAAGACAAGACAATCTTCAAGAAGTATATGAAAAAGAAACAACAGCCCATAGGGCAAAAAAGATAACAACCAAATGCTGATTGAACTAAAAGATGTCAACAAGACCTATCAAGGCGCGCAGCCTCTGCACGTGCTCAAGGGCATTGACCTGACCATAGAGAAGGGCGAGTTCGTCTCGATTATGGGAGCGTCGGGATCAGGCAAATCCACGCTTCTGAATATTCTTGGAATATTGGACAACTACGACTCAGGCGAGTACCGCATCAACGGGAGTCTCATCTGGAACCTCAGTGAGACCAAGGCGGCGGAGTACAGGAACAAGATGATCGGATTCATATTCCAGTCCTACAATCTGATAGGGTTCAAGACGGCGGCGGAGAACGTTGAGCTGCCGCTCTTCTATCAAGGTGTCGGACGGCAGAAGCGTCACAGAATGGCTATGGAATTCCTTGATCGGCTTGGACTTAAGGAATGGGCGGATCACTATCCGAACGAGATGTCCGGAGGTCAGAAGCAGAGGGTGGCGATCGCCCGCGCGCTGATCACAAAACCGGAGATCATCCTTGCCGATGAGCCTACAGGAGCCTTGGACTCAAAGACTTCCGTGGAGATTATGAACCTTCTGCGGGAATTGAACGAGAAGGAAAATATGACCATCATCGTGGTGACCCACGAGAGCGGAGTAGCCAACTTCACCAACCGCATCATCCACATCAAGGACGGTGTCATCGGCAAGATCGAGCAGAACATTCGTCACGACGCCTCTCCGTTCGGCGAGGGCACAATAATGAAGTAAGCGATGAAAGATCTGTTTGAAGAAATCTGGAGCAACATCCGGAGGAACAAGCTCCGCACCGCCCTCACCGGCTTCGCCGTGGCCTGGGGAATATTCATGCTCATCTTCCTGCTTGGCGCCGGCAACGGCCTGATCCACGCACTGGAGAGCAACAACAATGATTATATGACCAACACGATGAACGTCTGGGGCGGCCGGACTTCCAAGCCATACAACGGAATGCAGGAGGGCAGAAGAATCGAACTGAACGACAAGGACATAGACATCACCCTCGGCCCGGACTTCGCGGATAATGTGGAAAAGGCCGGCACAATACTCACCCAAGCGAGCCTCACCACAAGCTACGGAAAGGAATATATCGTCAAGCAGGTCAGCGGAGTAAGCCCTGAATATTCAGAAATGAACAAGCTCAGCCTCCTCTACGGCAGGTTCATCAACGAGATAGACATCAAGGAGAGGAGAAGGGTCATCGTGATGGACAGCAACGACGCAAGGGAACTTCTGGGTGTGACGGGAGAAAAGGAGGAAGGTCTTACGGCTCTCCAGAAAGCGGCAGCGGCGGAAGCGTTGGTTGGGAAATATGTCAAGATCAACTCTTCGATGTTTCAGGTCATCGGCATCCTCAGGCCGAACGAGAACGGTTGGTCCAGTCTCTACGCTCCGATCACCACCATCCGGACAATCTACAACAGGGGCAAAGATATTGATGAATATACTTTCTCGTTCCACGGGCTGGACACCGAGGAAGACAACAGGGCGTTCGAGGATCGGCTGCGCGCATCGCTGAACAACAACCACAACGCCGCCCCGGACGACAAGAGGGCTGTGGGAATATGGAATCTCCTGACAATGAGCATGGAGATGAACAAAGGAATGTTGATGATCCGCACAGCATTATGGATCATTGGAATCCTGACACTGTTGAGCGGAATCGTTGGGGTCTCCAACATCATGCTGATCTCCGTCAAGGAGCGGACACACGAGTTCGGGATCCGCAAGGCGATCGGCGCGAGCCCGTGGGCCATACTGAAACTGATCATTTCCGAAAGCATCATCATCACCGCGTTCTTCGGCTACGTCGGAATGGTGCTCGGAGTTCTGGCCAACGAGTGGCTCGATCATATTTCCGGAAATATGGTGATGGACTTCGGGCTTTTCCAGCAGACGGTCTTTAAAGATCCTACGGTCGGCCTGAACGTCTGCTTCGGAGCCACAATCCTGCTGGTTATCGCCGGCACCATCGCCGGCCTCGCCCCCGCCCGAAAAGCCGCAAAGGTCCGCCCGATCGAAGCCCTCCGTAGCGAATGACGAATATTCAAAATGAAGTGACTAAAACAATGGAATATATTCATAAAAGATTGAAAGGAATATTCAAATGAAATTTATCGATATTGACCGATTCAAGGAAATCCTTGACACGCTGACCCGCAACAAGGGACGGAGCCTGCTGACCGGGTTCGGGGTGTTCTGGGGAATATTCATGCTGCTGTTCCTGCTGGGCGGCGGCGACGGGTTCAAGGTGATGCTGAACCAGCAGATGGGAGGGTTTGCGTCCAACTCGGCGATGATCTGGTCCCAGAACACGTCCAAGCCATACAAAGGCTTCAACAAGGGACGTTACTGGGAGATGAACATCAAGGACGTGGAGATTCTCAAGGAAAAGGTTCCTGAAGTGGACATCGTGTCGCCTCAATGCTTCAGTTGGTCCAGAGGCGAGGCAACCTACGAGGACAAGTCATCAAGGTGCAACGTCAAGGGGTTGAAGGCCGACTTCGCAAAAATAGAGACACCGACGATAGTTTACGGACGCTACATCAACGAGATGGACGTGGCGCAGAAACGCAAGGTCTGCGTGATAGGAAAGCAGGTTTACGAGAACCTTTACGCAAAGGGAGTTGACCCGTGCGGAACAAGGATCAAGATCGGCCCGGCATATTACCAGGTCATCGGAGTTGACTACAACGAACACAGTGTCATCAGCTTCGGAGGCAGGCAGACCGAGGCCATTGTGATTCCGATTTCCGTAGTGCAGGCCGTTTACAATATGGGTGACAAAGTACAGGTGATGGCGGTCACGGCTAAAGAAGGGATCGTGATGAGCGACATCATCCCGAAGATCAGAAAAGCCATCGCAAGCAACCACTACATAGACCCGACAGATGAACAGGCAGTCACCGTCCTCAACACCGAAATGTTTTTCATGATGATAGACAGTCTGTTCAAAGGCGTGAACTTCCTGATCTGGCTAATTGGAATCGGGACGTTGCTGGCCGGTGTGATCGGCGTCTCGAACATTATGATGGTGACGGTCCGGGAACGTACCACGGAAATCGGAATCCGCCGAGCCATTGGAGCGACTCCGAAGATGATTCTATCGCAGATCATCTGGGAAAGCATCCTGCTGACAGCCGTGGCCGGAATGTTGGGCCTGCTGTTCTCGGTGCTGATCCTGCAAGGATTGGAGCTGGCCTTCACGACAGACGGTATCCTACAGGCTCCGTTCCAGATCAGTTTCTGGACAGCGGTCGGAACTCTTCTCGGGCTGACGGTTCTCGGAGTCGTGGCAGGACTCGCCCCGGCGGCCAGGGCGATGAGCATCAAACCGGTGGACGCTATGAGGGATGAATAAGCCGCTTCTGGAACAAGACATATTAAGGATGAGCAAACATATTCAAAGATAGATAGTCAAGAATCAATATTCGGAAATAAAAAGTCAAGCAATATGAAAAAGTATTTCAAGTACATTCTGTTCGCCGCCATCATCGTGGTGTTCGCTGGCACATTCTACTTCCTTTGGAAAAAGTCACGTCCGCAGGAGATCCGCTACGAGGAGCTTTCCGCCGAGATCGCCGACATCAAGAAGACCACCCTCATCACCGGCACCATTGAGCCGCGTGACGAGGTGAACATCAAGCCGCAGATCAGCGGCATCATATCCGAGATCTACAAGGAGGCTGGTGACCAGGTGAAGGAAGGCGAGGTGATCGCCAAGGTCAAGGTCATTCCTGAGATGGGTTCGCTGAGTTCGGCGCAGAGCCGTTTGCGCATCGCCGAATTGAACCTTGAGCAGGCACAGACCAACTTCGGACGTGAAAAGGCTCTCTACGACAAGCAGTTGGTGAGTGCTGAGGAATATGACCAAGTGCGTCAGGCCCTGGATCAGGCAAAGGAGGAAAAAGAGGCAGCTGAGGAGGCTCTGGAGGTTGTCAGGGACGGAGTGTCAAAGCGCAACGCCACGGCCAGCTCGACGCTGATCCGCTCGACAATCACAGGGTTGATCCTCGATGTTCCGGTCAAAGTCGGTAACTCGGTGATCCAGAGCAACACATTCAACGACGGAACAACCATAGCCACGGTGGCCGATATGAACGACCTCATATTCAAGGGCAATCTGGATGAGACAGAGGTCGGCAAGGTCGATGAAGGCACGATGATGAGAATCACCATCGGAGCGGTGCAGGGCGTGGAAATGGACGCTGTCCTTGAATATATTTCCCCGAAGGCCGTGCAGAACAACGGTGCTAACCAGTTCGAGATCAAGGCCAGGGTAAGCCAGTTGGACAGCGTGAAGATCCGTTCAGGCTACAGCGCGAACGCCGAGATCACTTTGGAGCACGCCGACTCAGTTTTGGCAGTGCCTGAGGCGGCAATCTCATTTGAGAAGGATTCCACGTTCGTCTATCTTGCCGAGGGTGACGGACAGTATAAACGCCAGCCTGTCACCACAGGGCTGAGCGACGGGGTCAAGATAGAGGTGAAGAGCGGACTGGGCAAGGATCAGAAAGTCCGTGGTAATCAGATATTCACAGACAAGAAATAGCGCTATGAAAAGAATATGTTCATTGATTATTTTTGGTCTGCTGACGGTGGGGCTTTCCGCGCAGGATGGCAGGCTGTGGACGCTTCAGGACTGCATCGCGCACGCTCTTGAGAACAACATTTCCCTCAAACAGCAGGAGATTCAGGTCAAGCAGCAGGAAATTCAATTCCAGGAACAGCAGGTTGCCGGGGGTGAGCGCAAGCGCAAGCGAGAACTTCTCGTTCGGACGAGGATTGACTGCTGACAACACCTATTCAAACACCAACACTACCAGTACGGGAGTCAGCCTCGGAGCTTCAGTGCCAGTGTTCCAAGGACTCAGGATCAACAACTCGATTAAACATGACGAACTGAACCTCAAGGCCGTGACGGCTGATTTTCAGAAGGCTCGCGAAGATGTCAGTGTCGCCGTGGCGCAGGCTTATGTGCAGATTCTCTACAATATGGAGCTTCTGGATGTGGCCAGGAATCAGGTCAGCATCGATTCGCTTCAGGTCGAGAGACTCTCGGCGATGGAGCTGAGCGGCAAGGCCAGCAAGGTTCAGGTGGCTCAGCAGAAAGCAGCGCTGGGACAGAGCCGACTGTCTGAGACTCAGGCCGCCAACAGTTTACGATTGTCGCTGTTGGATCTGAGCCAGTTGTTGGAGTTACCGAATCCTGAAGGATTCTCTATCGTCCGCCCTTCTGTTTCGGTTGACGGGCTGCTTCTGAGCAATCCGGAGGACATCTATGCGCAGGCAGTGGCCTGCAAGCCGTCAATCCAGGCGGAGCAGTTCAGGCTGGATGCCACAGAATATTCCATCAGGAACGCAAAGGGGGCCCGTCTGCCATCTCTTATGGCCAGCGGTGGTCTGGGAACCAATTACTACACGATGAGCAGTCATTCCAGCGATCCGTTCGCAGACCAGATCAAGAACAATTTCAGCCAATATCTTGGTCTTAGCCTGAGCATTCCGATTTACTCCGGCTTCAAGACCAGGAACCAGATCCGTTCCGCCGAGCTTTCGAGGACGAACCAGATGTTGCAGTTGGAAAACAGCAAGAAAAGCCTCTACAAGGAGATCCAGCAGGCGTATTACAACGCTGTGGCGGCTCATGAGAAATTCCGGTCAAGTCTGGACGCTGACGCCAGCGCGAAGGAGTCGTACGAGCTTGTGCTTGCGAAGTACGAGAACGGCAAGGCCAACATCACTGAGTTCAACGAGGCTCGGGACAGTTTCCTGGAATCAGAATCCAATCTGGCCCGCGCCCGCTACGAGTTCCTGTTCTCGGCCAAGTTGCTGGACTTCTACAGGGGACAGAAACTGATTTTTTAAGCTTTCGTGCGTAAATCATGCTCATCTGCGCACTGGACTTGAACATACCCGGCACTCGTGCGTAAATCAGATTTATCCACGCACCACTTATCCGTAAACCACCTTCAGTGCGTAAGGCTGATTCTTTCACGCACAGAAGGTTCTTTAGACAGGACCGGTGCGTGAGCGGCAAGGTTACGCGCACAAAGACTTTCAAACAAACGGATCCGGTTCCGGGGCATCCTTGTCGTAGGAAAGGATGGTGGCGTTGCCGGAGAGAATGTCGTACCCGTGTTCGGCAAGGCTTTGCAGCTCGAACTCTCCGGGATAGACCTCAACGGGGGCGATGAACTCCACCCTCTTGCGGATTCCGCTCACGATGTCCCGCCCATAGGCTCCCCCTCCGGTCAGCAGGATTACATCCACTTTCCCACAGACATCAGCGGCCTCCGAAGCGATATACTTGGCGATGTTGAGAACAAAGGCCTCCATCCAGACCTTTGCCCGGACATCACCATCCTCTCCCCTGCGGACAATCTCCTTGAGGTCATTCGTCCCGAAGAACGCCACGGCTCCGCCCTTGCCCATCAGTTTCTTCTTTATCTCCGCTTTGGAATATTCACCGCTGTAGCAGAGGTCAACCAATTGGAAACCAGGACAAGAGCCGACTCTCTCCGGGGTGAACGGTCCGT
>OGDF01006989.1_pt1 | contig 10851 bp, 5 predicted proteins | sample 1570141 | NCBI WGS metagenome assembly OGDF01 (sample SAMEA4370581, study PRJEB24528) | human gut metagenome | reverse complement strand
AGTCGTAAAGTCAATTATAATATTTTCCAACGCAGTACCAAACCACCTATTTGCCGACCTTTTTCTATTGCTTGTACAGATAGGAGTATTCTTCCCTTAGCCAGCCAACGGTTTATCGACTTCATCCTTGCTAATAAACACCTGCTCTGTTAAGACGGGACACTCTTATCCCAAAAAAGTTCCAAAGTCTCACCTGACTCTGGAACTTTTTGATTTCTACACTTATTGTTTGGCTTCCTGTTTTAATTGTTGCACCTGTTCCTCGTACTGGACAAGCTCCTTGTCTTTTATATTGATAGTCGCTTCTGCTTCAGCAATGCGGCTTCTCAGATCTTGAGTCTTGCTATGGTGATAGCTAATACCAATAACACTACCAGCAATGATTCCGATTACTAGACAAGTAAAAATCACCAAAATCAAGGAAGCAGATAGTTGTGTAAAGACAAGACTGACAGTTACTGTTTGACGATTGAGCAGACCAAAGCAGATCACAATGACTAATAAGATCAAACCGCCAATTAGATAAGCCTTATCTTTCAGTGACAATTCATTAAATTTTTTTAGCATAAGTTCCTTTTCTCCTGACTATGTTGATAGAAAACTACACAACATTTAGATATTAACCGAAGCCATTCTACCAGAAAAATTCGATACTGTCAATAATTATTTGATTAACACTCCGTAACTCTACTTGAGTGTTTACACATAATTATTGACAGTATCCTTGAATAATATGATTGGCTTCGCCGGTTTGGTGGATGTTGGTTTACGATATTCTTTCTATGGTGATGAGGAACGACCTGAAAAAAGTATGCAGGGAATTTCTCGTGTCATACCTTATTTTATGAGTGATTTCTCACTGTTTGCGCTGTTAAGTTTAGTTTTTATAATTATATTTTCTATTTCAATAGGGGTAAAAAAGTATTGGCCAGCTCTTTTAGGAGCTAGTCTATATCTTCCAATTGTTTTATTGGTTTCAAACAGAAAAAATGGGCCTATTTTAGTCAACTGAGTGGAAGGACAATTAAATCTTTAGTATTTGCTTCTGGCCTTGATTGGGCTAGCGTATTAAGTTTTTTTCTTTTGGTTGGGTATGCTTTAGGCTATAATTTACCAATTTATGATATAATCCCCCTCAAGGGATTTAGTTCTGTGTAAAACGGAGCTAAATCCTTTTTATATAGTAAAATCAATACCATTAGGGATTGATTTGATTTTTATTAAAAATATGAGATAATAGACTCGGACTAAGTTTAAACAGCAACTTTAGAGGGAGACAATTATGTCAAAACGACTATTATCGGATGAGCCGAATACCCCCAAATCCCTTAAGGAGCTTTTCTGGGAAAATGCGGAAAAAGTTCGTATGGGGGAATTTTGGAAAGACAAGAAGAGTTATAAAGAGCTTTCAGAAGCTACGGGGATTCCGTCAGGAAGCCTTCGGATGCTTTTCATGAACAAGCCTAAGGGAAATATTCCAAAGATTGTAACCATTACTAACGGTCTGGCCAAGGTGACTGGGAAAAACATTACACTTGGGAAGCTCTTAGCTCGAGATAATCAGCATGAGGGTTTTGAGTTTCCAAGAGATCCTGATCAGGTCACCCAGAACTTGTGGCACAACATTCGCAAGAAGCTGGAAATCACGGAAGATATGACTGAGGGGGAAGTCAGAGAACGCATGACAGCCTTTGTAGTCTCATCTGGTATGGCTCAAACCAACTATAACCTGATCAATCAAACAGGAACGGTATCGCTTGATACTTTGGAAAAATTCTCCAAAAGACTTAAAGTCGAACCTTATGAATTGTTGGCTACTATAAGACGTAGAGAGATTATTGATAAGGTTGAAGGCCCTATTCCTAAAGGAAATGACAACGACTCTCACATTGATATTGGCAAGCTTAATACTTTCATTAAATCACAACCTTACTCGCCCAATGGTCAAGAGGTAGCATCAGCAGACTTAAGCCCACAGAATCTCTATCATTATTATGCCAAGGGAAATGTCGGAGATATGCCCATAAAAACAGCCTATAAGTTTAAAAGATTAGTGGATATTTATGAAGCAGAATATGGTATTCTTGAACCTTCAAGCAGAGTTTTAGATGTTAAGGAACTGAAAAAGTTCCTTTATAGTGGCATGATCACCGGCTATGCCATTTCTAAAACAGGGTTGATGAATGCGACCAATGGAAATCTCTACATCAAGGGCAAACGTCCTATCGAATCCATGCAACTGGATCGTGCCTTCGGTCTCTATAAACACCTAAAAAGACTAAAAAAGGACCAATAAATTCTTTACCTAACAAAAAGCCAAAATCAGCATGCTGATTTTGGCTTTTTGTTTGTTTTTTTATCTGTATGACTAGTAAGAATAATTTTAGTCGATTAGTGGACTTATTTTACAATTGCTTCGCACGCCCAATTTCATCAAAGTGATAAGTCACACCATTGATGGTACGTGTTTGGTTGGTGACGAGCTCACCAGAGTTTTCGTCATAATAACGAGTTCCCTTGTAGTCTGTAACGAAATCGCCCTTAACTTGTTTACCTTCATAATCGAAGTAGAGGTGTTGACCATTAACGACTTGATCGAAGAGGAGAGCCTTACCATCCTTACCAAAGTAGTACCAGTGTCCATCTGCGTAGACGAATTGGTTAGTTACCGCAGCTCCAGTTTCAGCGTCGAAGTAGTAAGTTGGATTGTCTTCTGCTCTATTTGGGAAGGAAATATAAAAGTAAGGTCTAGCTAATTGTCCACGAACTTGTTCGTGCGTTTCGTATTTGTTCATTGGATTGGCAGAGAAATAGTAAAGTTTTCCATCAATTTTTTTGAAACCTGCGACTTTTTTACCATTTTCTAGGTAGAACCAACTACCGCGAGATTTAACAAAACCAGTTTTTTCTACAGCTTCGCCAGTTTCATCATCATAGTAAGGTGGATTTTGATATATGTTAAAGGAACCACGAAGGACCCTTCCGTTTTGCTCAATATAGTAATCCTTACCATCAATACTTATATTCCCAGTTCGTCCATTACTGCTAAGGTAGTATAAATCATTACCAATCTTTATAAACTGATCATGAGGGAGTTCTTTCCCTGCACCACTATCTTTATCGTAGTAGTAACCATTAAGAACAGCATCCTTAGCTTGAACACCATCATCATCAAAGTAAACGTGTACCCCATCAATGGTTTGTGAGCCTTTAAGGATATTTCCTTCCGCATCTGCATAGTACCATTTACCATCATGGCTGAAGTATTGACCTTTTACAAGAGCTCCAGAATTTTTATCATAGAACTTACTAGGTGTTTCATAAGTATTGTAGTTATCTTCACTGATTACTCGACCATTAGAATCAACTAATTCCCCCTTAGTTTGAATACCGTTATATGGATTAAAATTGACTTGAACTCCATCAATGATTTGGTCCCCTTTTAGAATCTTGCCTTCAGCATTGACGTAGTACCAATTATCATTAACTTGGACATAGCGATTTGTCCCTAAATATACTTTAGCACCAGAATCTTTGTCGTAGAAGTAGCCATCGTTACCAAAGACACCTTTGGCTTGTCTACCCCCATAAGGATCAAAGTATACAGGAACATTGTTAATAGTTTGAGAGCCTTTAAGTGGTTTTCCGTCATTGTCTACATAATACCAGTCTTTGCCAACTTGGACATAACTATTGGTTACAAGTGCACCAGTAATTCCATCATAGTATTTATCGTTACTAGCAAAATCTCCCTTAACTTGGGCTCCAGTTTTCTCGTCAAAGAAGTACTCAGTGTTGTCAATGACTGTTGCTCCTTTGATGGCTTTGCTATCGGAACCGATAAAGTAGGTTTTGTCTTTGACTGTTACGAAACGATTAGTAACTAAATTTCCAGAGTCTTTATCGTGAAATTGATTTTTATAGTCAAAATCTCCTTTAACCTGTTTGCCACCATATTCAAAATAAACGTGAGCGCCGTCAATAGTTTGCTCACCTCTCAAGATTTTTCCATCTTCACCGACATAGTACCAGTTGCCTTTGACCTGAACATAACGATTGATACCAAGGTTGACACGATTACCGTCTTGATCGTAAAAGTAGCCATCGTCAGCAAAATTGTCGAAAACCTGGCTTCCCTCGTAGGTATCGAAGTAGACTTGTTTACCGTCAATTGTTTGAGGACCAGTTAACCGAATTCCTTGGTCGTTAACATAATAACGCTCAATTCGATGTTTGTAAGGATTGTAAGCGATAACATATTGATTGGTGGCAAGAGCACCAGTATCCTTATCGTAGTATCGAGATTTATTATCTTCCTCATCTTTAACAAAATACCCTTTAGCCTGCATACCATTCTGATGGAAGTAGACCTTAACGCCATCGATGGTTTGTGGTCCCTTTAAAATAGCACCATCATTTCCAGCATAGTACCATTCCCCGTTTAATTCGAAATAGCGGTTTCTTCCGAAATCCACTTGCTTACCATATTTGTCATAATAACGGCCATCAGGAGCAAAATTATTTGTAATTAGTTCCCCGTGTTTATCAAAATAATTCCATGCTCCATTAATTTCTTTGGAACCAATTGCCTTATTACCATTTTCATCAACGTAATAGGTTCTACCATATTCTTCAACGAATTTATTAGTAACAAGAGCACCAGAATCTTTGTCATAATAGTGACCGTCCCAGCCAAATCCCCCTTTAACCTGAACACCGCCTGGATTGAAATAGACCTTAACGCCATCAATAGTTTGTGGTCCAGTCAGGTTTTTACCGCTAGCATCTTTGTAATGCCAGTAGCCATATTCGTCTCTATAGTATTGACCACCGGTAACATTGGTTTCACTATTTGAAGTTTCGTTAGCTGATGCAGCTTCATTGGCAGCTTGGTCTGTAGTTACAGCTTCGCGTGTTTGGCCTGTGGCTGATTCTGCAGGTGATTGACTTTCACTTGCAGTTATTGAAGCTGTTTCACTGGCAGTTTCAGAGCTTGCAGCAGAAGTTGTGGCTTGTTCTGAGACATTTGTAGTGCTTTCAGTGCTGGCTGCCTTTTCGGTAGTAGCAGGAGCTTCGACAACTTTAGTTTCTACGAGGTCTGCTGTGGTTTCCACATTGGTTGTGGTAGCAGTAGTTGCATCAAGGTTTGATGTGTTGTCAGCTTTAGCTTCCTCAGCGAAGGCAGGTCTTGCGATAAAGGCAAAACTTGCAAGAGCAGTTGCACATGAGAATGCAATCAGACGTTTTGTGGACTTTTGTCCAGTAAAATTAGAATGTACTTTCATAATTTTTCCTCCATTTCCTAAGTCCTATTATAGCGCTATTTTAGAGACTTTCAAGAAAATATAAGAAATTTAGACAAAAATAAGAAAACGATTACATAGGAAAGCGAGTAAATGGCAAATGTCACAATTTTTGCAATCATAGGAACTTAAAAAATAAAAAAATCCAGGACCTGTGCCCTGGATAAGGAGATTATGAAAAAGAAAAGTTTTAGGATGATTATAGTATATAGAGCAGAGCCTAAAGTTTTCTTAAAGTAAGGAATAGCTTAAACTTTAGTCGCGTTACCATTTTCATCAAAATGATAAGTTACACCTTTGATAGTACGTGTTTGGTTAGTGACGAGTTCACCAGAGTTTTCATCGTAGTAGTGACCATCTGGTGCAAAAGCGCCTTTAACTTGTCTACCATGATTTTTATCGAAGTAAAGTTGTTGTCCATTAATCTGAACGGCACCAGTAGCTGCTGAACCATCCGCATAGAAGTAGTACCAGTAATTACCCCATTGATAGAAACGATTTTTAATTGCTCTACCGTCATGACCGAAGTAGTAGATTTTACCATCGATGTAATTAATACTGTCTTGCCACATGTCACCCAGTTGGGTGTACTTATAGGCACCTCCTCGACGGAAGTAATATAAATCACCATTGATTTCATGAAGTCCAAGGACTTTGTTACCTTTCTCGTCAAGATAGTAAGTTAAGCCTCTGTTATCTTTAACAAACCCAGCTTTGGTTACTTTGCGACCATTATCTTTATCGTAATAGTACTCAGGCATATAGACGCCATCTTGACCAAATCCTCCTTTAGCTTGTACCCCTCGATAGTTGAAGAAGACATCTTGTCCATCGATATTTCGAGCTCCCTTGACTGGCTTACCGTCTTTACCTACATAGAACCAATTACCCATGTATTCAACATAACGATTGGTTACAAGATTTCCAGAATTAATATCGTAGAATGCGTATAAATCACCGTAGGAATCACCATAAGCACCTTTAACCTGTTGACCATTGTCGCGGAAAAATAACTTTTGACCGTTAATGATTTGAGCACCAGTGAGGTTGTCTCCATTTACGTTCTTATAATACCAGTTTCCATTATCGTCGCTATAATAACCATTTGGGTTAGGAGCATCCATACCTACGCCGTTTTCATCAAATCGATAGGTCATACCATTAATTGTTAGAGTGGTGTTAGTGACGCGTGCTCCAGAATTAGGATCATAGTAGCGAAGAATACCATTGTCGAGAACAAGCTCTCCCTTAGCTTGACGACCATTAGCATATAGGTAAACGATTTGACCGTCTATATTGACTTCACCATCTTGAGGACGAATAGCATTTCCATCTGCACCATAATAGTACCAGCCATCATTTTCTTGGACATAGCGATTTTTAACGGCTTGACCAGTAACTGAGTCAAAATAGTAGCGACGGGTAATATTAGTAGGGGTACCAAAACCATAAGTACGTGGTGAATTTTGCCCTTCTTCTAGTAAAATGCTGATTCCTTTTTGTAGGACGCCGGTATCAACAGGAGAGGCAGCTTCACGTGCTTTGAAATAGTAGATATTACCATCAATTTCACGTATTCCTGTAAATTTAGAACCATCGTTCTTGATGTAAAAGGTTTGGCCTTTTTTATTCTGAACTAGACCTTCTTTTCGGACCCTTGCACCAGAGTTAGAGTCGTAATAGAAAGTTTGATCTGGATAGCTATAGTCCTCTCCGCTAAAGTCACCTTTGATTTGAACACCTTTATAATCGAAGTAGACTTCTTGACCATTGATAGTTTGTTCTCCAGTGAGTGGATAGCCATCTTTACCTAAATAGTACCAATTACCTTGGGATTCAAGGTATCGATTCGTCCATAGTTGCCCAGTATCAACATCGTAGTAACGAAATAGATTATTATTCCTATCGAGTAAAGGCCCCTTAACTTGTTGCCCATTACTGCGGAAATAAACATTTTGGCCATCGATAGTCTGTTCGCCTACGAGGTTTTTACCACTGGCATCTTTATAATACCAGTTGCCTTGGTCATCACTATAGTATTGACCACCAGTGACGTTTGTTTCATTAGGTACTGAAGCTGTCTCATTGGCAGCTCGGTCTGTAGTTACAGCATCACGTGTTTGGCCTGTGGCTGATTCCGCAGGTGCTTGACTTTCGCTTGCAGTTGTTGAAGCTGTTTCACTGGCAGTTTCAGAACTTGCTGTAGAAGTTGAGGCTTGTTCTGAGACATTTGTGGTGTTTTCTGTGCTAGCCACATTTTCAGTAGTAGCAGGAGCTTCGACAACCTTTGTTTCTACGAGGTCTGCTGTGGTTTCCACATTGGCAGTGGTAGCAGCAGTCACATCAAGGTTTGATGCGTTATCAGCTTTAGCTTCCTCAGCGAAGGCAGGTCTTGCGATAAAGGCAAAACTTGCAAGAGCAGTTGCACATGAGAATGCAATCAGACGTTTTGTGGACTTTTGTCCAGTAAAATTAGAATGTACTTTCATAATTTTTCCTCCATTTCCTAAGTCCTATTATAGCGCTATTTTAGAGACTTTCAAGAAAAAATAAGAAATTTAGACAAAAATAAGAAAACGATTACATTGTGATGCGAGTGAGAGAGGGGATGATTTTAGTTGCTACAGACTTTTCTAAAAACAAAAAAATCCAGGACCTATGCCCTGGATTTAGGAGATTATGAAAAAGAAAAGTTTTAGGATGGTTATAGTATATAAAGCAAAGCCTAAAGTTTTCTTAAAGTGGAAGATGGAATTACTTTTTCATAATGCTTACTGCTCACTTACACTAATTGAGGAGTTTTCCATTTCCCTCAGCATCAAAATGGTAGGTCTTACCTTCGATAGTGAGGGTAGTGTTCTCAGTACGTGCACCACTGTTAGGATCATAATAATGAAGTTTATCATTTACAGTGACTAGTTCCCCTTTAGCTTGTTTGCCATCTCTACGGAAATAGACATGAGCCCCATCAATAGTTTGTTCACCGGTTAGTGCATACCAATTAGGTCCAAAGTAATACCAGTTACCATTAACCTCTTTATATTGATTTTTTATAGCAGTAGCTGTTTCCTTATCAAAGTAATAGATATGGCTACCATTAGGAATAAGTGATGGGAAATAGTCTTTAGTCAAGCCATTCGCACTAACCCTACCATCAGCATATTTATTTGTCGGAGCATCAAACATATAAAGTTCTCCGTTGATAATGTGAAGCCCTAATGGGACGTGACCAGAAGCGGTAATGTAATATCTATTACCGTTTTTGGCCTTAACGAATTGAGGCCCTTTGACTTCTTTGTTATTCAAATCGTAGAATGAAGAGTAGCCGTAAGGATATAGAAATTCTTCTCTAGCAAGGTGGGGATCTGCACCGCCCGTAAAGGTATACTCTTTACCATTGATAGTTCGAACTCCCCCTTCTCTAAGTCTTTTGCCTTTAGCATCAACATAATAAGTCTTTCCATTCAAATCGACAAATTGTTCCTTAAGGCGGGCACCACTATCTTTATCGTAAAATGAATCGTTTTCAGCAAAGTTTCCTTTAACCTGCTTACCAGTACTATCGAAGTAGACCTCGACACCATCAATGACTTGTTCACCAGTAAGGCGTTTGCCGTCATTACCAATATAATACCAATTATTGTTTATGTTTTGATAATGATTTTGTCCTAAGTCTACTCGGTCTCCTGAATTTTTACTGTAATAGTAGCCATCCGAAGCGAAGTCGCCCTTAATCTGTTTACCGTCTTGGTCAAAGAAAACATTATGACCATCAACGACATGGGCACCTTTAAGAGGAGTACCTTTAGCACCGATTCTATACCAATTGTTATTGAAGTTAACATAACGATTGGTTACTTGTACTCCTGAATTTTCATCATAGTACGCTCCATTTTCAGCAAAGTTCCCTTTAACTTGCTTGCCATCTTTATCAAAGTAAAAATTGTTGCCATTAATGACTTGTTCACCTTTTACAATTTTACCTTCGTTATTAAGATAGTACCAGTTACCGTTCACTTGAACAAACTGATTGTTGCCAAGATTAACGCGTGCTCCAGAATCTTTATCATAATAGAAACCGTCATCTGCGAAAATCCCTTTAGCTTGAACCCCATCTTTGTCAAAGAATACGGTTACGCCATTAATGACTTGCTCTCCTTTAAGAGCTTTAGAGTCTGAACCGATATAGAACCATTTATCTTTATTTTCAAGGGTATTATATGAGTTACTCTGGTCATTGATTTGAACATAACGATTAGTAACAGGTTCCCCTGTAATTGCATCATAAAAAAGTCCATTAGGTGCGAAATTTCCCTTAACTTGGATACCGTATTCACCGAAGTTGAGATGCTTACCATTAATAATTTGTTCTCCCTTAATTGTATTGCCTTCGTTATCGAGGTAATAAATAAGGGTTCCTGATGGTTGCTCTAAGGAGACAAAGCTATTTTTGACGAGTGCTCCAGTGTCTTTATCATAATAATAACCATCGTAGCCAAAGTCTCCTTTTGCTTGGTGTCCTCTATAGTTAAAGTAGACACGAACGCCGTCAATAACTTGTGGACCTGTTACCACTTTTCCGTCTGCCCCAAGATAATACCAATGGGTCTCTAGAGTTGGAGCCATAGAGCCGTTCGATTCGTAGCGTGTTAATTGAATATAACGGTTTGTCACGAGCTCGCCAGTATCCTTGTCATAGAATTGGCCGTCAGAATTAAAATCCCCTTTAATTTGATATCCGTAATAAGGGGTAAAGTAAACTTTCACACCATCAATGACTTGTTCACCTTTAAGTATCTTTCCATCTTCATCAACATAGAACCAATGGTTATCGATGAACACGTAGTGTTTTTTCCCTAGATCAACTAAATTACCATCTTGATCATAGAAACGCCCATTGTCAGCAACGCTATTACGCACCTGTGCTCCATCATACTTATCGAAATAGACAGATTTTCCATTGATGATTTGTTCACCTTTTAATTTGTCGCCATTTTTATCAACATAGAAAGGATAGATAGTGTTGTTATAGTTGTATTTAGTGCTAAAAACATAGCTATCTGTTACAAGGTTACCATCTTTATCGTAGAAGTGTTCATTGCTAGCAAATCCGTCTCGAACTTGAAGGCCGTTGTAATCATTGAAATAAACTTGTTTTCCTTGAATGGTTTGTGCGCCTTTTAATGGTTCACCATTTTTATCGACATAGTAAACACCACCAAGATGATTAATATAACAATCCGTTACAAGAGCACCAGAATCTGCATCATAGTATTGTTTATTTTTTGAAAAGTTTCCCTTGACTTGTATGCCATTTTCATCGAAATAAACGTTGATCCCATCGATTTTTTGTGCACCAGTTAGGTTCTTACCACTAGCATCCTTATAATACCAGTTACCAAGGCTATCACTATAATATTGACCACCGGTAACATTGGTTTCACTATTGGTATCTGCGGTTGCTGATGCAGCCTCACTGGCAGCCCGGTCTGTAGTTACAGCTTCGCGTGTTTGGCCTGAGACCGATTCTGCAGGTGCTTGACTTTCG
>OGDF01006988.1_pt1 | contig 10852 bp, 19 predicted proteins | sample 1570141 | NCBI WGS metagenome assembly OGDF01 (sample SAMEA4370581, study PRJEB24528) | human gut metagenome | reverse complement strand
GTCAGAAAAAAGCAGCGGGAGAAAACAACAACTTATGCAAACAAAAAGACCCGAAACCGTAAGGTTTCGGGTCTTTTTGGCACGCCGTGAGGGATTCGAACCCCCGGCCTTCTGGTCCGTAGTTACAAACAAGGCGTTTGCTATCGTGAGGCAATGTCGCGCAAAGTATTGATATTACTATGTTTTTTGATTCCAGCGTTTTATATCGTCAAGTAAAATAGTTGAACTTTTTGTAATGAAGTTGAATTATTGTTGAACTCAAAAACCGCAACGGTGCATAAAAAGAACGCCGGGAATCCTCCCGGCGTTGCTCTTTGCGCTCATTCGCTTGCGCCATCTTAATAGAGGATCTTACATTCGCGCTCGGCGGCAAAGGCGAAGCGTGTCCCATGCTGACGGTACACAGCCCCGCAGGTCGGGCAGACGAACGCTGTGGCCGCGCTCATCAGCGGCGTATCGCAGCAGGCGCAGTATAGGGGCTTCATGCGGACGCCTCACTTTCAGCGTCCTTAGAGAGCTGTCCGAGCGATTTCCAAAGGTCTTCCTTGTTTTGAAGGAATGCCGCGTCTAACTGCGACAGGCGGTGATAAGTGCCCCACAGCGCATCATAATCTGCCTCGGTAGGCATATCCACGCCTTGCGTCAATGCTACCCAGCTTTGCCGCACGGATTCAATGGCGCAGTGCATCAGGAATTGGATCTCTTCCATATCGGAGAGCAGTTCGATCAAACTCTTTTCAGCCATTGCTTAAACCCTCCTCGCTTTTCATTTTTCTTTTCCTCCTTGCGTTTCTGTGTGGGAGGCGGCACAATGACCGTACCGGCCTCCCTGTGGTGGTTGGCGGGGGCTCCGTGCCCCTTGCTATGGTCTTATTATAGCATGCAGATATCTATATGCAAGGTGGTAAAATGCATAAAGATATCTATGGTTATTTGGCGATTTTGCATATAGATATCTAATGCATTTTAATATATAATCTGATGCACGGAGGTGAAGGCATTGGGTGGGAAAAATAGCTATGAAAGTATCAAGCGATATGAGGACAAGGCTTACGACAAAGTTCTTGTGCGGATGCCCAAGGGCCGGAAAGGTGAAATCCAAACATTTGCAGCACAGACCGGTGAAAGCGTGAACGGGTTTATCAATCGCGCCATTGGTGAAGCTATGGGAGAAATCCCACAGGAACCCGCAGGAGCGACGCAAGGCTCAGAGGTTATCCTTACACCCGGAACGCTTAAAATGGCGCAGGAGGCCGCGCAGAACGCCGGAGAAACGGTTTCCGCATTTGTTGGTCGTGCAGTAGAGACGCAGGCGCAGCGCGACAAGCTCACGTTGGCCATGCGGCCAAAAGAAAAAGCCCCGGATATATCCGAGACTTGACAAGGCCGGAAAAGCCGCCTATAATGGGTATAGAAAAAGGGCGCTGCGACAAGCGGTTAGCCCGGATTAGTCAGAATTTCAAAGCGAAGCCTTGAAACCGTCACTTTGCCGAGTGGCGGTTTCTGCTTTTCACAATGATCGTCACGGTAAACCGTCCGATATGTAATGTGATACGCATGAGCAGCACCCCCTTTCGGGTGGTGTAGCTAACCGCCTGCCGTTCGTGCAGCGCCCAGCCCATAAAAGGGCTATCGACAGAATAACACGGAAACCGGCAGAAATCAAGTGCGTTTCATCGCAAAGAAACCGGGACGGCACAATTCCGTGCAGTCCCGGCTATTTTGAAAGTTAGTAGTCGATATAAACGCTCTCATTTGTTCCGTTGTCGGAGAGCCACAGTGCAGCGTGCAGGCTGTTCGGATCACGGGCTGCGCTGCTTGCATCCCGGCAGAACCGGTCAAAGGCGTCCTTGCGTGCCTGTGCGCCGATAGGACGATCCGCCGTCAAGTTCCAGTCGCGGTGCTTCTCACTGTATTCCGCAAAGAGCTGCAGCATGGTCGCATTGTCGCGGTGCTTGTCACAAAGCGCCTGGAACTGCGCCGGATCAAAGTGGAAATCAGCTTGCAGCAGCTTCAAATCACCCTCGTCGATTTTAGAACCGTCGGCGGTGTTCCATTCGTCAACGGCGGCGTGGTGCGCGAGGCGGTCGCGCTCGATCCGGGCATTGACCGTACCTAGGGCATCGGCACGGGCGCGGGCGAGTTCAGCAGACTTCGCCTCGGCATCCGCCGGGGCAATCTTACCGGCCTTTCTTGCTGCGGCCAGTTCTTTCTCTGCTGTCGAGATTTCTTCAAGAGTTTTTACGCACAGTTCAACGCTTTCGCGTACAGATTTTCCGAAATTCATAGTTTCTCCTTTCAAACGTCAATGATTATTGTTGTTTCGCAGGCGGCGCAGAATTGTTGCGCCTCGCCCAGCGTGTTACAGAGCCGCGCCGCTTTGCCATCGCCGCGGGATGCTATAAATCCATCTTCTGTGGGTAGGATAACGGCCACACCGGGGCGCTGTAAGGTCAGCTCCTCCAGCTTCTCCAGCCGATCACGAATAGTCCTAATGCTCATTTAGCCATCACCTCTTGCACGTTCGAGATTTTCAATGCGCGTCAGAATGTCGTTGACCTCTGTCAGTTTTAGGGTGCTTTCGATGACGATCCGCGCAGCGTTTGTCTTTGCCGCCGGAGGTGCATCCGCATCCTGCATGACCTCCTCCAATGTTTCAAGCGCCGGACACAAGAGCTGCTGTGCCTTGCGCGTTGCATTTTCTGTCAATTCTTGGAAAGCGGCGCGGTACGCGTCACAAAATTCATCGTTTTGGAAGTAGACGCGCAGCGTCCGCGATGTGAGGCCGCATTTCCGGGCAGCATCTTCACGGGATGGACTGGACAGCAGCGCTGCTATTGCCTTCTGCTGGTTTTGCGTCAATGCCATTGGTGGAAACCTCCTTTCTCGGAAAATTATGGATTTTTGCGGAATAAAGCGTCATAAAGTCCGAAAGGCTCATTGTCACATGCCACGGTTCACGGCTCCGGCGGTGGAATACGGTGGGTAGACCATCACGGAAACGCTTGCTATCTCGTGTTGCCTGCGCCATCCATTCTGAAAGCCTGACTTGCTCGGTTCTTTTGACCTCAATATGTATTCCCGGCAGCCCCACAAGATCGGGAACATCACCGAAGGACATAGAGCCGCCGCGCTCTATGGGATACCCATATTCGCGGAGAATAGCGGCAAGTTCCCTTTCTCCATCTGCGCCTTTGCGCTGTGACCGCTTCCCGCCTTTTGCGCGGCTTGCAAGCCCTGCCTGTGAGCTTTTATTTTTCTGTGGCGTGTTTACACCTCCTTCCATTCGGCACGTCCTGCGGCTTTCTGACGGCTGTAGAGTGCTGTCCTCTTTGCGCGTCAATAAAGCTCCTCGTAGAATTTTAACTCGCGTATCCGACCACTAAAAAAGTGGTTGATGTTGCGGTCACAGCTACGGTATTTTGTAGAAAAATACCTGTCGATCAAAACCGGGTAATCTTCCGGCTCTATGTCCGCGTACTGACCACCGCTGCACTCCCGGTCGATATAGGGCATATCCTGGCAGATACGCACGATCTGACTTGCTTTAATTGGCGGGTGCGGCCTGCCGGTATGTTCCTCGTACTTTTCGAAGTAGTACTGAAAAACACTTAGAGCACCCTCCAAGCTGTATGCTCCACCAGGGTACACACTGGCAGTAATGTTGGAAAACTTTTCAAAATCAAAAAGCATGACAACTCCTTTCGCGGGGGAGGGGTGTGGCGTGCGAAGCGCGACACCCTTATACCCTCATTGAATATGCTTTTGCTCTTGTACTGTTATTGCTCTTGCCATTGCAATTGTATTGTTATTGGCATGGTTCGCATTCGACTGCATGCATTGGCATGCGTTCGCATCCGTCCGTATCTTTCCCACTCATCCAACGCGTGTTAGCGGCACTCCGCGCCTTACTACATTTCTCGCTATAAGCCGCAGCGTCTTTGTCAATCATGGGTTGAATGAAGTCCCAGCACACGCCGAGAAGACCATCAAAGTCCGGCAAAAGGCCATTTTCACCGTAGTCAAGAATTGCGTCAAAAAGTTTACCTTTTTGCTCCGCACTCAGACGCTTTAAGGCGGGACGTACCGAAAAGTAGAGCATAATTCCCGGCCTTTTCACCATCAAATCACCAGCCTCTCAGAACTTCTTGCCCGGTCATGCGCCGTAGCGTGTCTCCGCAGGCATCGCGAGTGCGGTGCACCTCGCGGAGGCGTCGATCCAGCGCTTTCAAATAAGCCGACAGCTCGTCCGGGGAACTCGCCAGATAGTACCCGCGACTATCTCCGCTGACGGCGGCGCAGATTGGCGCACCGGCAAGACGTTCGAGCTGAATTTGCCGCGATAGCAACCGAAGGTTTTTGTAACCCAATATCGCCGCCAGCTCCTTGCCGCTGATGGCGTTGGACGTGCCAACTGGTAGGTACGCCGCAACTTGACGCGCGGTCGCCGGTGTGGTAAAATACATGCGAGAAGCTGCTGCCCCACTAAAAACCGCTGTTTCCGCCCGTTTCACGGTTGCCGCCGTGGATCGGGCATTTTCTTTTTCGCTCATACCGCGTCACCGCCTCTCTGTTTGCGGCTCATGCTCTCCAGCATTTCCGCCAGTGCGCTGACGTTGACAAGAAAGCGGTTCCCAGTCTGGATGCCGGGACACACCCCCTGCGCCACCATAATCCGCAGCCTGTGTTCGGACAGGATGCCGGTGGCGGCGGTTTGCCGAATTGTCTTGAACTCTGGCATGTCAAATCTCCTTTCAAAATTTGAAGAAAATCGTTGACTTTCTTCGACCTTGCATGTATTATAGATGAAAGAAGTTTATATTTAATTCTGAAAATCATAACTTTATTCATAAACTTTTGAGAGGTAATGGCATGAATATGATCGTTTCTTCTGCTTCCGGGAAATTAGCAGTTAGATCGGATAGGGTAGAAACTGATATTTGGAAGTACAAAAAATATACGCTTGTAATGGATGCCTCAAATAACATGGCATGGCACATTGATGGTTCATACATAAAAGGTATTGATACTGATCGTGTGGCAATCGTTCCAACCGAAACAGCGGTTTTTGACAATCGTGAATTGCTTGATAGCCTGATTGCCCTTTCCTCGGATATCGTAGATTATAGCAAGCGTGAAAAGAAAATATTGAAATGGCTGGAGAAATACGGACTTCCTTTTGTTGATGTAGAAGCAAGCCAAGCTGAACACGCTTTTGTATGTCCACTTGGCTCATTTATGGAATTTTTGTGGGAATTACGCGATGTCATATTAAAGATTGAGGCTATTAACAACACTGGAATCTCTATATCTGGCAAACCGAATACGAATCTCAATCCATATATCAATGGTAATTTGGTATGGCAAACATCGCTTGACAAGGGCACACAGAGAAAAACAACTGAAAATGAGCTGCCAAGCCTTACACAATGCACCGCCTAACAGGACATAGGCGGTGTTTTTGTATGCGGACAGCATTTTCTCTGTGTGCCGATATGGGCCAGCCGTGTGGCATGGCCTAAATTCTTGTCAAGGAGGTTATTCGTGTCATGGCAGAAGAAAACAAGCATCCCCCTACCACGGAGGAACAGACCCCGCCTGAAATGCCGGGAAAGGCCCCAAAAATGGAGCAGGCCGAAATCCCTGATGTGGGCGGCGGCCCTGCTCCGTCCGCAAAGGTGATTGACCTTTCCGCTGTGCGTTCCACGCCGGAAAAGGATGCTCCGACGGACATCCCCAAGGAGCCGGAAGCCCAGCCTGTTTCCGTCACCGAGTACAGCAAGCAGGAATGGAAAAAGCCCATGCCGGAGCCAGAGAAGCCCAAGCCCAAACGGGGCCGCCCTGCAAAAGCCGAAAAAGCTACGCCCACCGAGCCGGGGGCCAAGAAAGAGGCACAGGCGGAAAAGCCCCGCCGTGGCCGCCCGTCCAAGGCGGAAAAAGTGGCCCCGGAGCAGACCAAGCCGCCCAAGGCTGGCAAAACCCATGCAGCCCCCGAGGAAAAGGCAGCGCCCCCGGCCCCGGAAGTGCCGCCTACACCCCGCGACGCTACCCGCGCCGAAAAAGAGGAAATCGTCTATCTTGACCTTTCCGACCTGCACCCTTTCAAGGATCATCCTTTCGGTGTCCGTGACGATGCGGAAATGAAATCTCTGGTGGAGAGCGTCCGCAACGGCGGCGTCAACCAGCCCGCGCTGGTGCGTCCCCGTGAGGGCGGCGGCTATGAGATCATCGCGGGCCACCGCCGCCAGATGGCCAGCCAGCTTGCCGGGTATCGCAATATGCCCTGTATCGTCCGCAATATGACGGATGACGAGGCCATTCTCGCTATGACGGATGACAACCTCCGTCAGCGCGAAACGATTTTGCCCAGCGAAAAGGCTATGTCCCTGAAAATGCAGTATGAGGCCATCAAGCATCAGGGGGCGCGCGGCGACAGCGCCGAGGCCGGAAAGCTCTCACTTGAAAGCGTGGGCCAACGCAACGGCATGAGCGTGAAAACCGTGCAGCGGTATATCTGGCTCAATGATCTTGTGCCGGAATTGAAGCAGACGATGGATGACGGAAAGCTGTCTTTCACCCCGGCTGTGGAAATTTCCCGTGTGCGCCCCAAGCACCAGAAGTATATCGCCGTGTCCATTGAGGGCCAGCAGGCTTCGCCCTCCAAGGGTCAGGCAAAGCGGCTCCGTGAGCTGGACAAGGAAAACAAGCTCTCCCCGGACGTGATCGACGGTATTTTGTGTGAAGAAAAGAAAAAGGAGGATCGTGACGTGATCATTACTGGCGCTGAACTGGAAAAGTTTTTTGGCAAGGAGGCCACGCCCCGGCAGATGAAAGACCAGATCATGACGCTGCTGGAGGACTGGAAAGAGCGGCAGCCGCCCGAGCTTGCCAAGCCCGATAAGAAAATGGATATGGAAAAGTAACGACCTCTGGCCACCATGACCAGAGGCTTTTTGCTGCCCCGATAGGACAGGCTCTTTGGGTTATATCCCCCGTCGCCGCCCGTAATCGAGCACAGGCGGGAGTGGGCTGTCAAGGGGGCTTCGCCCCGCCGCGTGCGGCGGCTTTGCCCTTGACCGCCTGCCCCGGCTGTGCTTTTTCTCTGGCAAGCGACGGGGGAATATCCTCCAGAGCCGCCCCCTTTTCCAAGATTGGAAAAGGGCGGGGGAAAAAGGTTGACCCACTACATTATAAAAATTATAAAAATGGAGGTTTTCAAAATGAAACGACCCCTTGCGTATATCACCGCCGCGTGGAGCGGCGATCCCTGCGAGGCGACGGAGCAGGCCGCCAAGTATTGCCGCGCTGTCTATGAGGCGGGCTTTTCGCCTATCTGCCCGACGCTCTATCAGCCCCTTTTCCTGAACGATGCCGTTCCCGAGGAGCATAAGAGCGGCATCGACATGGGCCGTGACCTGCTTCGCCGCTCTCATGTGCTGGTGGTGTGCGGCAGTATCTCCACGGAAGGCATGAAAAACGATGTGGCTGTTGCCCAGCGGCTGGGGATCACGGCAACCACGCTGGACGGCATCCTGACCGTAAAGCGTCAGGGCCGCCGCTGATATGAGCGAGATCCGGCTGGGGAGCCTGTTTGACGGGATCGGCGTGTTCCCGCTGGCGGCGGTGCGCTGCGGTATCGTGCCCGCATGGGCCAGCGAGATAGAAAAAGCGCCTATCTCCATCACGAAACGCCATTTTCCCGGTATGGCGCATTTAGGGGATGTGACAAAGCTGAACGGCGGCGACATTCCGCCTGTCCACATTATCACCTTTGGCTCACCCTGCCAGAACCTCTCACAGATCGGCAACAGGACCGGTCTTGCCGGGGAAAAATCCAGTCTGTTCTTTCATGCGATCCGTATTATCCGTGAAATGAGGGAGGCGACAAATGGTATATTTCCAGCAATCGCTGTTTGGGAGAACGTCATGGGAGCGTTTTTTTCAAATGACCGGATGGACTTTAGAGCTGTGCTCTCAGCGTTCACAGCTGCCGACATTTCAATGCCTGCTTCTGGAAGATGGGCAGGAGCCGGAATGGTGCGAGGGCATACGCCCGATCTCGCATGGCGGCTCATGGATGCCCAGCATTGGGCAAGCCCCCGATTGGCACGACGGCAGCGCGTCTTTGTTGTGGCAGACTTTGGAGGACAATGTTCCCACGAAATACTTTTTAAGCCCCGCGCAGTGCAGTCAATTTCTGCGTCTGGCGGAGATTGCTGGCTGTCCGCCGCCTGCGGAGATCGAGGCTCTTTTATTGAAGCAAGGTGGCGTGTACCGATCACCAGACCCTTTCAATGCTACCGTATGCGGGCATCGGCAAAGGAGCGGACAACGGAGGCGTTCCGAAACAGCTTCGGACTGCCAACTGACCCTTTTCCCACTCTGTTAGCCAGCACGGTCAGTCCCTTTGCCTTTTGGTATGAGGACGATCCTGCCGGGGGCTGTGTCCGCTTTCCCACGGAAAGAGAATGTGAACGGCTCATGGGGCTGCCGGAGGGCTGGACAAAGTGCGGCGCGGATGGTGAGGAAATCCTGTCCGCCCACCGTTACCGGGCGCTGGGAAATGCTATCGCGCTGCCCTGCGCCGAGTACATTGTGCGCGGCATATACGATGTTCTGACAAGGAGGTGCTGAAAATGTCATCCCTGTTTGAAGCCTACATTACCAACCTCGGCAAATACAACGAGGGGCGGCTTGTGGGCGAAACGCTGAAATTCCCGGCCACCACGGAGGAGGTGCAGGCCCTTTTGAAGCGCATCGGCGTGGATGGGGTACGGTATGAGGAAATCTTCATTACCTCATTCGACGGTGATGTGCTGGGCCTGTATGACCATTTGGGCGAGTATGAAAGTATTGACGAGCTGAACCATCTGGCCCATGTGCTGTCTGACCTCGACCAGAGCGACATTGAAAAGTTTGAGGCCGTCATTGACAGCGGCGAATACACAGGCAGCGTCCATGACCTGATCAACCTCGCGCAAAATCTGGATTGCTATGACTTCTACCCCGGTATCGACAGCGAGGAGGCGCTGGGCCGAGCCTACATTGAGGAAATGGAAATGCTGGATGTGCCAGATAATGTGCTGCCCTACTTCGACTTTGAAGCCTACGGGCGGGACGTGCGGATCAACGACGGCGGCCATTTTGCCCCCAGCGGCTATGTGTTCAATAACGGCGGCAGCTTTGTGGAGCGGTATCACGGGATGGAAGATATTCCCCCGGAGCACCGCATCTTCGTCTATCCCAAGCTGAATATCCGGGAGCAGATGGCGGCGTATCAGGAGGTCATAGACCGTTCGGCGCTGAACGAGGAAAAGCAGCGGCTCCCCGCCAGCCGCGAGGACAGATAGGCCGCTTCTGGTCACGGTGGCCAGAGGGTAAAGGAGGTGTAAGCTATCGTCGGAGATGAAGTGTCCCGGCAGACCATCGCCGTCAGCGTCAAGGCGTCCAAGCTGACCGCCCGTGCGCTGGCCTATGTGGTGGCCGCCGTGGGCCGGAAAATTGCCAAGGAGCACCGCAAGGCGCAGACACCCCACGGCAAGCAGAGTGTGCGAAAGCTCATGGGCCACGGTGGGGACATCAACGCCATCGAGGTGGACACGCCCAAGCTGTTTGACAAGGTAGCCAGGAAATGGGGCGTGGACTATGCCATCCGCCGTGTGGGGGATGAAAAATATCTGCTTCTGTTCAAGGCGCGGCAGGCCGATGCCATCACAGGCTGCTTTGCCGAGTATTCCCGATTGGAACTAAAACGGGCCAAGTCCCGGCAGACGCCGATCCGGGAGCAGCTCCGGCAGGCCGAGGAACAGGTGAAAAAGCAGCCCCAGCGGGAATTGACAAAGGAGGCGGCGCATGGCGACAGATAAAATCAGGAAGTATGTTCTTCCGAACATCCCGTACCTGTTCATCGGCTGGTTTTGCCTGAAAATCGGCACGGCGTACCGTCTGGCCGCTGGCGCGGGCTTCGGGGAAAAGCTGCTGGGGCTGGGCCAGACCATCGGCGCGGCCTTTGCCAGCTTTGCCCCCGGCCTTGCCCCGCTGGATTGGTTTGTCGGCATTGTGGGCGCAGTCGGCTTCCGGCTGCTGATCTACTGCAAGGCGAAAAAAGCAAAGAAATTTCGCCGCGATGCCGAGTACGGCACAGCCCGCTGGGGCAACGAAAAAGACATCAAGCCTTTTGTCGATCCCAAGTTTGAAAACAATGTGCTGCTGACCGCCACAGAACGGCTCACCATGAACACCCGCCCGAAAAATCCCGCCAACGCCCGCAACCTCAATTTCTGCGGCATTGGCTCGTCCGGCTCCGGCAAGACCCGCTTTTGGCTCACACCGCAGTTGCTTCAAGCTCATTCCTCTTATGTGGTAGTCGATCCCAAGGGCAGCGTGCTGGGGCAGGTCGGGGCCTTCCTCCAGCGCCGGGGCTATCAGATCAAGGTGTTCAACAGCATAGATTTTTCCAAGTCCATGCACTACAACCCTTTATCGTATATCCGCAACGAGGCCGACATCCTGAAATTCGTGAACGCCCTGATCACCAACACCAAGGGCGAAGGCAAGGAGGGCGATCCGTTCTGGACGAAAGCGGAAACGCTTTTGTACTGCGCCCTGATTGCCTACATCATTTTCGAGGGGCCTGCCGAGGATCGGAATATGAATACGCTGGTGGACATGATCTCCGGCATGGAGGTCAAGGAGGATGATGAAAACTATAAAAACGCCGTGGATTATATGTTTGACGGCCTTGCCAAACGCAAACCGGATTGCTTCGCCGTGAAGCAATACCGCAAATTCAAGTTAAGCAGCGGTGATATATGCTCTAAGTGACTTCTTAATCATGATTTTGTCATGGTTA
>OGDF01006987.1_pt1 | contig 10853 bp, 12 predicted proteins | sample 1570141 | NCBI WGS metagenome assembly OGDF01 (sample SAMEA4370581, study PRJEB24528) | human gut metagenome | reverse complement strand
TAGAATCTATAAGATCTTTGGATAACTTAAACACGGAACTTTGCAGGTGAGCCAAGGTGGCTCTTGAAACAGAGTACATACGCATCTTCGGTGAGAGGCGCTTCTCAGAGTACGACTCCTTCCGGGGATCGGTTACAACTAAGAAATCCACCGGAGTCTAATCGCCAAGATGACGTTTTACATCCATCCTTTCATGGAGAATACGGACGATAAGAATGTCTCCATCGGAGAGTGGGGTATAGAAAATGAGATGGTGACCGGCCCTGAATCCATACAGGTTCTCCGCGATGTCACCATATGACTTTGCGAGACGGAATGTGCTGGATATTATCTTCCTGCAGGAGGATACAAGCATATTGTAATACTCGTCCGCCTGTCTTTCAGACCAAGTCCGATATGTGTAGTTCCATATCGAGGTCAAGTCCTCGACCGCCTTGCTGCTGAAGCGAATCTTAGCCATTGTGTGCAGCGGTCTTGAGAGTTCTCAGATGCGCAGCCGGATCAAAATCCTCTGCTATACCGCTGTCAAGGCCTTCCTGAATGGCCTTCTTCAATGCCAAGACCTGACTCTCGTTATCTTCAAGAAGGCGTAATCCGGCACGAATTACCTCACTGGCATTGTTATAACGTCCCTGAGATATCTGAGACTTGATAAAATCATCAAAATATGAACCGAGTGCTACTGATGTATTCTTCATTTTCTTCCCGTTTGTTTTCGCAAAGTTACCAAAATTTGGTAACTAAACAATAATTTCAAAGATAATTCCTCCATAACTGTAAGTTACTTTCCGTTAAAAAGCCTACTGAGCTGTTATGTTTGTCACCGGTTATTAAACAGCTCAAGCGGTGTCAAATTTTCTTTCAAAAATCTTTGCTTTTAGTCGCGAGGAGAAGCACCTCTCCTCATCGGAGTTCGAGGCCGCAGTGAATGCGGCCCTACTCTCCGACACCGTTGCCGATGCCACGAAGGGTCCCTTCATCAGCGAGGAGGGTGCTCTGAACCTGTCCGCAGTATGGGCATGTGTCCGCATCCTCTCCGAGACGGTCGGGACTCTTCCTGTGCATCTCTATCACCGCACCACCGATGGCCGGGAGACGGTCCGCAATCATCCCTGCAGCTATATCCTCTCCAAGCCTAACTCCTATACCTCCCGCTTTGCGCTGCTGCACCACCTGATGGTCAGCTGCACGCTCTGGGGCAACGGCTACGCCCGCATCCACCGCGATGCGCTCTTCCGTCCTGTGCGCCTGCAACTGATGCATCCCACCGAGGTGGAGCCGGTCCACACGGACGATGATGAGCTCTACTACCGCACCTACAAGGGTGAGATCGTCCCGGTATATGACATGATCCACCTGCGTGGCCTCTCCACCAATGGCTACAAGGGCAAGAGCCCGATTGCCGTCCACCGGGAGAACCTGTCCCTAACCGGGACTTCGGTTCAGTGGACAGTGAACATCACGCCACTATTCGAGGGCGGGGACAGGACGCTCCATCGGGGAACAGCCGAATCACGACCAGCTCCGAGGCCCCGGTTTTATTACTTCGCTTCTCGTCAGGGGAGCATTCCTCATATCTATCGAGGGCGGGGAGAACATATCATCCTCGCTTTCAGGCCGGGCTGCGATAAAGAAAAAGGAGCCGCCCAAGGACGACTCCCCGAACCGGAGGCGAAGCAGCGCACCAATAAGTGCCAGCCTATTCAGATATTACTCAGCGTCCCCAAACGCGTCTGTAATACGAATTGACCTTCTCGACCTTACCATTGCGGACGCGGGTATAACCCTTGACCTTGATAAGGATTGGCATCCTGACCTCTATGTGAAGTGTGATACCAAACACTGAAGAATCACTTTTAAACATGTTATAAATTTTACTGAATTGGTGTAAAGTGATCTTTTGGCGGATCTCATATCTACATCCTAGATTGCAAAGATGTCGCTAGCAAACTTTCTTTTGTCAGAGGCCATTTCAGAATGGTCAACGGAAAGAAGGTTTATGTGAGGAGTCATTACCGAAAAAAGTAATTGATGAATGTCAGACTAAATGTCTGATAGCATCTGCCGCCCGCTCGGGAGTCATCTGCCATCTGGTAGGTGGCTCCTTTGTTTAACATAACTTCATCATTTTAAGCGTTCATCTTACATTGCCAATTATAGTATTCTTATGCCACGACAATGTAAAAGGCGTAGCCCTCCATTGTGTACCCTCTGGGCTGGACCCCCATTAATACGACACGAAGAGCCACGCCAAACGACGCGGTCTTCTTTTACCCGTATTAAATTCAAATTGTCCAGATTTGAGGGTGCGGTAAAAGAAAACTTAATTACATGTCCGACAAAAATATAACGCACGCTGATTAAAAGTCTTCAGGAAGGATAATAATTGGCATAAAATATTTTTTATCTTTGCAGGAGATAAAACCGCATAATTATGAAACGCACAAATGCCCTGATCGCATGGTCTGCAATTGGACTTGCGATGTTGAGCTTCTCTGTTTCCTGTAAAAAAGAGTCAGAGAAAAGCCCTGTCCCTTATTACAATGCTAAACACATCACCGACGAGAACAAAGTCGCGATGCTTCACTCTCTCAAAGATCTGGATGGCACAGGACGCCTGTTCGAGATCAATTACGATGTAGATTACAAATTAGATCAAGTATTGGCATCAAATATAGGCGGAACGCAAGCACTGTTCCAATATATCGCGTATCTGCTGTATGACGACATTGACCCGAAATCTCCAGAAGTCAAGTATGGCGCAGGATGCAGTGCATTCGCAGTGGACGAGAAGGCAGGCAAGAACCGGCTGATGGGGCGCAATTACGACTTCAGGCATTTCGCTTCAGACGGGGAAACCCTGCTTCCGACTTCGGCTATTCTGGTGCGCACGTCTCCGAAAGGCGGGAAGAAATCCATCTCTATGGTTGACGGAATCAATTTGGGTTATGGCAAGGGCTTTCTCTATGACGAGAATACCGACCTTTCGCTGCTGATGGGTTTGCCATACGCTGCCTTGGACGGCATAAACGAAGACGGTTTCGCCATAGGAGTGCTGGCTTTGAGGGAGAAACCTACGGTTCAGACTAAGGAAGGCCAAGGGAAAATTGCTACCACCGTAGCCATCAGGATGCTGCTCGACAAGGCCTCCACGGTTAAAGAGGCCATACAGCTGCTGGACGGCTATAATATGGACATGAGTGCCGACGGCAAGACCGCTCCGGAAGGGGCTACTGAACAAGGTTACTCTAACTATCACTTTTTCATGGCAGATGCCACTGGAGATTATGCTATCGTGGAATACTGCTATGGTAATAATGCAAGGACCCCTGACAGAATGGAGGTATACACTGCCAATGACACCCTGCGTTGCGTGACCAACTTCTACGTCTCCCCTTCTATGGTAGGTCATCTGGATGGATGGGGTTCTACTCATGGAAGAAAACGATATGACACTATGCGTAGCACATTGGCAGACCAGAATTATAGCCTGAGCGGCAGTGAAGCTATGAATCTGCTTCAATCCGTAGCCCAGACACCTGGCGAGGAATTGACCTCCATGACCCAGTGGTCTGCGGTATATAATCTGACCGAAAAGAGTGTTCGCCTGGCCATACTTCGAGATTACGGCAAGCAGTTCGACTTCAAAGTCGAGTAACCCTTACTACTTCCTGGTATCTCAATTACTCAAGTTTTGAATGAATAAAAATTGAAGTATATTTGCAGCATCATAGTGTATTTGGATCGCCCGGTTGCGGCCACATGCACTCTAAAAAAGATTTAGCCTTCGGTTTTCCTGAGGGGCTCAACCCCGAAACAAGCATCAATGACAAGCACAGGCGGAATAATGTATATGGCTTCGCCGAGTATAGCGAACTCCTGCAAGAAGCCTATTGCACGCTACAATTCGACCATTACAACAGCGTAATCGACAAGTGTTTGAATGAACTTGAGAGAGAAGTCCCGGGGCTGAAATTCAATAACATACTTGAACTCGCAAAGAAGAAAGTCAAGGGCGATGATGGCGAAGACTGCATTGACAGTTATCTCTATAAACTTGCCGCGACACAAATGAAGGATGAACCTATAAAGATACAGGATACCGAACTGGATGTCAACAGCACCGACAATGACCACGTACTGATGGCAGCCCGAAACCTGTTCCTCTATCATATCATCAGCGACATCAAAAAGAGGTTCAATTATGATGATATGAAGTAATCTCTCCCTTTTGTGATGGAACCCTTACAAGCAATGAACGGGTTCTCGGCTAAAACTGAACACACAATCAGACAACATACTTCATAACCACTGGGGCGGACTTCGGTTCGCCCTTTCTTATATTATGCGGCAGAACTTTCATAAGTATAGGAAATTCCTGCTACTTATCACTGTCTTCAAAAGATTTGATTTCCTCAGAAATCAACTTCTGAAGCGCCTCTTTCGGGATTATAAGTTGATAGTCAGCAACACCTATCGGCTTCGTCATCCCTTCAAGAGCCAATTCAACATCCACGTGGTCTTTTTCTGCACATAGGATAATTCCTATGGATGGGTTTTCGCCTTCTCCTCTTTCAAGCCTATCCAGTAAAGAAAGATAATAGTTCATTTTGCCGGCATATTCAGGTATGAATTTTCCGATCTTGAGGTCAATGGCGACAAGACAGCGAAGTCCTCTATGGAAGAATAACAGATCCACCTTGCTGGTTCTTCCATTGAAATCCAGCTCATATTGATTACCGATAAAGGTGAATCCTTTCCCCAGTTCAAGAAGGAACCGCTTTATTTTCTCGACAAGCCGTCTTTCAAGTTCCAATTCCAATATGGGCTGTGTCACGCCTAGAAATCCAAGGTTGTAGCCATCGCGAAAGACCGCATTAGCATATTGAGCCTGAACGGCTGGAAGTGTTGATGAAAAGTTGTTGTCAAGCAGAACAGGTTTTGCCGTCAAATAAGTATTCATTTTGATTGCATTCAACAACAAGTCTCTGTTCCATCCTTTTGAAATGCTCTCCGTGGCGTAATATATAGTCTGCTCGTCATCCAAATCCTTACTGAGAATAAGCAAGTTCTGGGACCAAGGCAAAACTGCTACGGTCCGTAGCAGTTTCTCATCACAAGACATATAGCGCACATAAAACTTCTTCATATTCCACAACTGTCTCGGTGAAAATCCCATTGACGGGTAGCGGTCTTTCAAATCCTCAGACAGGTGTCTTACAACAGAATCACCATACTTACTATCCAATTTCTGCTCGAACAAGATTTTCCCGATTCCCCAATAACAGTTTGTTGCCAAAGAACAGATCTTTTGAGCCATCAAACTTCGGGCATTATCAATTACTGCTACAGTCCGTAGCAGAATCTCCTTATAATCCAATTCGACGATATTTGTGATGTCTTGTGTTTTTTCCATAAAATCAAAATATATAAGTTCTGCAAATTTAAACATTTTACGAAATTTCAGTCGGCTGTTATTATCCTTTTGATGAAATTACTTGTCTTTGTGTCGTTCAGCTAGCCCGGCACTCAAAACAGTGTATCTGATTGTTGATCTTGATGCTGCTGGTTTGATTGCAGGGATGGGTGGGCAAGACATATTAAGACGTTACTTGACGGTTTTCTTTCACTATCGAACTTGGCGGTTTGAATAAATCAATCGAAAGAAACGGCAACGAGGATGTCTCGTCATGATGACGATTCAGTCACCGCACATTCTGTGTGGGAGATACTGCATAATCATCCCTGACGTGGGCTGGCTGCGTTGCTTATTCTGATTGATAGGCTCGCCAAGGCCTGATAGTGGGATAAGCAAGAGTATGACTCCCACGTCTTTTTTTGTACCCGTTTGGGTAGGGCGGTCACCAGACAGAAAAAATCACAATATGTACGACAATTCAACCTTCTTTCGTGTTTTTGTCGGGACTGTATGGGATATTTATTTCCTGTTTTACAGAAACGGCAACCGTCCCCTGCTCCCATCTGTAAAAGACGGATTAAAAGACGATTTGCTTTTCTTCTTTGAAAAACAAGACTACCCTTTCCCCGATCTCTCTCAAATGGTAGAAGCACTCTCCAAAATTATTCAAATTCCATCCCGATATTGGGATTGTGATGAGAAAGATGAATTTGTGGAAAAATTCAGTAAACAACTGGCTGATTAAACATTTATCAATAAGACAAAAATGATTGACGTTAAATACACGGGAACGGCCGTGGCTTTGAAAAATTGCATAATACCTATTTCAGCAGAGTATGCTTGTGATGGATATGTATATTCATCAGCAATTATGGATATTATGAACACGATACCAGATTTTGATTCTCTATCATTGCCAGAAAATGTTTTCAGCTCAAGGTCGCTAGGAGACGATGCGGACACTAGAGTATTTCTTTTCTGGAAAGTTGTTATGAATGCAGAATAATATGCCATGAAAAAGAATTACTTTTATACATACAAAAGCACAATTGCAGCAATCGCTCTATCGCTTTTATTTTGTGGCTGTGCAAAGGAGGTTGAACAGCTACAACCTCAAGAAGAGTTGCATGAAGTCGTTTTTCATGCCGGCTGGGCACCGGAGACAAAGACTGTCCTTCAGGAAGATGGCAGCGTCTGGTGGTCTCCGGGAGATGAGATTGCATTGTGTCTTACTGGGCACGAAGATAAATATTGTTTGAAATCGGATTGCAAAGAACCTTCACAAGAAACGAACTTCATCGGTATGATAGGCAAGAATGATGGCGAAGACACTTTCTATGCTATATATCCCTACGATAAAGTAAAAGGAACAAATCCATTCAGCATTACTATTCCATCTGTTCAATATGCGACTGCCGGTGCCATTTCTCCCGGGCAATTTGTCAGTTTTGCACGAGCCGATGGTAATAACCTTACTTTTTACAATGCATGCGCTGGGTTAAAGTTTTCCGTGTCGCATGAAGGTATATCAAAGGTAGTCTTCAAACAAAGAGAGGATAGTGAGCCTATAACCGGATATGTTGTCATCCCCTATAGTTGGAACTGGCCAAAAGACTTGACAGTTGTGGGGTCATATAACAACGGATCAAATTATTTGACGGTATATCCTAAGGAAGGAAAATATTTTGTGCCAGGAGAATACTATTATGCAGCCGTAGCCCCAGGCCTCACGTCATTCGTAATTTCTTTTTATACGGACGATAAAATCGCTACAACAAGTCTTTGGTATCATTCGATTGAAAGGTCAAAGATTGCAGTCCTAAAAGAGAAAGACAAAAATCTTACCTTTGAAAACATAGACGAGCGCACTTATGCCGCATTGGGCGAAGATATATTGCCAGAAGGCATTGACAAAAATGCCATAAAAGAAGTTTTATTCCATACATCGAGTGATGTGACAACGGATAAGGTGGTGCCAAGCTCAATTCCAAGATATAATGTTGAAGAAGGTTATATCCCTGTTTATTTTGAACTAAAAGGGGCTACTGCTCATTATTATACCAAAGCAGAACGATATATTATGAAAGGGCCTAACTGTATGTCCTTCAGAGATTGGAAAGAACTTCGAACAATTGACCTTTCTATGTTTAACACAAGCCAAGTGGTAAACTTCCAAAGAATGTTTGAGGGCTGTATCAACTTGGAGAATGTTGATCTGTCAAGTTTTGATACGAGCAATGCTTTTTCTTTTGGAAGTATGTTTCAACAATGCAAAAGACTAAAGAAGTTGGATATCAGTAACTTTTGCTCGAAAAGCACAGAAGAAGGCGAGCAACCGTTTGTTGGGATGTTCACACATTGTTATAATTTCACATCTCTTGACCTTGGAAATTTTGAAATAAGTGGTGATGCTGATCATACGATGTTTGCATTTGCCAAAATTAGCCGTAATTGTGCAATACGATGCACTTCTAGTACGAGAGAAGCGCTATGCAATGCGACATCAAAACTTGGGGACAATGAACAATACATAACATGGGTTCTCCCGGATAATGAGATGCCAGTCCTTGAACCATATAAATTTGACTATTATAGTTCCGACTACTCAAAAGACAAAACTGTTAAGGTGTTGCAAAAGTCAACTGTCGGGAAAGGAATCAATATTGTCCTTATGGGGGATGGTTATTCGGATCGGTTGATTGCTGACGGTTCTTACGATGAAGATATGAACAAAGCTATGAATGCAATTTTCAAGGATGAACCCTATGCTACATTCCGGGATTATTTCAATGTTTATCAAGTTTATGCGGTATCTGAGAATGAACTGACTGGAGAATCCAATACAGTGTTTAATGCCTATATAGGTGGTATAGATTCACAAAATGGCGCTGTGACTTATTTTGATGAATATACTATTCAAAAATATGCGAAGATTCCAAATGATGACATAAACGAGACTTGTGTCGTCCTTATCTTGAATCAAGAGGCTGGATATGTCAAAGGTGTTTCCCATAATGGTTATATAATGGCTGGGGATGATATTTCGGATATTACCGACTATTCGAAAGGCGGGTCTGTTGCAATGATATGCCGTAAACTCGATGATTATTCTTTTGTAGTCGCGCACGAGTTCGGGCATGGATTTGCAAAACTTGCTGACGAGTACTGTGTGTCTTATGGATTTATTGAAGACTGGGAAAAAGAATATTATAAGGGCCGCGCTGATAATTACGGTTGGTGGAGTAATATTGATTTTACCGATAGCAAGGAGACAGTCAAATGGCGTAAATTTTTGAATGACGACAGATATTTGGGAACAGATATTGGAATCTATGAGGGAGCCACTTATTCTTTCGGATGTTGGAAACCATCACAACATAGTATTATGAACAATGATGCTGATGGAATGTTTAACGCTCCTTCTCGTGAAGCTATCTATAAAAGGATTCACAGGCTTGCTTTTGGAAAAGATTGGCAATATGACTATGAGAAATTTGTCGAATATGATCAAAAGAATATTGCAGCAGAAAAGGCTACAGCGGCTTCTGTAATCAATAGGTCTCCCTCCATTGATTCGAAACAGAAGTCCTTTGTGAAGTTCGAAAAGTCCATGACATCTGACGGTAAGGAGAAAATCACTATAATAATGAACTAAAATGAGTATGGAAAAGAATAGGAACTATATAGCTCCCAGTGTTGAGGTTATCGACATTGAAATAGAAGGAGGATTCTGCCAGAGTAGCCGAGAGACCACTTATTCAGGAGCCACCCACGAAGGGTGGACAGAGGAAGAGTGGTAATGATAAGAAGAATGTTCCGGTGCATTTTTCACTCATAAAAGATGCACCGGGATGAGAAGATAGCATTGAAGCAGGTGGTTTTGCGAAAGGTTTGATGAAATGTCAAATCCGGCAAAATCACCTGTTCAACCATTTGTAGGGGCTTCCTGCATCAAAATGCGAAAGGGTGCAACAAAAGGGTGATTTCCTCTCTCTCCGCAGACAAGTTGAAGCTCAGCGCATTGCGCTGGGCTTTTTTCGTGCACGTCCGTCAGGAGCTAAGTACAAGGGCGTCTTCTGGCGCGTGGAGATAGCGGAACGCGACTACAGCTCAAGGACATATTTGCAATAAGTCGATGAATATTATTCAGGACAAAAAGGGCATCCAATCGGGTCATATAATGCCTTGTTTGTCCCGTAAATTTGAAAAATAGTATTATTTTTGTCCCGATAGAAGTGGATAACTATGACTATACAGGTAGAAATATTGCAGTTCCTGCATTATAATCCATCTTCAAGCAGGGTGGAGATTGCTGCTGGTTTGACGGAGGCTCCAAACGAGAGAACTCTGAAAAGAATCATTCAACTTTAAGTTGATAAAGGAGGTCTTACCACAGGTCACGCTGTTTACTGCCGAGGAGACTGCAAGGCTGGAGACCGCTCATAAGACCTTCTTGGCAAATATGTCTACATTATCTGACCTTGAATATCGCAAAGAGATGGAACGCCTCGGTGTTGACTTGTCTTGGAAGTCTTCGCAAATAGAGGGTAATACCTATTCTCTTCTTGAGACGGAGCGACTTCTGAAAGAGAAAGAGACTGCGCAGGGAAAGACAAAAGAAGAGGCTGTGATGCTCTTGAACCACAAGGACGCTTTGGACTTCATCTTTGATTGTCCGGATTATCTGAAGACACTCTCTGTAAGGAGACTAGAGGATATTCACTGCATCTTGACCAAGGAATTGGGTGTGGGTAATGGTATCCGAAAGAGGCGTGTTGGTATAACAGGAACGAACTATCGTCCGCTTGATAATGAATTCCAAATCCGAGAGGCGTTGGAAGATACCTGCCAGTTGATTAACGGAAAGGATAATGTGTTTGAGAAGGCACTGCTGGCTCTTGTATTGTTGTCATATATACAGGCATTCACTGATGGTAACAAACGCACTGCGAGAATCATCAGCAATGCCATTCTTATAGCGTGGGGTTATTGTCCGATTTCGTTCCGTACAGTGGATTCTGTGGATTATAAGAAAGCGATGCTGATGTTCTATGAACAGAACAACATTGCAGCATTCAAGCGAATTTTCATTGAGCAGTATGAGTTTGCTGTGAAAAATTACTTTTAATGCTTGATACTTCCACAGATAAGTGGCATGTTTGCACCAATATTACGTATTCCGGACCAAGGTCGGCCAATAGATGCTGCTGATGCACTATTGCCATAATGTAGCCATAATGTAGCCATAATGTAGCCACCGCTACGAGAGTGTCCGGTTTGTAGCCATAAACGACCATACGGCAATTATCACGGGCGAATATAACATGATAGCAGCGGAATGGATGTACCACCCGTATCACTTTGAAATGTACCAGTCATAGCGGAATGAAATGTACCGTCTGTGACAGTTTGAAATGTACCGGGCGTATCACTT
>OGDF01006984.1_pt1 | contig 10857 bp, 8 predicted proteins | sample 1570141 | NCBI WGS metagenome assembly OGDF01 (sample SAMEA4370581, study PRJEB24528) | human gut metagenome | reverse complement strand
GCTGTTATCGCTGGCACTGGCGCTCCTGTTACCGTTGAGGACATGACCGCAGAGCCCTCAGCTGAAGCTGCCGCAGAGGCAACCCCTGCTGAATAAGCACTAAACGAATCCATTGCAATTTCTCCCTCGCCCGTCTAGTGGGCGAGGGCTCTATCTGAAAGGAATTACCATGGCAGAAATCACCGCAGCACTCGTTAAGGAACTCCGCGAGATGACCGGCGCTGGCATGATGGAATGCAAGAAGGCTCTGGTTGAGGCTGAAGGCGAACTCGAAAAGGCCGTAGACGTGCTCCGCACCCGTGGTCTTGCTGCTGTTGCTAAGAAGGCTGGCCGCGCAACCGACGAGGGTACCGTTCTGGCTCTCGTTTCCGAGTGTGGCCATGATGGCGCTCTCGTAGAGCTCAACTGCGAAACCGACTTCGTAGGCATGAACGAGAAGTTCCGTGCATACGCAGAGAAGATCGCTAAGGCCGTTCTCGCTAACAAGCCTGCCGACCTCGAGGCTCTCAAGGCTTCCGAGATCGAAGGCGAAACCGTAGAGGCTGTCGTAACCGACGCTATCCACACCCTGGGCGAAAACATCCAGCTCTCCCGCTTCGCTTTTGCTGAGCAGCCTGAAGGCGCTGTTGCTTCCTACATTCATGGCGGCGGCAAGATCGGCGTTCTGGTTGAGTTCAAGCTGGGCGACGCTTCCTTCGCAACCAACGACGACTTCAAGAAGTATGGTCGCGACGTTGCTATGCAGGTTGCTGCTGCAAGCCCCGTATCCGCAACTCGCGAATCGGTAGATCCCGCAGTTGTTGAGCACGAGATGAGCATCTACAAGGCACAGGCCGCAGAGTCCGGCAAGCCTGAGAACATCCAGGAAAAGATCGCTACCGGTCGTATGGAGAAGTTCTACAAGGAAAACTGCCTCACCGAGCAGGCTTTCGTTAAGAACCCCGATCAGTCTGTAAACGAGTACACGGCTGAGGTTGCCAAGGCTCTTGGCACCACCATCGAGATCGTTTCCTTCACCCGCTTCATGCTGGGCGAGTAAGCGAACTTAACAACGCTTTTTCTGCAAGCCCTTCCAGAGATTTGGGGTAAAACCCTTCTCTGGGAGGGCTTGTCTGCATAATAGGGCTATAAATAGAATAAGCATGTCTTGTTTCGATTTGGCATGGCTATGAAGAATCCGCATCAAGTAGATTGGGTGCATGAGATATGTCCGAAGAAGTAATTATTGCGCGTGAAACCGAAAACGTTTCAGGTACGGTACAGATCAGCGGTGCCAAGAATTCCGCGTTGAAGCTCATTGCAGCAACAATGTTGGGCCAAGGCAAGAGCACGCTCCACAACATTCCCCATATCTCCGATATCGAGATCATGAACGACGTAATTCGCAGCTTGGGCGCAACGGTTGAATGGGATGGCCATTCGCTCATCATCGATACAGAGCATGCCGAAGGTCACGATACGCCCTACGAGCTTGTTTCGAAGATGCGCGCTAGCATTTCTGTGTTGGGTCCGCTCGTGGGTCGTTTTGGTTGCGCACGCGTTGCGATGCCTGGTGGCTGTAAAATCGGTGCCCGTAAAATCGATATGCACCTTAAAGTGCTTGAAGCTATGGGTGTTGAATTTGAAAACAGCCACGGCTACCTTTACGCCTCCACCCCAAATGGGCTGCACTCGGCCGATGTGCTGCTTGAGTTCCCGAGCGTTGGCGCTACTGAAAATATGCTTATGGCTTCCGTGGTTGCTCCTGGTACCTCAGTTATCGACAATGCTGCGCGTGAACCTGAAATCGTCGACCTTGCCAATATGCTGAATGCCATGGGCGCTCATGTGGAGGGTGCGGGTACGCCTACCATCACGGTAAAGGGTGTCGCTCTCTCCGAGATGCACCCTTGTGAGCACACTACGGTGGGCGACCGTATTGAAGCGGGCACGTTCCTGACGGCGGGTGCGTTGCTCGGCGGTCCTGTTACCGTTCAGGGGATAGATCCGTCTTATTTGCGCATGGCACTCATGAAGCTCGAGCATATGGGGTGCGATATTTCCACTACGGAGGATTCCATTACCGTTTCGCGCACCAAGCCTTTGCGCGCCACTGACATTCAGACGCTTCCTCATCCTGGATTCCCCACCGATCTTCAAGCTCAGTTCATGCTTTTGGCTTCTTTTGCAGAAGGCAACTCCGTCATTTCTGAAAACATCTTCGAAAATCGCTTTATGTTTGCCAGCGAGCTCAATCGCATGGGATCCCGTATTGCGGTCGAGGGGCATCACGCACTGGTCCAAGGCGTTAGCAAACTCGAGGGCGCTCCTGTTTCCTCGCCCGACTTGCGTGGCGGTGCCGCTCTGGTAATTGCCGGCCTCGCCGCAGAGGGCGAAACGGTTGTGCATGACATTCATCATATCGATCGCGGTTACGAAGACTACGTTGGCAAATTGCATGCCATCGGTGCGAACGTCGAACGCAAAACGCTGTAGGTAGGCGCGATGGCAGCAAGGAACAATAGGGGAATGCATGGTGGCGGCTCGGGCCGTCGCCGTCCCTCGTCTCGAAATAAAGCCGATTGGTCTTCCTCGGTAATTGGATCACATGCGTCTGGTTCTCGTGGGCCTCAGTCTCAGCGCCGAGCCTCTGCCCATTCGCGCCGTACTCGTGCCGCAGCGGTGCCGAGTCGCCGAACCGGCGAAGTGCGCCAGATTCATATTCAATCTCGTTCGGTTGACGAACGCACGTCACGCCGAAAAGTGGGGCAGTCGCGAACCGAAAGCTTTATGCGCCACCGCGACAATGTGAGCCGCATTACGTTGATTGTCGGCATCATTCTGATTGTGGTTATTGCGCTGAACCTCGGTACATGCGCCTATCGTAACTCGCTTTCTTCCTCGATGGCGCTTGACGACAGCAGTGTATCCAGTGCGCTTGTTTCGGCAAAGAATGATGAGCCCACTTATACGTTGCTTGCGGGCCTCAATGGGAGCGGCGAAAACGAGTGTGCCAGCTACTTGGCTGTCTTACGCGTGGATTACCAGAACAATACGGTTTCATTGTTGAATATACCCAGCAATATTACTGCCACCTATTCCGATACCGACTCTAAGGGGACCATGCTGCGAGATGCCCCCCATATTAAGGATGAGGGCGAGCTGGTAAAGCAGGTCTCTTCGCTTGTCGGTCAGGACATCAACCACTATGTAAGGATTACGGGCGAAGACTTTGCCTCGCTCGTTGACTCTCTTGGTGGGTTGAATGTCAACGTAGAGCAATACGTTGACGATCCAACGGTGGGAACTGCAGTACTCGACCCTGGTCAGCAAACCTTAAACGGGGATCAGGCCCTCGTTTATGTAAGTGCCAAAAACTATACCGATGGATACGGTCAGCGCGCCAATGTTCAGAATCAGGTGTTTACTGCATTTGTGCAGGCTCTTGAAGACAAGGGAGGCCTTGATTTCGCTATGAGCGCCGACGACATCGCTGGCAAGATCAAAACGGATATGAGCTACGACGAGATCGGTAAGATTGCTTCATTGTTCCCGAATGCGACGTTCTATTCGAATACGGTGCCGGGAAGTCAGTCCGTTTCAGGTGGCAAGGTTTCCTGGTCGGTGGCATCTTCTTCGTTCTCCCAGATTTGCGATCAGTTCAAGAACGGCCAGAATATGGATACCTCCGTAGACACCAGCGGGGTTAACAAGGGATCGGTTTCCATCGTGGTTCTGAATGGCGCAGGCGCTGATGGTTACAGTTCGCAGGCAGCTCAGGTTCTTACCAATGCTGGCTATACCATCAAAGATACGGGCAACGCGGAATCGTTTGTATACGATGAAACCTTGGTAATCTACCGCTCCGACGACGACAAGCTGGCCGCCGAGGCTATCGTCCAGGACCTTGGAACGGGACGCGCAGTTGCTGCAGGTGTGTATTACAACCTCTCGACCAATATCCAGGTGGTAGTTGGCAAAGACTGGACGAGCCATGTTTGATCCAGTTGCCTATATCAACGAACCGCGTTGGCGAAGCATGAGCTTAGGCCTCGAACGTATCGAAGAACTGTTGGCTAAGCTGGGCAATCCACAGGATACCCTTCGGTTTGTGCATGTTGCGGGCACTAACGGCAAGGGCTCAACCTGCTCGTTCGTCTCAAGCATTCTGGAAGAGTCGGGCTATAAGGTCGGCTTGTTCACCAGCCCCTATATTGAGCGTTTTGAAGAGCGCATTCGGATCAATGGGGAAAACATCTCCTTGCAGCGTCTTTCAGAGGTAACGCTGAAGGTGAAGGATGCGGCAGAGGCTATGGCTAGCCACCCGACCGAATTCGAACTTATGACGGCTGTGGCTTTCACCTATTTTGCCGAAGAGAAGTGCGACATTGTCGTTGCGGAGGTCGGTTTGGGCGGAAGGCTTGATTCGACCAACGTTATCCGCACGGTCGAGGTTTGCGTGTTTGCCCCCATTTCGTACGATCATTGCGCGCTTCTGGGAAGCACGCTCTATCAGATTGCGGGCGAGAAAGCGGGCATCCTGAAAACAGGGATTCCTGCAGTGAGCGCGCCTCAAGAACAAGAAGCCCAACGCCGCTTGAATGAAGAAGCAGATCGTTGTGCGACATCCATTCGCTACGTTGATGCCGCATCTATTGTTGGCGATACTTCCGATTTCTCGTACGGCGGGTTCAGCCACTTGTCTGTTCAACTGCAAGGATCGTTCCAACGCACCAATGCGGCGGTAGCTTTGGAAGCGTGCAGAGTTCTTTTTCAGCGCGGTTGGAGCATCGACGAACAAGCGATGCGGAGCGGTCTGTCTCGAGCTTCATGGGCAGGTCGCTTTGAGTTTCTTCGTCGCAGCCCCGATGTTCTTATAGATGGTGCTCACAATATCCATGCCGTGCGCGCTCTTAGTTCCGAGCTGGTATCTCGCTACGATCGTGGGAGCGTGGTGTTTTGCATAGGCGTAATGGCCGACAAAGACTATGCAGAAATGCTGAAGCTGCTGGTTCCATTGGCCAAGGCGTTTGTATGTTACCGCCCCGATAATCCTCGCGCGCTTTCGGAATCCGATTTGGCGGACGCGGTTCAAATTGCCGTAGGAAGCCATCCTGTAGAAGTGGTGGCGGCCTCTACGCCTCATAGCGCAGTAGAGCATGCCCTCGAGTTTTCCGAGGGCAGTTTGCCCATTTGCTTCTGCGGCAGCCTTTATGGAATCGCCTCTATCAAAAAGGCTTGGCATCACTTCGAGGACGCCAGGCAGTGAACCTGTGCGCATTTGATGGTCAAAGCCCCTGCTGGAGGGCAACGGCATTGCGTGGGTTATACTAACCACTGTTGAAGTATCCCGAAAGGGCTTGGGCGGCGCCAAGTTCTGAACCTGGTCAGGTCCGGGAGGAAGCAGCCATAAGGGGCCTCTGACGAGCGCCCGGGCCTTTTCGGGATACTTGGTTTCGCCGGTCAATTTGATCGGCGAAACGTGTATATGGGCACATTTGCAACAATCAAGACGAAGGATCGCATGGAAATCATCAATTTTATTCTGGGCTTGCTTCACGATCCGCGTGGCGCAATTGCAGGCTGGATCGTAACGCTGGGTGCAGTTTGGGTGTACACTCCTCTGTTTCTCATCGTGTTCATTGAAACGGGATTGGTGTTCTTTCCCTTCCTGCCCGGCGACTCCCTTTTGTTCGCGGCGGGTGTGTTCTCTGCCGATGGCGGTGGTCTTAACCTTGGGGCAACGCTCTTGGTGTTCTATGCTGCGGCTATCCTGGGTAACACCTCCAACTATTGGATTGCCCGTTTCTTCGGTGCCCGTATTATCGACTCGGGCAAGATCAAGGCTCTTACGCCCGAGCGTATGGCGAAGCTCGATCACTTCTTCGAAAAGTACGGTGGGCTTACTATCGTCATTACGCGCTTCATGCCGTTCTTCCGCACCTTTGCCCCCTTTATTGCTGGTACGGGGCATATGAATTTCGGTAAATTCACGCTGTTCAATTGTATCGGCGGTATTTCCTGGGTTTCGCTGTTCGTGTTGGTGGGCTTCTTCTTTGGCGGCGTGCCTTTCGTGCAGGAGCATTTCGAAATCATCGTATTGGGAATCGTGGCTGTTTCTGTTGCGCCGGCTTTCATTGGTGCTGTTAATGCGGCTATTTCCTCTCGCAAAAGTGGAAAACGCGATTTTGAGGTTGAAGCGGCGGTTGATGCAGAGCGTATAGCTCGCGCAAAGCACGCTCGCTCCGAAGAGGAAGCCCGCTAAAATCGGTAAGGCACAGTAACATCCCATATGCATAAGGGCGTATGGGCGGGATCCGCTTATGCGGATGTGAAGCGGAAGCTAGGCTGTCCGCGAAGGAGGCTCTGCATGGAGGCGCTGTATCGCAAATATCGTCCGTCCACGTTTGCTGATGTCGTGGGTCAGGAACATATCGAGCGTACACTGAAAAACGCAATCGAGCAGGATAAGGTTTCCCACGCCTATTTGTTCTGCGGTCCGCGTGGTACTGGCAAAACAACCACTGCGCGCATTCTTGCCAAGGCCTTAATGTGCGAAAAGGGTCCCACTATCGAACCTGACGGAACCTGCGAGGAATGCCAGGCCATCGCTCAAGGCACTCACCCCGATGTGTATGAGTTGGACGCCGCAAGCCGCACGGGCGTTGAAAATGTACGTGAGGAAATCATCAGCCGTGTAAGTTACGCGCCAACTCGCGGTACCTGGAAGGTCTACATCATCGACGAGGTGCATATGCTCTCGACGGCGGCCTTCAATGCGCTTCTCAAAACCATCGAAGAACCGCCGAGCCATGTCGTCTTCATTCTCTGTACCACCGATCCGCAGAAGGTTCCAGAAACCATTCTCTCGCGATGCCAGCGTTTTGATTTTCATCGCATATCAATCGAATCTATCGTGGCTCGTTTGGGCGCCGTATGTGCCGAAGAGGGCGTTGAGTTCGAGGCCGAAGCGCTCGATCTTATTGCGCACCGTGCCGAGGGCGGAATGCGCAATGCACTTACTTCGCTTGAGCAGCTCATTGCGTACTGCGGAGGTAAGGCAACCCTCGAAGGAGCGCAAAGCCTTCTTGGTTCGCTCGATAATGCCGATCTTTCTGAAATCGTAGAGGCTATTGGCCGCAGAGATGCAGCAGCATGCTTCAATTGGGTTGCCCAATATGTGGAAACCGGTGCCGACCTTGCCCAGTTTGTCCATGATTTGGCAGAGCATGTGCGCACGTTGTACCTGATGTCTATGGCGGGCCTTGATGTGGAACTGCAGATCAGCAAATCGATGCGCACGGTAATGATCGGGGAACTGAAGCTCTTTGGCCAAGATCGCCTTAGTCGCATGCTTGTCCTTTTGGGTGACGTGTCGAAAGAACTGCGCGTTTCGAGCAATCCTCGCCTAACGTTTGAGATTGCCCTTACTCGTATGGTTCGTCCCGAATCGGATTTAACGCTCGAAGCCTTGGCGGAACGGGTTGAAGAGCTGGAGCGACGTTTGTCGATGCTGGGGAACGCCTCTTCTCCTGCTGAAGTCGCTCCGGCGGCATCAGCCCGTGTTGGCGGCGGCGCTCCTCAATATGCAGCTGTTCCCGTTCAGTCCACATCGCATGCGCCTTCCGCTCCGGTGGCTGCGTCAACTGGTTCTTCCGGCCAGCCTGCTCTCTCTGCCCAAGTGCCTGCAGCCCTTGCAGCGCAGGACGCTTCGGGTCGCAATGCCGCCTGGCCTCAGGGTTCCGCTTCGGCACCTGTTGCCCCGTCGGCACCGCAAACGCCACCGGCCGTTGCTTCGTCGGCACCGCAAACATCGGCACCTACTCCCGCTGTTCAGCCAGCTGGATCGTTTTCCCAGGCGCCCGAAACGGTTCAGCCGCGCCAGGCAGCAGCGCTTACCGCTCAGGTTGACCTGTCCAATCCTGCTGCCGTGCAGCGCTTGTGGCATTCGGTCACCGCTTCGCTCAGGAAAGTTAATCCTGCGCGCGGTGTCCTGTTCATGAATGCTAAGGTTTCCGCCGAGGCGGATGGCCAGGGTATAGTGGTTGAATTCGGAAAAGATAGCGCTTTTGCATTCAACGCAGCCCAAAAGGCTGAAGTCCAAGAGTTGCTCGCAAAAACCATCCAGACGGTTGCAGGTGGAACTGTGCCGTACCGTTTGGCGTTGGCCGGTAACAGCTCATCGGCTGCGCCTGTTGCCGCGCAGCCTGCGAGTGCTCAATCTGGAATGGCGTCCCAGTCAAATGCCGCGCCGTCGGCTACCAAGAATCCTTATGCCGCCAAGGCAGTTGCCGCAGTGCGCGCGGCGCAGGCGGCGGCAAAGGCAAATCAGGCACCGGCGACGCAGACGGCAGCAAAGGCGAACCAGGCGCAGGGCTTTCAATCTGCATCCCAAAACGCCACTTCTTATGTGGCCCCATCTGCTCCTCAGCAGATGGGGGGCGGTGTAGCCTCTTCTCCATCGCCCGAATTTCAGGCGTCATCTATGCCAAGGCGTTCTGCGGCGGTACAACAGGCTCCTGCGGCAACACCTTCAGTATCCGCCGTGCCCGAACCGTACGACGATCAAGTCCCTCTCGATGTGTATGGAGCAAGCGTTTCTGCTGAATACGATGAAGGTCCATACGCTCAGCAGTATGGATCTTCGCCAAGCCAGCAGTCCTCGGTATCGGCTTCTTCTGCACAGCCTTCTAGTGGCTCGGTTCCAGCGTCTGCGGGTTCTGCCCAGGCGGTAGCGCCAGTTGCGGCGGCACCCACCCAGGCTGGTGGCGTTCCTAATGTTGCCGCTCCTGCTTCGGCGCAAGCCGCAGTTCCGTCTGCTTATGGGCAAGACGAGGCGGAGCAGATCAAGAGCATCCTCACTCAGAGCTTTGGTGAGGGGATAAAGTTTGAGGAGCTTCCCGAATAGCGTCAGCCTTTCGGTACAATGCAAAGATATGTGGCCATTTTGGCTAATTGGAACGAAGCGCCCAGCCCCTAACAAAGGAGAATCATGGGAATGAATATGCAGCAGATGATGCGCCAGGCGCAGAAGATGCAGAAAGAATTGCAGAAGGCTCAGCAGGAAATCGCTGAAATGACGTTCGAGGGCACCGCTGGTGGCGGCATGGTAACCGCCGTTGCGCGTGGAGACAAATCCATCGAGTCCCTTACCATCAACCCTGATGTGGTTGATCCCGAAGATGTTGAAATGCTTCAGGATATGGTTTGCGCGGCAGTCAATGAGGCGCTTCGCGGCGTTGACCAAATGGGCAGTGCCCGCATGAGCTCCGTTACCAGCGGTCTCAGCATCCCAGGTATGAGGTAATTGCGATTCAGTGAACGCTTCATCGGCAATACAGAAGCTACTTGATGAACTGGAGCGCCTTCCTGGGGTAGGCCCCAAATCAGCCCAACGAATTGCGTATTGGATTCTGAACGAAGAAAAAGCGGATGCTCTTCGTTTGGCCAATTCCATCATCGAAGTGAAGGACACCGTCCATTTTTGCTCACGATGCTTTAATTACGCTCAAGGTGATCTTTGCGATATTTGCTCTTCTGAAAAGCGCGACCATTCCATAGTCTGCGTGGTATCGGAACCGCGAGATATCCCGCCAATAGAGCGAACGGGTACGTTTTCGGGCGTATACCATGTGCTTGGGGGTGCCCTTTCGCCGCTTGAGGGCATCGGTCCAGAGCGCCTTCACATCGCCGAGCTGATGGCCCGCCTTACGGATGCCTCTATTAAAGAAGTTATCTTGGCAACAAACCCAAATATTGAAGGCGAAACAACGGCCAGTTATCTCGCACGGCTTATCAAGCCCCTGGGTGTAACGGTATCGCGCCTGGCAAGTGGTTTGCCTGTAGGTGGTGACCTCGAATTTGCGGATGAGGTTACGCTTGGTAGGGCAATCGAGTCCCGATTGGAACTATAGTGCTAGGAAAGGCGCTGCACCGAATGATGGTAGAAGTCGTGTCGCCTTATCGAAGGTGATCAAGCATGGCATCCTCGCATAGCCAATGCATGAATTCTGCTTCCGTCCTCAAGGGTGGTAATGATTAAAAAGAGTCCCTCGGTATATCCAAGGGACTCTTTTTCGTAATAGCACCATAAACTATTGGTGTTGTTCCGGTGCATATGCGGCAAAGAACAAAGATGGGAATCCTAGTCCTGATTCTTTTCGTGCTGTAAAGAATAGTCTCTTATAAAAGAGGGAACTTCTTCTATCTCCATATTGAGCACAACGGATAGTTCGCCGTAAATACGCCTTTGAGCGTCATCGAGCAACTTCTTATAGGTTAAGGATGCTCCATGTTTCTTACTTTCTTGCTCCTGTATGCGTACGTGCATCGATTTGCAGACTAATAAAAGTGAAAGAAAGTCGTTTGAACGAATCAGCTCGCGGAAGTGTTCTTGAACCAAATGGGAGTTGGTATCCTGAAAGGTATCCGGCTCAAGGTCGAAAACCATGTCAAGCGAACGTAATGCCTCTTCTTTATTAAGGGTGTGTCGTAATTCAGCACTGCGTGAGTGGGGCACATAGGCCTTTCCGAGCCGTTTCTCTATTGGGGCAAGTATGTAATAGAGCTCGTTTTCGTCTCCGGCGAGAGAAACGTGAGCATCGTTTTGAATTACTTGGCAGATTCCCAGAGATGAGTAGATGACGTATTCGCCGACTTCATAAGGCATACAGTCGCCTTCTTTCTAAAACAACTTTGCAACAATGATAAACCTACGAAGTGTCATGTATGTGTAAATGCACACAACTTAAGGCGAACGGCACTTTGCTGACCTGGGATTTTGCAAAATAGTAAAGCAAAGTTGAAAAAAGTTACAATTTTCCCCTTGCAATCACCCCGAAGCGGGGTATTATAGCTAAGCCTTCTGACGAGGGGGCG
>OGDF01006967.1_pt1 | contig 10882 bp, 8 predicted proteins | sample 1570141 | NCBI WGS metagenome assembly OGDF01 (sample SAMEA4370581, study PRJEB24528) | human gut metagenome | reverse complement strand
TGCGCAGGCGCGGATCGACCGCCTGCTCGGGATGCTGCTGGATCAGCTGCACCGGGCATACTCCGCGACGCGGAAGCGGCCGACCATCAAGCAGTACCTCGCCAGCCTGCGGACACTCGAACCCAGCAAGCACGCGGCACAGCGTGGTCTTGCCAAACCCCGAGGGAGCCTGAAGCGCTACGCGCTCGCCGGGCTCGACTTGCAGGCTGAATCCGCTGTACAGGGGTTTTGCGCCAGGATAACCGAACGTGATGTCTCGAGCCTCTAGCACGAGCGACCTCCCTTGCCAACCGATGCGTTGCCGCGGCCTTGCTCGTCTGTGCTCGCCGTAGCCGCGAAATCGTGCTCGGGAAGGGCATGCCACAGCGCGCGGGTGAACGGGTCGCGCAGAAGCGCGGGGTCGGCGAAGTTCGCGACCGCCGTCTCTTCCGCCACAGTGCCATCCTTGAACACGGCGACACGATCGGCCACACGCAGCGCAAGCTCGATATCGTGCGTGATCAGCAGCACGCCGTTGCCCTCGTTGGCGAAGGAGCGGAAGTCGTCCAGCGCTCGGACCGCGAGGTCGAGGTCGAGCCCGGGCGTTGGCTCGTCGGCCACGATCACCCGCGGGTCGTCCATGAGCGCGCAGCAGAGCAGCACGCGGCGCGCCATGCCGCCAGAAAGCTCATGAGGGTAAAGGCGCGCAACCTCGGGACTGAGCCCGTAGCGCTCGAACAGCTGCTCGCGGCGCGCTTTGCGCTCGGCCTTCGGCAGCGCGTTCGCGAAGCCTTCGACCTGTTTCCCCACGCGCATCATGGGGTCCAAATGGCTCACGCTTTGCGGCACGAGCGACAACCCATGCCCGCGCAGCGCGCGCAAGCCTTCTGCGTCTTTGCGCTCGCCGTCGAACCAGATGCGCCCCCGCACCGTAGCGTTCGGCTCAAACAACCCCAACACCGCATCGGCGAGAAGCGTCTTGCCCGAGCCCGATGCGCCCACCACAGCCACGATCTCGCTCGCGTGGACGGCGATGTTCAACCCGTGGAGCACCTGCACATCGCGCTGCTTCGCTTGGAAGTACGGCGCATCCTCGTCGTACATGCAAAAGCTCACGTTCAAATCCTCGACCTGCAAAAGGTGGTGCCCGCCGTCATGGTGCGACGTCGCCGCATGCGTGTGATGATGGTGCGACTGCGCATCCTCGTGCGCGGTTTGCTCGTGAGCGATCGCGGCAGCCTTGTTCGCCGAAACCGCTTGCGCAGCTGCGCCGTCGTTTGCATTCTCCAACATCTTCCCCACCTATTTCTGCGCCGTATGCGGGTCAACGAGCTTTCGCAGGCTCTGACCAGCCACATCGAAGAGCAGCACCGTTGCCATGAGCGCCAAACCCGGAAACACAGCAAGCCACCAGACACCCGTCGATAGGTAGCTCATCGACTCACTCAAGATCACGCCGATCGCCGGCTGCTCGGGCGGCAAGCCGAAGCCGAGAAACGTGATTGCCGCCTCATGAAGGATGGCATGCGGAAAGAGCAGAATAAGCCCCACCACGAACTGCGGCAACACGTAGGGCACCATATGGTGCAACGCGATGCGCGCCCGGCTTTGCCCCAACTTGCGCGCAACTTCGACGAACTTCGACTCGCGGCATTGCAGCACCTCGACACGAACGACGCGCGCAAGGCTCGGCCAATGCGTCACGGCAACGCCGATGGTCACGCCCCAGAAGCCCTTCCCGATTGCATAGGAGATAAGTACCAAAAGCACGATATGGGGAATGCCCATCATGAGGTCGATCAGCCAGCTGATCACGGCATCGACGCGTTTTCCGCCAAGCGCGGCAGCACACCCGAGCACGAGTGCGATAACCGACGAGACGGTGGCCGCCAGCAAGCCCACCAGCACGCTTGTGGACAGGCCCGCAAGCGTGCGCGAAAGCATGTCGCGACCCATCCAGTCGGTGCCGAAGGGGTGGGCAAGCGAAGGCGACAGATTCTTCGCGGTGAAGTCCGTGACCGTCGCCTGACCGTAAAGCGCAAGCCCCGCCGCCACCACAATGGCGAGCGCGCAGGCGGCCGCGATACACGCGACAAGCGTGGTTGCCCGATTGCCGCGCGAACACTGCACGGGAGTATGGAGAACCTCTTCCATCAAGCCCTCCCCTCGCCGACACGCATGCGCGGGTCGAGCACGCCATAGAGAATATTAGCCAGTAGGTTGCCGCCGAACACGAGTGCGGCACTCACGAGCGCGATGCCCGCGAGAAGCGCCACGTCGCCGCCCAACCCTGCGGTCACGGCCGCCTGCCCCAGGCCGGGATAAGAAAACACCTGCTCTACCAGCACCGACCCGCCAAAGATCTCGGAGATGAACGCGCACTGCAGCGTGACTGCCGGCAGCGCGACGTTGCGCAAGCCGTGGTGCATGATCACGCTCAGCTCCGACTCGCCGCGCGCGCGTGCGAAGCGCACGTAGTCGCTTTCCAGTACATCAACCACCTTCTCGCGCGTATGGAGTGCGATGTTTGCTACGCCCGTCACCGAGAGCGTGAGCGCTGGCAGCACCAGGTGATGCACGGCATCGGCCAACGTCACGTCCGCCGCCGACACGCCGATGGGCACGGAGAACCCGATGGGGAACCAGCCTAGCTGCACGGCGAAAACCATCAATATGAGCAAGCCGAGCCAGAACGTGGGGGTCGAAGCCAAAAGAAAGCAATAGCTGCGGACCACTCGGTCGAGCGCACCGCCGCGACGAGCGCCCGCCGCAACACCGAGCGCGAAGCCCAGCACGCCGCTGATCAGCCACGCAATGCCCATAAGCGCCAGCGAGTTGGCCGCGCGATGCGCGATCACCTCCGACACGGGCGCGTTGAACCTGAGCGACGTTCCCATGTCGCCATGCAAAAGCGCGCCCGCCCAGTTGGCGAACCGCTCCCAAAACGGCACGTCGCCGCCCCAGTAACTCGCCAGCTGAGCGCGTTTGGCCTCCGACATGTTCACATACGCGGCCTGCCCCACGTTCGCCTGCACGGGGTCGATCGGCGACATGCTCACCAGCGCGAACACCACCAACCCCACGGCAAGCATCAGCAGTGCGAACCGCACGATATGTCGAACAAGATATTTCGTCATGCGAGGCTGCGCCTACCAGCTCCACTTGTCGACGTTGTTCACGATCGACCAGCCATGTCCATGCGGATGCGGCTTCTGATCGGCGACCTTCAAGCCATCGGCCACGAAATACAGGTGGTCGACGTTGGCGAACCACACCCACGTGGCAGCGCCTTGCGGAGCCACGCCGTTCTCGCCGTCCCACATGGCAAGCTTCCACTCGTTGTACGAATCGGCGATCACAGGGTTGGCCAGCGCGGCGTTCAGATGCGCGTCCACCGCCGCGTTCTCGTAGCACGCGTAGTTGCCATTGCCCGTCGAGTAGTTCAGGTTGTAGATCTCGATCGGACTGTTCGAGCCCCAGCCCCACACGACGGGGTCGCTGAACTGGTGCCGGTAGATGTCGTCCCAGCTTGCACCCTTCGGCGACACCTTGATGCCGAGCTCGCCCATCTGGTTGGCAAACTCCATGGCGATGGCCTGGCGCACCGAGTCGGACGCCGAGTAGTACAAATCGAACGCTGCCGGCACGCCGTCCTTCACGCGAACGCCGTCGGACCCGAGCGCCCAGCCCGCCTCGTCGAGCAACGCCTTAGCGCGGGAAATATCCTGCTCGCATCGCATATCGTCAGATGACCAGGGCATATTATCGCTCACGCTGTACGCGACCTCGCCATAGCCGTTCAATACATTGTCGATAAGCGTCTGACGGTTCACGCCATAGTTGATGGCGCGGCGCAACGCGAGGTCCTGCGTGACGTCATTGCCTGCAGGATACTCCTCGCCCGTCTGCTTCTTCGTAGCGCCCGCCGCGATGGTGGGAAGGGAGATTCCGCGCGAGTCAACCGATGTGCAGTTCAGCAGATCGTAACCCATCGGCTGCTGGTCGGCGTAGGTGGCCACCGTGTAGGCGACGTCCACCTGACCGGAGCGAGCCGCCGCAAGGCTTGCGTCCTCTTCCATGAACACCACCACGACGCGATCGATCTTCGGGGCATCGCCGTAGTAGTCGGGATTGGCCTTCAAGATAACCTGCTGTCCGCGGTCCCATTGCTCCAGCATGTAGCGACCGCTGCCAATCGGGTTGGTGCCGTAATCGCTGCCGTGCCCACCATCGGGAACGATGCCGATAACGGCCAACGTGTACAGGAAGGCGTTGAAGGGCTTGTTCAAATGGACTTCGCATGTTTCGTCGTCTACGGCGACCGCCTTGTCCACCATAGTCAGATCGCACTCGCTGGCCTCACTGTTCGCAACGCCGTTGATCGTGTAGGCCACATCATGCGCCGTGAGCGCCTTGCCGTTGGTGAACTTCGCGTCCGTGCGAATGGTGAACGTCCACGTGAGGCCGTCGTCGCTGCAGGAATACGCCGTCGCGAGGTCGTTTTCGAAGCCCATATCGGCCGTCGTAGTCAGAAGCGTGGACTGAATAAGCGGCTCATGCACATGCTCGCCGCAGCCCCAGGAGACGAACGGGTCGAAGCCAGCGGCGGACTCGCTGCTCACGGGCATGGAGACCGTTACCTGCGATGTGTGTCCCTCGCTCTTCGAAGTGGCGCCCTTATCCGAGCTGCCCGAGCCCGAATCGCTTGCACACGCGCTCAACACGCCGCCGAAGCCCACCGCAGCCGCGCTCACGCCTGCCGCCTGCAAAAACGTTCGCCTTGAGAAGCTTTTCATCGAGATGTCCTTTCATCCGCCAAGCAGAGCACGCAACTGATGCGCTTCAGCACGCGCTTGCTCGGTGTTACGGGATACAAATCTGTAACACACTATAGCAGACGAGAGGCAATCATGGTGTTACGAATTCCAATTACGTAACTCTACTACGCGAGCGGTTCCAATAAGTGGACACGCGGCCAGGGTGCCGCGGGAGGTGCGGAAAACCTACACCCCCTCGTGCTATTTCCTGAGCGTCTTCGAGCACTCGCCCGAGGGCCTTGCCCCAATCGCTTGGGGAGCCCCGCTCGCGGAGTCGGCATCACAAGGCGCCTCCTCCTCGCGCTGCGTCACGAGCAGCACCATGATCACGATGAGCGCGCAACCAGCGATGTCAAAGGGGGTGATGGGCGTTTCGAGCCAAAGCGTGGAGAACGCCGTCGCCGCAACCGGCTCGATACTGCCGACAAGCCCCGCGCGCATGGGGCCCGCAAGTTTCACACCCTGCAAGAACAGCAGGTAGGCGAAGAACGTGCCGATGATTACCAGCGCCGCCATGGCGGCGACGACGCCAGGGGTCACTTCGACGTGCATGTTCCACGGCTGCACGACGGCGTTCGCGATGATCGCCGCCATCGTCATGGAGACCGTCGTGGTGACAACGCTCCCCCATCGCTCAAGCAAGCGCACCGGCATCATCGTGTAGAAGACGAGCGCGCACGCAGATGCCGCGCCCCACATGAGCGCCTCGGCGGGAATGGCGAGCGTGCCGAGGTTTCCCTTCGTCGCGATGCAAATTGTGCCGACGATGGCCAAAACGACGCCTAAAAGCTCGCGGCGCATTGGGGCGCGGCGAGCTTTTACGCAGGTTATGAGCATGATGAGGATGAGGCCGCATCGCTCGAACACGGTCGCCGTGCCCGCATTGCTGACAGAGATACACCCCTGGTAGCACACCTGGACAAGCAGCACGCCGAAAATGGAGAACGCGAGAAGGCATCCCAGCTCGCGGGGCTGTTTAAGCAGGCAAAGGAGCTGCTCGCGATGCGTTGCCGCGCAAAAGACCAGGTAGAGCAACGAGGCGAACACAAGGCGCACGCACACGTTCCACGCTAAGGGAACGCCGTAGATATCCATGAGCAGTTGCGCACACGTGCCGGAAAAGCCCCAGCATATGGCACCGGCCGCCGTGAGCAGAACGCCCTTCGCGATCGAGCTACCCCGCATGATCGCCCAGCATCTTCTTGAGGAACTTTCCAGTAAAGCTACCTTCCACCTGCGCTACCTCTTCAGGCGTACCAGTGGCGATGATCGTTCCGCCCCGCTCGCCTCCCTCAGGGCCCAAGTCGACGATATGGTCGGCGGACTTGATGACGTCGAGATTGTGCTCGATGACGAGCACCGTGTTGCCGGCGTCAACCAGGCGCTGCAGCACGACGAGCAGCTGGCGCACGTCTTCGAAGTGCAAGCCCGTCGTCGGCTCGTCGAGAATATAGAACGTCTTTCCCGTGGAGCGCTTCTGAAGCTCGCTTGCAAGCTTGACGCGCTGGGCTTCGCCGCCCGAAAGGGTCGTTGCCGCCTGACCGAGACGAATGTAACCGAGTCCCACGTCGAACAGCGTCTGGAGCTTGCGCTTAATGCCGGGGATGTGCTCGAAGAACGCAAGCGCATCTTCGACCGTCATGTCGAGGACCTCGGCGATGTTCTTCCCACGATAGGTGACCTGGAGCGTCTCGCGGTTGTAGCGCTTCCCCCCGCAAACCTCGCAGGGAACGTACACGTCGGGAAGGAAGTGCATCTCGATTTTAATCTGGCCGTCGCCTTTGCAGGCCTCGCAGCGGCCGCCGCTCACGTTGAAGCTGAAGCGACCTGGGGCATATCCGCGCGCCTTCGCCTCCTGCGTCGAGGAGAACAGGGCGCGAATGTCGTCCCACAGCCCAATATAGGTGGCAGGGTTGCTGCGCGGGGTTCGACCGATAGGGCTTTGGTCGATGTTGATGACCTTGTCGATCGACTCGAGCCCGGTGATCTTGCGGTACGCGCCCGTGCGCCGGTGCGCATGGTTCACGCGGTTGGCCAGTGCAGGCGCGAGCGTATCGGTGATAAGCGAGCTTTTGCCCGAGCCAGATACGCCGGTGATCACGGTGAACGTGCCAATGGGCACCTCAAGCGTGACGTTTTTCAGGTTGTTCTCCGAGGCACCCGTCATCTTGATGGACCCGCGCTTGGGATGGCGGCGGGTCTGGGGCACCTCGATCTTACGACGGCCCGACAGATAATCCGCCGTGAGCGAGCGCTTTGCCTTCATAATCTGAGCGGGAGTTCCCGCCGCGACCACTTCCCCGCCGCGCTCGCCCGCGCCCGGCCCCATGTCGACCACGAAGTCGGCACTGCGGATGGTGTCCTCGTCGTGCTCGACCACGATGACGGTGTTGCCGAGGTCGCGCAGGTGCTCCAACGTGGCGATAAGCCGCTCGTTGTCGCGCTGATGCAAGCCGATCGAGGGCTCGTCCAAGATATAAAGCACGCCCATAAGCCCCGCGCCGATCTGCGTGGCGAGGCGGATGCGCTGGGCCTCGCCACCCGACAGCGTAGCGGTGGCGCGCTCGAGCGTCAGGTAGTCGAGTCCCACGTCCACGAGGAACTTCAGTCGCGCCTTGATCTCCTTCACGATCGGCCCCGCGATGCGCTCGGCCTGGCCCGAAAACGAAAGGCCGCTGAAGAACGCGTAGGAATCGGCGGCTGACATCTCCGTCACATCGTGGATGGACTTGCCGCCCACGGTGACAGCGAGGATTTCGGGCTTCAAGCGCTTACCGTGGCAGGTCTGGCAGGACACCGTCGCGAAATACTGCTGGAGGCGCTCGCGCTGCGTGTCGGTCTGCGCCTCCTGGTAGCGGCGCATAACCGCAGCGAGCACACCCTCCCACTCGATGTACCAGTACGTCTCGCGGCCGTCGACCGTGACATAATCGACGCGCACCTTCTCCTTACCGAGGCCCGACATGATGGCCTTCTGCGCGCGGCGCGGCATGTCCTCCCACGGCGTGGACGAGTCGACGCCCATGTGCGCCGCTACCGCCTTGATGACCTGCGGATAGTAGTTCCCCGTACGAAACGGCGCGATGACGCCCTCATCGAGGGAAAGCGACGGGTCGGGCACCACGAGCGAGGGGTCGACCTCGTCGCGGCTACCGATGCCCAAGCAGTCGGGGCAGGCGCCGTACGGTGCGTTGAAGGAGAAGTCGCGCGGCTGAAGCTCGTCCATGGAATGACCATGTTCGGGACAGGCGAGCGCGAGCGAGAAGAGGTGTTCCCCTTCGCCGAGCCCACCCGTGGCGCCGCTTGACGTACCGCCCGCCTCGCCCTGGGGCTTGCCATCGGGGCCGAGCACCTGGACAAGCACGCGCCCCTCGGCGAGCTTCGTCGCGTTCTCCACCGACTCGGCGATGCGGGTCGTGGCGGATTTCTTCAGCACGACGCGGTCGACGACAACGTCGATGAAGTGCTTGATCTTCTTGTTCAAGGTGATGGGCTCGCCCGTGAGCTTCACGATTTCGCCATCGATGCGCACGCGGGAGAAGCCCTCCTTCGCAAGGTCGGCAAAGAGCTTCGTGAACTCGCCCTTGCGGCCCGTGACTACAGGCGCCATGATGATCGCACGAGTGCTTTCATCGGCGGCGAGCGCGAGGATATCGTCGGTCACCTGGTCGGTCGTCTGCTTCTTGATGACGCGCCCGCACTCCGGGCAGTGAGGGATGCCCACGCGCGCGAACAGAAGGCGCAGGTAGTCGTAGATTTCAGTAGTGGTGCCCACGGTGGAGCGCGGGTTTCTCGAGGTGGTCTTCTGATCGATGGAGACCGCCGGGGACAAGCCGTCGATGCTGTCGAGGTCGGGCTTGCTCATCTGGCCCAGGAACATGCGTGCATAACTCGACAGGCTTTCCACATAGCGTCGCTGACCCTCGGCGTACATGGTGTCGAAAGCAAGGCTTGACTTGCCCGAGCCCGAAAGACCGGTTATGACGACCAGCTTGTCGCGCGGGATTTCCAAATCGACGTTTTTGAGGTTATGCTCGCGAGCGCCCTTGATGACGATCGAGTTTTGTCCCATGTTCCCTCATCTTCCAAAGATATCTGCGTAGCCGAACGATTGTATCGCAGCGCGCGCGAGGCCATCAATGAGAAAACATCTGTTCGCTAAAACGGCACAGGATGTTCGACGGACGGGATGCAGCCGCGTAACTTTCGATGGGACGTAGCTGTACCACCTTAGATGGGACGCGGTTGCACCGCCCTCGACGAGCCACCCAAGCCTTGCAGGCACGTGAGGGACCGCAAAACCCGCTTCCCCGATGGAGTTCCCTTGATGCCGCATTCCGTTTGCTACACTGTTAGCCATGGAAGACACACCGAAAACCCGAAAACGGCGAGAGCGCGAGAAGCGGACGGTTTCCCAGATGATCGCGCTGTATTGCGCCGCGAACCACAAAGATGAGCCGCGTGAGGCCCGTGCAGTATGCGGGAAGCCCCTGTGCGCCGCATGCGCCGAGCTCGATGCGTACTGCGCGAAGCGCACGGAGCGCTGCTTGAAGATGCACGAGAAGAAGGATTGCAACTCGTGCCCCATCCACTGCTACGCGCCTGCGAAGCGCGAGGCGATTCGCGCAGTCATGCGCTTCTCAGGCCCGCGCATGCTCTTCGCCCACCCCGTAGCCGCTCTTCGACACCTCCTGGGAAAATGACTAACTAGCGAGGAAGCGCCTGGTCATGCACCTTCTTTAGCCGTTCCACCGACAGGTGCGTATACACCTGCGTGGTGGAAAGCTGAGCATGCCCGAGCATTTCCTGGACGCTGCGCAAATCGGCGCCACCGTTGAGAAGGTCGGTCGCGAAGGTATGGCGCATATCGTGCGGCGATAGGGAGTCGTCAAGCCCCGCCTCGCGCACCGTCGCCTTGAACATCTTGCGCATCGCATCGGTCTTCATCTGGTTGCCGCGCGTCGATACGAAGAAGTACGGGCACTCCTTGCCATCGAGCAGCTTCGGGCGCGCCACGAGCGCATATCGCCTGAGAGAGTCCACGGCCAGATCGTGCAAGGGGACGATGCGCTCCTTCGAGCCCTTGCCGAACAGGCGCGCCTGCTTCTCGTCGAAGTCGATATTAACAGCAAGCAGGCCCGACGTCTCGGAGATGCGCGCGCCGCACGCATAGAGGAACTCGAGTATCGCCTGGTCGCGCATATCGGTAAGCGACTGCTCGCGGGGGCGCCCCTTCAAATCGCGCGAGGCGTGGACCGACAGCAGCCGTGCCATATCGCGCGGGCGAAGAACCTGCGGAAGGTGCTTTCCGCTCTTCGGCCCGATGAGCGCGCTCGCCGGATTGGCGTCAACGCGTCCTGTCACGTTCAGCCAGCGGAAAAACGTGCGCAGCGCCGAAAGGCGGCGGTTGACCGTCCTGCGCGAATAGCGCGCCGCATCGAGCTGCGCCAGATAGCGCCGCAGGTCCCGATGGCTTGCATGGAGCGCGTCGAGCTTCTCGCGATAAGCCCACCGACCGTAGTCCCCTAAGTCGGTCCGATAGGCGCGAACGGTGTTACCCGAGGCGTTTCGCTCTGCAACGAGCGCATCGCAGAAGTCATCGATGGCGCATGAGATCACGACGTCAATCTGCTGCTCCTCAGCGACGGCCTCATCACCCGCCACGGAGGAAGATCGCTTGTTTTCCGCAGCCATGACCTAACGCTCGCCCCCTTCTTCCGAAGGCAGGAGCCCGCGCTGGCGTAGCTGGCCGCAATAGTCTGCAAGCGCCTCGAACCCGCGGCGTGCGTAGGCTGCATAGCGCTCGCGCTTGTTGCGGATTCGCTTGTCAAGCGGGCGCATAATGCCGAAATTGACGTGCATCGGCTGATACCCCGTCGTCTGAGGGTCGGTCGCGTAGCCCATGAGCGCGCCGAACGCCGTATCCTCGGAAAGAGGAAGCGGCTTCTCGCCCGAAAGCTCGGCCACGACGGCGAGCGACGCATGGAGCCCCGAGCGGATGGCCTCGCAATAGCCTTCCGTGCCTGCGAGCTGCCCCGCCACATGGACGGGAACGCCCCACCGCGCCTCGATCTCCGGGCGAAACC
>OGDF01006966.1_pt1 | contig 10884 bp, 12 predicted proteins | sample 1570141 | NCBI WGS metagenome assembly OGDF01 (sample SAMEA4370581, study PRJEB24528) | human gut metagenome | reverse complement strand
CAAGAGGACAGGTTGGTTGCTGCCCTTGGGGATGAATCAGTTTTATTGAACCTTATGCTTCTTCAGAGGAAGAAGTGTTGTTCTCGGTGTTATTTGTTTGTGTTGTCAAAGAAAGTAACCTTACCGGTGTCGATGTCGTACTTTGCGCCAACAATCTTAATTTTACCGGAATCCTCCAGACCCTTCAGAATCTCGCTCTCACGCAGATTTTTAATGCTGTTCTCTACGTTCAGATCTTCTGCCTTGGTGGTGATTTCATCCTCGGAAGTTGCTTCTTCCTTTGCTTTCTCTACGGATGGAGTAATTTCTTTTACGATGGATTCGATGTTGCCCTCGGCATGACCCTCAACGGCTGCACCAACTGCGCCGCAATGGGAGTGACCCATTACCAATACCAGTGGAGAACCCAAGTGGTCAGCTGCGTACTCTACGCTGCCGATTTCAAACTCATCCACTACGTTACCGGCGGTACGAATAACGAACAGCTCACCCAAGCCGCTGTTGAACAGCAGTTCCGGTGGAACACGGGAGTCGGAGCAGGTGATTACAACTGTATGTGGTTTTTGACCGTTGGTAGCCAAATCGGTCCGCAGGCTCTCGCTAACGTTCATGGTAGCGGTGCCGGACAGATAAGATTCATTGCCTGCCTGCAATGCACGGATGGCATCGTCGGCATTCTCAATGGTGGCGGTCTGTGTGTTGGATGTGGTTCCGGATGTTACATCAGAAACAGCGCCGTCTACTGCACTGCCTGCCTCGTTGATGATTTCGGAAGCAGCTTCGCCGGCTTTGCTAACGACATCGCCGGTTTTTTCTGCAGCGCCACAAGCGGTGGCTCCCACAGCCAACGCACAGCACATTGCGATCAAAATCAATTTCTTCTTCATTTCTCAGTATCCTCCGTTGAAAATCAGTTTATTTTCTGGTTTTATTTGGAAAAACGACCCCATTGGGAAATCGTCTTTCGGCAGTGTTGATAGTTTGTCCAAATAAAGGACGGGTTATACGTCGCTGTTTCCCATTATACCGTGAAGAACGGAAAAATTTTGTCAAAAGAGAACTGGACAACTATAAATAAAGAAAACATTCTTCGTGTTCCACTTTGAAATTTTGTGGAATCTTGACGGATGTCATGCTTTCTAGTATAATGAAGTCTATGTGAAAAGGATGTACAAACTGTGACGAAATTATGAATATTCGTACATAAATACTTGGCTTTGCGGAATGGAGGAACACGATGGTCATTACATTTGTTGTGGATAATTGCCTGGACCCGAAAAACGGTACCAGCATGACAGCCTATCGTTTTATCGAAGGACTTCGTGCAAGAGGGCATGAGGTGCGGACGCTTACAATTGGAGATGCTGCCCCGGACAATTATTTTGTAGAGGAAGCGCAGTATGGTTTTATTTCCGAGATTGGACATTGGCATGGTTTTCGCTTTGCGAAATTTGACGAAAAAACCGTTCGTCGTGCGTTGGAAGGCTCGGATATTGTTCACTTTTTGCTGCCTTTGCCCTTTGAAATTCGGGTATATCATTTGGCAAGAAAAATGGGGATTCCTTGCTCTGCCGCATTCCATATGCAGCCGGAAAATGCATCCCATATCATTCATATTGATAAAGTACCGAAGTCCGGTGACGCAATCTATAAGCTGCTTTATCAAATGTTCTATAAGAATTTCCGGCATATTCATTGCCCATCCCACTTTATTGCACAGGAGATGAAGGATCACGGCTATGATGCAAAGCTGTATGTTATCAGCAACGGCGTAGACGAACACTTCCGCCCTACTGAGGTGGAAAAGTGTACAGACCCGGAGAAGTTTAATATTCTGATGGTTGGTCGCTTGTCACCGGAAAAACGGCAGGAAGTATTGATTGAAGCAGTGCAATACTCCAAATATGCGGACAAAATTCAAATTTATCTGGCAGGTGCCGGCTCCCAAATGCGGGAACGTCACTTGAGAAAATTGGGCGAGGCATTGTCGAATCCGCCGATTATTGAATTTTACTCTCAGGAAGATTTGGTGCGGCTTATCAATTCCTGTGATTTGTATACCCACACCGCTACGGTAGAAATCGAAGCGATTTCCTGCTTAGAAGCATTGTCTTGCGGATTGGTGCCGGTGATTTGCGATGCGCCAAAATCGGCCACCGTACAGTTTGCACTGGATGAAAACAGCCTGTTCCGTGCCGATGACCCGAAAGATTTGGCAGCAAAGATTGACTACTGGATTGAGCATCCTCAGGAAAAGGCGCTGCTCGGTCAGCGGTATGCCAAGTTCGGTGACGGCTTCCGGGTATCGGAATCGGTGAAAAAGGCAGAGTTTTTCTTTTGGGAGACCATCCGTGACCATAAAAAGGAGAAACAATATGGATGAGTTAGATCCGAAGCAACTGGAGCAGCTGCGTGCAGCACGAGAAAAACTCCATGCAAAGCCGTTGGTCAGTCGGAATCCGGCATGGCGGTTTTGCCAGTTTATATTGTGCTTCGGAATTGTCATGCCTCTGTTAAAAATTGGTTTGCCGTTGTTTCTGGGGCTGAAAATCGAAAACCGAAAAGCCTTCCGTCAGCTAAAAGGACAGGGGTATGTGATTGTATGCAACCATGTGCATCCGATGGACTGCACCATGATTGGTGTGGCAGCCAATCCACGGCACATTATTTTTACCTCCCAAGAGGAAACGTTTTACGTTCGGGGACTGGGCCTGTTGCTGCGGTTACTGAATTGTGTTCCGGTGCTGACCGGTATGAGCGGTTTGCGAACTTTTTTGGATACGATGGTAGAGGAGCTGGAGCAGGGCAGAGTGGTTTCGGTTTATCCGGAAAGCGAGATTGATATGTGCTGCGACCATCTTCGCAAGTTCAGTGACGGCGCATTTTCCATGGCGGTTCGGGCACAGGTTCCGGTTTTGCCTATGGTGGTAACACCACGAGAACCGACAGGGTTTCGGAAATTGTTTAAGAGAGAATATTCCATGCTGCTGACGGTAGGAGAACCTATCGCTCCGCCTAAGGTGGAAGAAGGTGAGAGCCAAAAGAAAACAATTCACACACTGCGGGATACTACCAAGGCAGCTATGGAGATTTTACTACAAAACGGCGGTCACGCTTATCCAAAAGAAGATTTGAATAATAAGGACGCATTTTGGCAGGTGAAAAAATCTAAGGGGCTGAAAAAATGAGGGAGCCGACCATCATTCGTTCTGCTCGACGAAAAACCATGTCCATTTGCGTAAAAGAGGATTTAACCGTAGAGGTTCGGATTCCCACCTATGTATCAAAGCAGCAGGCATTGCAGTTTGTGGAGAAGAATCAAGCATGGATTGCGGCGCAGCTGCAACGGCAATCGGAGCGGAACGCCGTTGCCAAAACGGTAACACCGGAGGAGGAAGCCGCCTTGCGGATTCGTGCAAAAAAGGAGCTCCCTCCGCGCATTGCTTATTTCAGTGGACAGATGGGGTTGATGCCTACCGGATTTCGAGTGACCGGCGCAAGAACCAGATTGGGCAGCTGCAGCGGAAAAAACAGCCTATGCTTTTCCTTTCGCCTGATGGCATATCCCCAGTCTGCCATTGATTATGTAATTGTTCATGAACTGGCGCACATTCGCCATAAAAATCATGGAAAATCCTTTTATGGGCTGATTGCACAATATTTGCCGGATTACAAAATTCAGCAGTCAATTTTGCACGACCCACAGTATCGAATTTTATAAAAGTAGTTCAAAGCATCTTCTGAAGAGAGGGTGCTTTTTTCATTGTTTCTTGTGAAACAACTGTGGAACTTTTCGGTCATTTCTTGAAAAGCAGAACTGGTGGTGTTATAATCAGTGCCAACACTATCGTAGAAATTTGAGGCGAAGGGTTCCATGACGTTACAACAGTTAATTTATTTGACCACGGTTGCCGAGTGCAAGAATATTACAGAAGCGGCGGAGAAATTATTTATTTCACAGCCTAGTTTAAGTACCGCCATTCATAATTTGGAGAAGGAAATGGGGGTTACTGCCTTTGTTCGCTCGAATAAAGGTGTAACCGTCACACGAGAAGGGGAGGAACTTCTGTCCTTTGCCAGAATGTTGTTGGAGCAGGCAGACATTATGAAGGAGCATTTTGGGGTAGAAACAAACCGTGCTCCAAAATTTTCGGTGTCCTGCCAGCATTATGCCTTTGCAGTCAATGCGTTTGTAGAGGTAATCAAAGCCTATGACGCGGAAAAGTACAGCTTTATTTTACGAGAAACCCAAACGGGAGAAATCATAGACGATGTTGCCAACGGAAAAAGCGAACTGGGCGTTTTGTATTTATCGGAGCAAAACGAAAGCGTTTTATTAAAATTATTTAAGAAGAACGAGTTGGTATTTGAGGAGTTGCTTACCGCATCACCTCATGTTTTCATCAGCAAGAATCATCCCCTTAGCAAAAAAGAACGTGTTACATTGGAGGACTTACAACCCTACCCGTATTTGGTGTATGAGCAGGGAGAGAAAAACTCCTTTTACTTTAGTGAGGAGTTTTTAAGTGTGTTGGATTTTCCAAAGCAAATTCAAGTGCGGGATCGGGCAACGCTATTTAATTTAGCCATTGGGGTTCATGGATTTACTGTCAGTTCGGGTATTTTGGATTCGGGATTAAACGGTTCGGATATTATTGCCAAGCCGTTGCAAGTGGACTGCGCTATGCGAATCGGGTACTTGAGAAAGAATAACATTTTACTCAGCCGCTATGCTTGTGATTACATTGAGGCACTGAAAAAGCACACTTCCATAGATTGAAACTATGGAGAGCCGGTGGAATAATGTATTTTTCAGATCTCCTTTTTTCTGATAGACTAAGTAGGAAATAGATTGTTACAGGAAGTCAGAACTAGGAGGAAATCGAACATGAGTCAGTTAAAAACACCATTCCGGTATGATTTTGTAGGCAGCTTTTTAAGACCACAGGCATTGAAAGATGCAAAGGCAGCTTATCAAAACGGAACCCTTGCAAAAGAAGCCTACGATAAAGTTGTAGAAGAAGAAATTACAAAGTTGGTTGCCAAGCAAAAGGAACTGGGCTTCCATGCGATTACCGACGGCGAGTTCCGCAGAACCTTCTGGCATCTGGACTTCATGTGGGGCTTTGAGGGTGTTGCCCATGAGGACACCGGCAACGGTGTGCAGTTTGCAGGAGAATTGGCAAAGCTGGATGATACCTACTTGGTTGGCAAGGTAAAGGCAAAGGGACACCCCTTTGTAGAGTACTTTAAATTTTTGAAGCAGTTCGAGGATGAGAACACCGTCGCAAAATATACCATTCCTGCGCCGGCACAGATGTTCCAGCAGATGATTGTTCCTGTGAACATTGAGCAGACCAGAAAATTCTATGCAACCAACGAGGAGCTGATTGCAGATATTGCGGTTGCTTACCAAGAGGTAATTCAGCAGTTCTACGATGCAGGCTGCCGGAATTTGCAGTTGGACGACTGTACTTGGGGTGCTGTGGTAGGCGAGGCAGCAAAAGAGCGGTATGAAGCCTTTGGCGCAGATATTGAAAAAGTAAAGGCACAGCTTCTAGAGGTAAACAACCGTGCGCTAGAGAAGAAGCCTGCCGACTTGGTTGTAACCTCTCATATTTGCAGAGGGAACTATCATTCAACCTTCTTCACCAGCGGCCCTTATGATACCGTTGCGGATTATGTTTTTGCAAAAGAAAACGTAAGCGCATTGCTGTTGGAGTATGATGATGCACGCTCCGGCGGATTTGCGCCGTTGGCAAAGATTTCCGAGGACAAAAAAGTTGTGCTTGGTTTGATCACAACAAAATCTCCGGAACTGGAAGATAAAGAAACCGTGATTGCAAGAATTCACGAAGCAGCACAGTATGTTCCGTTGGAGCGCCTGTGCCTGAGCCCACAGTGCGGCTTTGCTTCCTGCGAGATTGGCAACAAGCTGACAGAGGATGAGCAGTGGGCAAAGCTCAAATTGGTGAAGGAAATCGCAGAAGAAGTTTGGGGCAACAACTAAAATAAAAAGAGAACGTCTGTCGAAATTTCGGCAGACGTTTTTATCGGAAAGGATTCGCTGTCCCAATTTTGGAACCCGAAGAAAAAATCAGAAAACCCCTATTGCAATCGAACGGACGTTCTGTTATAATAAAAACGTGAAACGAACAAATGTTCTTAATAAGGAGGGGTTTCTGATGGATTGGATGATTGGGATAGTTTGTTTAGTGGGAACAGCGCTGCTCTTCTATTTGGTTCGTCCCCGTGAGCGGGACAGCTTATTACTTTGTGGGTTGTGCGCCGTTGCCGGTGTGTTATCTCCTATGCTGCCGGCAGTTACGCCGTTTTTGCAGTGGGTTTCTATTTTAACAAAGATATTATTGTTGGGATGCTGCGCGTATCAGTTACGGCAGGAAGTACGCAATCGAAAAGTCACTGCGCGCAGAGCAGAGTTCAGAGTAATCCAAGCAGGGCAAAAGGATTTTCCGCCGGCAGTTTAGAAAAGGTTGCGCCTTTGTGGAATCTGTGGTAAAATCATCGTAAGACGACTGAGGGGGATTCCCCTAGGGAAAATGGGAAGGAGCGGTGATTTTGGGATATTTTACAGCAGGCGTGATGATGCTGTTGGGAGTCCTGCTCATTGTGAAATACGGACGAGAGCTGAAGGTTTGCTATCCGGCAGGCGGCATGTTTATTGTACTGGGTATTTGGTGGGTACTGAATACCATGTATCCGGAAAATCCGATTATTGACGGTTGGTTAGGCTGGGTAGTAAAGATTGCCACCGGTGTGATGCTGGCAGCTTTGGCGGCGTACTTCTTTATTGTACGGAAAAAAGAGGTGGAGGAATTTAAGGCGTCCAAGGAGCCGAAAAAAACCTCTATGTATGAAAAATACGATGACTATGATTACAGTGCATCGGAGAACAAAGAAGCAGAGGGTACGGAAGATTCCGCCTCTAAATAAGAAACGCAGGCGGTTGATTCCGTCTGCGTTTTTTGCTGGAATGATTAAGAATGTTCTTGCCGATACTGCTTATAGAGCTTTTGGAAGGAAGAGGGGCTGATATGTAAGATCTGGGCTGCCTGCACGATGGTTAGGGTGCCGTTTTGATGCTGCCGACAAATTTCCGGAAAGGTATCGGGCAACACTAATTTCGGTCGCCCGAACTTTACGCCTTTGGAGCGAGCGGTTTCAATGCCTTCATGGAGCAACGCTCGACGACGAGAAGATTCTTCATCCTTCGCGCGGTGAACAATGTCTACAACAGCTTGCGCTTGCTCACGGTTTCCCAGAACTTCGGTGATGCGCTCTAACAGGATTTGTTCATCCATAATCATAGCTCCCTTTCTGAAATGTAAAGTGTATTTTGATTATAAGAGCCTTCTTTCAACAGCATACTCTAAAATTTTCGGTTTGTCTAGATAATTTTTATGAAAAGAAGCAGAAACCTTGCGAAAAAATAGATAGTATCGTATAATTGAGGCAACATTTTTCCAGTAGGAGGGATTTCTATGAAAAAACGAATTGCAGCAGTGGCATTTGGCGCTATGGTTTGTGCGGCAGCAGTGTTATCCGGTTGCGGCACACCGGCAGAGGAGCCTTCCGGCAGTGCCCCCACTGAGAATGTGGTGGTGTCTACGGTATCTTTGCCGGGGGAAGCGGAAGTATCTGCAGTCTCTACCGTAGAAACTACAACGCAAACACGCAAACAGGGAGATGTCACAATTTCTTATGAAGAAGTGACGGATGAAACTGCCAACCCAAAGGTCAATCAGCTTTTTACACGGGATACTTCCTTATTTTTACAGAAGGGTTTGACAGAGGAAAGTGGCTTGTCCGGTGAAATGCAAACCAAAATAGTGCAATCCGGAGAAATCCTCTGCATGGTAACTGCCGGAATGTTAACAAACTCTCAAGGGGAAAAGGAGTTGTTGGCGTATACCACCAACGTGAATTTAACCGGTGGAGAACGGATTTCTACCGGAATCCGAGAAAATGCGGAACAGGCAGCGGAAGCAATCGTAACCGGAAAAGCGACGGTATTGGAAACCGACGAGGGAATTCGCATAGAGGTGGAGGCCTATTTGAAGCAGCTTGGAAAGAAAAAAGTAGCGGCGCTGTTAAAGCAGTGTGATTTTACCGAGGAAGAAACCTTGCCGAAATGCTTCTCCTATTTCTTGAACGGTGAAGAAGAACTTGCCGTTTATGTTCCGGTGAGTGAAGAATTGGGACACTATGCCATTGTTTTGATTGCACAAAGCGACTTAGAAAAGTAAGTTTTTGAAAATTCTGCAAAGGTTACAAAGTTGTAAGCGATTCTATTCAAAACCTATGGTACAATAAAAGCAATCAGTGGAATTCTTAGGCAAAATCCATTTTTTGTCTGAATAGAATCCCAACTCTGTCGGAAAGGAGGATTCCTTTGAAATACAGATGGGATAAAAAATATCTCTACTGGGGCATTACGGCATTTTTAGTCATTGTTGCTTGTATGTTGGCGTTTGCCATCGTATTTCGCTTTGATGTGGTAGGCAACATTCTCGGCACAGTTGCAAAAGTGTTGAGTCCGGTTTTTTACGGCGTGGTCATTGCGTTTTTGATTGACCCGGTTGTTCGCTTTATTGAGCGTATGATGGCAAGAATCTTTAAGAAGAAACGAAAAGAACTGCAAAGCAACCCGGGAAAACTGAAAAAAGCACAACGGCGAGGACGGGCAATCAGCATTGTCATTGCATTGATTTTTGTCTTTGCGTTGCTGACCGGATTGCTGATGCTGGTCATTCCGCAAATCATTGACAGCTTGTCCATGATGATTGACAACTTCAGCGGCTACTACCGTAACTTTACCAAGTGGATCAATCAGTTCTTGTCCAATGATTCTACCGTTGGAGACTTGGTGAAGAATGTGTTGGGCGACGGTTTTGAAAAGGTCAATGAGTTTATTCAGAAAAACATTATGCCACAGGCGCAAAAGTATTTGGGCGATATTACGTCAGGGCTCTTCGGCTTTATTTGGACGCTGAAAGATATTCTCATGGGATTCATCATCGCCATCTACTTTATGTTCCATAAAGAGAAGTTCGTTGCACACCTGAAAATGGCACTGTACGCAATGTTTAAAAAAGAGCGGGTTAACAAGATGATCTCGGTGGGTCAGGACACCAATAAGTATTTTGGTGGCTTTATTATCGGTAAGATTATCGACTCTGCCATCATCGGTGTGCTGTGCTTTATCGTCATGACGATCTTCCAGTTTGACTATTCGCTGTTAATCAGCGTGATTGTCGGTGTTACCAACATTATTCCGTTCTTTGGTCCGTTTATCGGCGCCATTCCAAGTGCGCTGTTCCTGCTCATTGTAGACCCAATGCAGTGCTTGTACTTTATCATCTGGGTTATCATTTTGCAGCAGATCGACGGCAACATCATCGGCCCGATGATTTTGGGCAACCGTACCGGTGTTAGCGGCTTCTGGGTTATCACATCTATTGTGGTATTCGGCGGATTCTTTGGCATCATCGGTATCATCATAGCGGTGCCTGCTACGGCGGTGCTGTTGGTGTTGATCAAACGGCGGATTTCCAACAACCTGAAACGGCGCAAGATGGCTTGCGATACAGAAGTCTATCTCCATGAGGGTACGATTTACGAAAGTGATGATGTACTGGATGAGGATGACGGGACGTATGAAACCCCGATTAAATCGGCGGATGTGCATCGTGTGCCGGAAGCCCATGAGCAGCCTCGCAAGAGCAAATATGTAGAGTGGGTTAAAAAGAAAATCAAGCAGAAAAAACAAAAAAAATAACCTGTTTGCGTAGGCGGAAAGAAAGCGGAACCCTTTGTGCGGCTCCGCTTTTTTCCTGCCGATTGCAAACAGCTCATGACCACCTTTTGAAATTTGTGTAAATTCTGAGGCAAGGCACTGGTGCTTTCTGAAATTCGTGTTATACTGGATTTAAAGTGAATGACAGAAATCCAAAAAGGAATACGAAGGAGAGAGGGCATGAATTCGCTGCGCAACTTTTTTTCCGGAAGATACGGCAATGACCATTTGAATATTGCATTACTCTTGTTTGCAATGATTTTGATGTTTGTCTTTCGATTTACACCGGTATGGTATTTATCGTATGTTGCCTATGTGCCGTTAATCTTTATGGTGTATCGTGGCTTTTCCCGAAACTACGAAAAACGCCGCCGAGAGAATGAAGTGTTTTTGTCCGGCATAAGAAAGCTGAAGTTTTGGGCAAAAGATAAGCAGTCCAAGGTGAACACCGCCAAGGCGCATGCCCATGATAAGGAACACAAATACTACAAATGTCCGGCTTGTGGCGCACAGCTCCGTGTGCCGAGCGGAAAAGGAAAAATCTGCATTACCTGCCCACGATGCAGAAAGGAATTTATCAAAAAAACATAACATCGTCTGACCGCCGCAGGGGATTTCTACGGCGGTTTTTCGGAAATATGGGGGAATGAACCAGTTGACAACGAATCAACGACAGGAATTTATCACCTGCGCCCGGGGGATTTTAGCTTCCGAAACGGTGCAGAAAATGAAACAATATCCGCAGCATGGCAAAACCAATGCGCTGTGCCATATGGTGTCGGTGGCATGGTGCGCCTATTCCACTGCCATTAAGCTGGAAGAAAAATACGGAATTCGATTTGACCGACGGAGCATTATTCGGGGTTCGCTGCTCCATGATCTCTTTTTGTATGATTGGCACGACCCCAATAACGGACATAAGTTCCACGGCTTTTCTCATCCCTATACGGCACTGGAAAATGCGGAAAAGCACTTCTATTTAAACAAACGGGAGCGGGACATTATCAAGCGCCATATGTTCCCGTTTACACCTATCCCGCCAAGATACCGGGAAAGTATGTTGGTAT
>OGDF01006964.1_pt1 | contig 10885 bp, 10 predicted proteins | sample 1570141 | NCBI WGS metagenome assembly OGDF01 (sample SAMEA4370581, study PRJEB24528) | human gut metagenome | reverse complement strand
TATAAAAAAACACCGCCTGCTTTTTCGCAGTGTACCTGTAAAATGAAAGTAGACACTCACAAAAGTGTGGGTGTCTACTTTTTTGTGGTATAGTATAAAGGAAAGGACGTGAGATTATGGGTAAAAAGGGAACACCCCATAAAAGGTATAGCAAAGATGAGAAAATGAAGTACGTTCGTCTACATCTGGATGAGCATATGTCTCTTGGGCAGATTGAGAAAGAATACGGGATAGGAAATGCTCTTGTGGGGGCATGGGTCAAGAAATATCTGGAGGAGGGCGAGGAGGCCCTGGAGCCGCACAATGGCAATCCATATGCAGCGTTGCATAGGAGCAAGTCATTGACAGAGGTGGAGCGTCTGCGCCTTCTGGTGGCAAAGCAGGAAGTAGAAATAGCCCGGTTAAAAAAAGGGTATTGGGTGGAAGGAGTTGGTGCAAACAGGGAATACGTTACTGGCAGTGGAAAGACTACGAAGTTCTCGAAGAACTCAAAGTAAAATATCCAGTAGATTTTCTATGCAGAGTCATGGGGATCAACCGTTCCGGCTATTACAAATGGAAGGCGCGTCAAGGCCAGCTTAACCGATATGAGCAGGATAGAATCGTACTTACAGAATTGCTCCATGAAGAACACAAGCGCCATCCCTCCCTGGGCTATCATCGTCTGGCCAGGAATATCTTTCACAATACAGGATGGGTGTTTTCGGATAATCTGGCACACAAATGCTGCAAGCAGGCCGGTATCCGCTCCAAAGCGAGGAAATTCACCTATAAGAAGGCAGGAGCGGAACACATAGTGTTTCCTAACAAAATCAAGGGAAACTGGAACGCAACCCGTCCGGTTGAAATCGTGGTATCCGATATGACGATATTCAATAGCAACGGCCGGAGTTGGGAGTGGACGCTCCTTGTAGATACCTTCAATAACGAGATCATTGCACATCAGGCGACGCCGATCCATGGAAGCACCAAACCATACTACCATTGCTTAGAGCAGTTAAAGCTGCTTGCAGGCAGGAAAAATGAGGAGCAGACGCCCCGGATAGTCTTGCACACCGACAAGGGTTCCGCCTGCTCCTCACAAGCCTTCCGACAGGCTCATGAACATTATAACATACTCCGTTCCATGTCGCGAGTAGGAACTCCAACAGATAGTGCAATCATTGAAGCAATGAATGGTTGGATAAAAGAAGAACTCTTCGCTGATTTCGGCCTTGCGACCGCTATGGATGTTCCCAAGCTGTTAGACGAGTATGTTCATTACTATAATTTTGAGCGGCCTGCGGCTGCTCTGGGCTATAAAAGTCCGGTTCAGTACGACCGAACTGGGCTTCTAAAACTATGGTGCTTTTCAGTGTCTACTTTCCCTTGACAGATGCACTTGGCTGGTGGTTTTCTCTAACCAAAACGGAGCCTGTTTCCAACGCAGATGGAAACAGGCTCTGCAAATTATTTGCTGGTTCTCTTAGAAAAAAGCATTTCAAACTGAACGACCGTTATGCTGTTTACTTCCTTGCAATGGGGACAGTACAATGGAAAATTGATTAGAATAGTGTCAGCAGCTACACCTATCTCCGTCTGTGTCTGGCAGGAGGGGCACCTGAGCCACCTGAATTCTTTTTGAGTGTTCTCCATGTATATGTCTCCATAATGCTTCCCGGGCTGTTTATGTAGTGCTTCCGTAAGATGCCCCGCCTAATCATCCTTTAGATTTTGTGGGATTTATGCTGAGGTGGGGTGTTCTCTAAAGTGCTGGATGCTCTTTCATGGGGACGCACTGGCTGATAAAACCCAACCAGGCTATCAGGGGGCCAGCCCTCCGAATCGGCGCGGATCATCTTTTGAGTAAATCTCCTTGCTGCTTGATTGAGCAATTCCTGTTTTGTTTTCATTTATTTTTCCTCCAGTCAATAAAATAGGCAAGCCAGAGCGCAAAGGCCGTCATCGTTATTCCAATGGTTAGTCCTCTCGCAACAGAAAGCATTCCTGTGTACCAACAGATCATAGCTCCGAAAAAAAGTACTAATGTCATGCTCCGTCCTTGGAACCGCAGTGTCCGCAATGCATCTTTATCAAAGTGCATATTAGGATGGTCATAAGGAGCCAGACAAAAGATCACCACTGTGCTGAGCCCATTGCAAATAAGAACCACGACCGCATCCAAATATGGGTACAGACCAAGGAAGAACAAAGACTCTAGCAGCATGGAAGTACACAGACATCCCAAAGGGGTTTTTGCATGATACCCACTGGTCTTTCTTCGTAACAGAGAAAAGCTTACCACATAGCCCAATGCCGCAGGAAGGTCGGAAAAAAACGTTGCCAGTGTTATCTGGGGAATGAAACCCAGCAGCAGGGTTATCCTTTTTTCAATGCCATACCGGAGCCACGTCACATCAGATTCAGGCACTACATTGTTACGAACACAGTAAGCAACGATTTTATCTGTCAATACCACTATGCGTTCACCCCACTACCTGTAGAATAGCATATTATTTTCAGTAATCCATTTTTTCTACCTAAAACGGGAAACGTTCCGCATGAAACGGCAAATTACTGCTGATTCAGAGGGATTTCTGCTGCATAAACAAACCACCCGTCCTTATATGCAAAGCTATATTCTCCCTCAAATTTGTCCAGAATATATTTTATTCGGCCAAGGCCATATCCATGAGCTTCCTTATTGGGCTTACTGGTGAGTATGCGTCCGTTTTGAATGGTTACAGGCAGGGAAGTGTTCCGAATCGAGAGGAACAGGGCTTCTTCCGCAATGAGACGGAAGAAAATTTGCTTTTCTTCCGTCAAGCGACAGCACCCTTCTATAGCATTGTCCAGCAGGTTAGAAAGTAACACTACCAGCATGTCCGTTGGCAGATTAATCTGAGACAAATCATTTACTTGGAATTGAATGTCGATTCCATGGGCCTTACATAACTGATACTTATGGTTTAACACTGCATCAATCACCGGATGACCAGAGTTGACAGCAAAAATCCGGACTGTATGCTGCCCAAGTAGTTCCTGAGTATAGGCTTCCGCTTCCTCAGTTTTCCCCATGGAAAGCAGCCCAGAAATGGTTTGAAGCTGGTTACGGAAATCGTGAGTGGTCTGCCGCTGGGCTTGATAGCTCTTTTCCAGAGCGAGGATTTGCTCTGTCTGAATATCTAATTGTTGGTTTAACAAAGCTGTTTCTTTTAGCTGTTCGGTGCTTCTTGCCAGAGAGTCCACGAGGTAAAACAAGGCAATATTGACGATGAACACGATAGCACTGAATACTGCTGCCTCACCAGATACACTCTCTGCGTTCTGAAATTTTGAAAAAACGATATAAAGCATCACTGCGGATGCAATAAAAAACAACAAAGTGAATAGCAGCCATTTTCCCCGCACCGCAGACGATTTTCGGCCCTTCCAAAGATGTCCAATATACCAAGCAAGAAAAATCGCAGCCAGTTTTCCGGCGGTAACGACTACGGTAAACAGCAGCTTTCGCCAAACCAGCACTTCCATGGAGATTCCGAGTAGTGCGCAGGCACCATAGGTAAAAACATTATTTATGGCCATACCAAAGCAGTAGGTCAGCAGTGCAATTAGAATATGCCAGCGGAGTTTTCCTTGGTTTACCCAAAGGGATATGGCTACATAGCTAGAGGGGACGATAACGATTCGCCATTCCTGACTAAATCCCATGCAGAAATACACCAGAAAGAATGCCAACGAAGCCGCCATGGCAATGATGTATTGTTTCTTGGAAACTCTCGGCTGAAAGAAAGCTCTCCAGAAAAAATACAGCGGTATCATGTCCATAGCTACCCAAAAAACAGTCAGAAGCTCGCCCATTCAGCCCAGTCCCTTCCAGAGTAAGTATTTTTTCTTTTGCTCGGCATATGTCTTTTCGCTCACCGGGAGAGTTGTGCCATCATCCAGTGTGACTTCGCTGCATCGCAATTTTTTTATCCTTCGCATGTTGACAAGATAACTTTTTTGGATTCGCAGGAACCCACGGTCAGAGAGCAACTCCTCCATACTCGAAAGAGAAGCATAGAGCTTATGTATTTTTTGCCTGCCATCTTCATCATCTTCATTTTTAGCATGAATGATTGAGGAATGAGCCATGGCTTCTACGAAGATAATATTCTCCAGATATAGCGTAATAGGTTCTCCGGATATACGCACTTGAATAGATTCCCGCTGGACTGAGAGCTTGTTGATTGCTTCCAGAAGATATTGCTCCAGCTTTGGATGCACGTCGCTTTTCAGTACATACCGAAAGGCCTGTACCTCATATCCTTGAGGCGCATACTCAATATAGTTTGTTAGGAAAATAATAATGGCGTTCTGGTTTTCTCGGCGAATTTCCCTAGCAATATCCATACCTGTATAACGCCTTCCGGAAAAATCGATATCCAAGAAGTACAAATCACAAGATACAAATAATTCCGCTGGAATGTCTTCAGCGCATGTGGCTGTGTGAATAACAGCACCTACATGTGCTTTACTTAAAACGGTACGGATTTCTGTGCGCATCTGCACCAGAAATACAGTGTCGTCATCACATAGAAGGATACGAATCATGTTGGCTCCTATTTCTGTTTGGCAATTGGTAAAATTACTTTTCATATGGTTGCCTCCTGATTTTACACTTGCGAATGTCTTTACGTCAATATAATTCAGCATAATTATACAACATATGTCAAGAACTACAAAAATGCAGAACGCGACTGTGTTATGATATAAAAAACGTTTTGAGCTGGCTTAAGGGATTACGTCCCCCTGCTAGTGACATTAGTAGGTAAGCATCAATGAAATTCTAGAGCATAGGGAGAACTGAATCATGTACGATTTGGGATCTCGGATAAAGGAAGCCCGAGAAAAACGGGGCCTTTCACAACGAGAATTAGCCAGCAGAGTAAGTAAGAGTCCGTCCGCAATCAGCAGTTATGAATCCAATGTACAAACACCGCCAACGGATGTCCTGATCAGCATCGCAAGGGCGTTGCATGTTTCCATTGCTTATTTGATTGATTGGAACAACAACGACTGCTTTTCCACCTCCGGTCTCTCCGAGATGCAGATAGATTTTCTAGATCAGCTTTTTAAGGAATTTACCTGTCCGACAGAAAAACTATCCCTTCAACAAACAGAGATTATCCGAAAGCTGATCCTGTTGTTTTCCGCGGAGTAATCCTTCTATAACAATCACATTTTTTGAGCCGTGCATCTTCTTGATGCGCGGCTTTTCCTGTTTTATGTAGTGAAATCCCCCGTATAGGAAGGAATAGTGGCGAAAGAAAGCAAGTTATGCTAACCTGTCAATAGAAGAAAAGGCGATATGAAGCTATTTGGGCAGATGAATGATATGATATCCTCTTCAACTGAAAGACTCAAAAGACGCGTTTCATTTCATGAGCGTCTCTGTGAGAATGTATATGCGGTGGCGATGCTGCGAAATGTCTTCATTAATGGGACCGAAGCGGCGAAATGATATTCTGGACGCTATGTCCCATCTGATACCCCGTCAGGTCACCAAGTGTCGGACATATCGTAACGGAAACCAGATTACCAGCTATCCGGTATGCCCGCGCTGTTACATTAGTATGGAAAGAGAATACATGGCGTTTTGTGACCGATGCGGACAGAAGCTTGCATGGAATCGACTCTCGAAATGGTAAGCGGGTGTGCTTTTTTAATCTGTGCAGTGAAACATGCTTGAAGAAAGGAGAACGGCGAAAAAACGTGCTATTCTAATCTTTCAAAAAAGGATATGAAACGTCTGATCAACGGTTCATATATGCCCTGGATTTCTGGAACGGCGCGCAGCCATAGATCGGTGAAAACTTGTCGTAGGCTATCAACGGCAAAGGGCGGAGGTTGATGGCAATATTGTTCAAAAAGGAGGAAGGAAGTTAGGGTCAAACAAAAGAAAAAGCAATATAGAGTAAAGAAAATCTGCAATATACCCCTTTAATTCTATATGTTATTCTCATCTTGAAGAAAATGTTAGAAGAATTTTGATTGAGTTTTAGCGGTATGGTTTATCTCAATTCATATTTTGTAAGAAAGGCGTCAATTTATTCGCAATACTTTTCCATTTGTTGCGGAGTAAACTGGCGAATGGTGGAATGTTATGAAAAAAATCAGACGCGCATTTTCGATGATTATGGCGATTATACTCGTTATTCCAATGTTTTCCTTTTCTGCAAATGCAAAGAAGGTTGATTATGCATGGGGAGCGAGGATCGGAGGATTTCAGCGGCTTACAGTAGATGATCGTAATAACTATCCCGGTTATACAACAGCTTTACAATTATTTTTGACCCTGTTTAATGACCAGTATGCAAGTGATATTGCCTCAGCTGGTGGTCTTGATGGGTGGTTTGGAACAGTGACAGCTGACTGCGTAGAATCGTTCATGTTTAGGCAGACTATAGGAGGAAAAAGAGTGGCAGACGCTGAGACATGGGCGTGTGTTGCTAATAATATGAGCCAAAGTAGCAGTTCTACGCGGTATTACTTCAAGGTAAATGATGCCTATTGTATGCAGGGGTACCCAGCAGAGAATTGTTATGAGTTCCGATATTATATTTACCAATACAGCGACATTTTTATAAGTGAAGTTTTTCATAGATCATATATGTAATCGGGAACGGCTAAGTGAATGAAATTGTCAAAGTGTAGGGGACTATTATACTGTATAGTTATTTCGGCCTTTGTGCTGTGCGCATGTCAAAGCCAAAAAGGAACAGATGAAACTAATGTAGGGATATTTGATATTTCAAAAATAGAATCCGCACCATTAAGTGAACCACAGCAAGAAGATCAGCATATTGTAATTTCAGATTCATTTAATAGTACAGATGGAAGTGTTGAATTTATTTTTGATATCTCCCAGAGTATTTCCAACGCTAATGTACCAGTAGTTCAAGTCCAACCTCATTTTTTAACGGAAGAAGACGTAAAAAAAGTTGCAACAGCACTTTGGGGAGATGCAGATTATTATGAAGCACGGCCGTTGCTTAATGCAGAGTATAGCGTAGATGAAATACGGGCGAAGATTGAGCGATGGGCAGAATATTCCAGCTCTACTGCTTTGTACGAGCTGTATGGACGGCAGCAGGATAATGTAGAAGATTTAGTAAAGTCATTTATCAAGGAATATACGATTAAATGCGAGACAGCTTCAGACAAATCTCCTAAACATGAAGCAGAGTGGCAATTTCGAAAAGCCTCATATTATGATCGCACAGAAGATAAGATCAACGCGGCGGATTTAGTGTTGGATAATGATGAAATTGCTGTGGAACTTCTCTCGAATGGGATGCCCTATCGGTTAGTTGCTTTTACACGTAACAAAAGTGACTTTAAGCTGAACTACATAAGCGCATATATGTATGACGGCATCAGCCCCAATATGATAGATGAACGCATCTTTAAATCCAAATTGTGTAGAACATCTGCTCCATCGGATCAGCAGATCTCAGAGGCTAAACAAACTGCATCTAGTATGTTAGAAGAAATGGGCCTAGGAGAGTGGTATATTGACAATGCTCAAGTAGAAACAAAATATTACGGAGATATCCCTGAGTACTCCATTCGAATTACAGCAACGCCTGTTTTTAACACCGCTAATGTAATACGTCAACCGCAATTATCTAATCTTAAGAGAGATGACGTTTTCGCATCGAACTACTATTTAACTGATGCTGAGTTTATATTTTCACCTAATGGGCAACTCATTCGATTTGAGATGTACTCGCCAGTGGATGTTGAAAAAGTGATAGTAGATAATGTAAAGACGCTTGAAATGCTGGAGCAATTTGAGTGTGCAAAAAACATCCTTGCTTTGAGTGAGTATCGAGATTACTTATTATCACAGGACCTTATTGAAGAACTTGAAAAAACAAACAAGGAATCTTTAATATGCAAAGTAGAAATCAGTGATTTTGAATATGGTTTGACTCGCATTAAAGCGCCTAACGAAGATGACATATACTACTATATTCCCGGAATCTTGTTGAAAGGCTCAATAGACTACTTAGGCAAGGATAGTCATAATATTTATGCGTCAACCGGGTTAGAACTTGGCCCTGATCGTACACTTTCACTGATTACGCTTAATAGCATTGACGGAACAATAATTCACAATTGAAAATTCACACACCATCCAGATATATTTTTGTGTGGATGGTGTGTGATCCTTATAGGAAGGCTAACTAAAAAAGTCAAGTCCGAAATGAATGGAGCGGGGAAAAAGCACAGACAGATCAAAAGGGTACGGCAAAGCAGACGTCCAAGTGGGCGTCCAGCCGAGCAGTATAAAGGGAAGGAGTATCAATATGGGAAGCATTAGCAGGAAAAAATATCAATTGCTTGTATGGATAGCCTGTATAGCGTTATGCCTAGTATGCCTATACGGGTGTAAAAGTGCAAGAAAAGAAGAAAGGACGATTCTAGCAGCAACAACGGAAGAAACGAAAATAAATAATGAAACAGCAATGGATGTGTGCAGCAGAGCTGTGAAAGAATTGATCCAAAACCCATATTATCATCTGATTCTAACGTCAGACAGCGTTTCTATCCAAACGCAGATTTACTGTGATGGGGAGAATTATTTGGTGTCAGATTATGATGGTGAATTGCGATTGACAAGCGTTTTGAAATATGACGGTATATATGCGATTGAGGTGAACGGAAAATATGTCATAGTAAAAGAAGACCAAGCGCCTTATGCGGATTACATAATGCAAACTTATGATATCCTGGAAAAAACAAACTTAAGAATACAAACGATAGAATATGCGTCAGACCGTGTAATCAGAATTGATGCAGAATGGGACGAGAGTAACAATGGAGTGGTGGCCCATATACAGGGAAATTATGCTTATGAATTTTCGGATAATGGCGATCTTTCTTCTGCCCAAGTAGAAAAATGGCAGACGGACGAGTTGTCTACAGAGCATTACTTTTATTCACTGGTAATACCCAATGACACGCAGGAAGCAATTAAGAATATAATCTGTAAAGCTACTCAGCAGATTATAGTTCCAAGCGAAACAAACAGAGAACCTGAGAATGATTTGATTGCACCGCCCAGTAATTGTACCGATTATGATAGGGATTTTTTGCTTGGCAGCGATGAAATGAAATGGCCTTTTTTTAATGATAGTTGGTTTTTTGCTTTGCGTGAGGAAAATCAAACACCGGAAGGGATCACGCTGGTACATAATCCAGCTTCTGAAACGAAAGATGTTGTATTAGAACATGGTCAGGAGTATTTCCTGGAATCGTGGGATGGAAAATGCTGGAGCCTAATATATCGTGGAACAATTCCTTTTGAATCGTCGGAGAGAAATTTGGTATTTTCAGGCGACTCAATCACGGAGCCTGTATCTGTTCAGATTAACTGGGGCACACAATATGGTACATTGAAGGAAGGAAAGTATCGGGTCGGAATGTACTATACAGCAATTCGGTCATCCGGAAAGCAGGAAACAAACTTGTGTTATGCCAAATTCTTGGTAAGCAATCTGGAAAATGACAACTTAATTAAAAAATGTGAATCCGCATTGGGAGAAATCCTTGCAAGTGATACTTACCATATTCAGCGAACCGATTATATGTCTCAGCAGCGGGATAAAGAGGACTCCTACTACTATGTGTCCGATATTTGGAGGTCTAACCATGACTATTATGAGGAGGTTACCTATTATTATAATAGCACCGGGGAAACCCGGAGTGCTCTGGGGATGTTGCTAAGGGACGGGAAGGGATATAGCTGGAATACGCTGAATTCTCCGGATAAGTTCTGGTCCGAAAGTGACGATCTAACAGAGAGAAGCTTCCAGTTGTGGACGTTAGGTCTGGAATGCACCGATAAAACACTGAAGAATATTATTCAGGAGGAAGATTCCATCGCATTTGAATTTCCGTATGCTTCCGGATTTAGCCGGCATGACAAAATCCAAGGGAATGTAATAACATACTATTTCAATCGTAATGATGAGCTGGTTAGAGTAACATTGGAACATATTGGGGACAATCAGGAAAAAGTGTTGGAAACGGAACTTCTAGTCCAAAACGTTTTAAGCGAGAGTGCTAAAGCTATCATTCGAGACCAGAATGCCACAGTAACACCAGTAAATTAAGAAACTATAGTTCCCAATAATTAAGAGAAATGAAAACAATTCTTTCACACCTTTATCGAGGGAACAACAGCCGCTTTTGGGTGACTCTGGTGATTGTTACTTGCCTCATGCTGACATTGCTTTTGAACCCAGTATTGGATGATCTTCGAGACGGAGGAGAGATGGCCCAAGGTTACCATAAGGTGCTTGTTTTGAACGCTCTTACATCTAATTCTTGGAGCATATTTACACCGATACTGGCAGGAATACCTTTTGCCGCAGAATATGTAGAGGACATAAAAAGCAAATTTGCCCGATTTCTCCTAATCCGGGAATGTTTCGGTGGCTACTTATTAGGGCAGATGCTTGCCTGCTGGCTGTGTGGAGGGTTGTCGGTAGTACTGGGGGCGGGCGTAGCCTATGAGCTAACAGTTCTGTTACTCACCCCTGTGGAGCAAGTGGTGACAAATTATACTCCAGCGAATATATGCATCGGTGAACATATTGCACTTTTGTTCTTAAATGGCGGGTTGTGGGCACTTTTGGGAATGACACTCGGCACCATTATGGAGAGCAAATACGTCGCCTATGCTTCTCCCTTTATTGCGTACTATCTGCTGGTTATTCTCTATGAACGGTACTTCCCAGATGTATGGCTGCTCTATCCCAAAAACTGGCTGAACCCGGAAATCTGGCCCTATGGGATCGGAGGCGCGGCTCTGTTCCTGCTGGAATTGACGTTCCTGTGCGGACTGGTCTTC
>OGDF01006960.1_pt1 | contig 10888 bp, 8 predicted proteins | sample 1570141 | NCBI WGS metagenome assembly OGDF01 (sample SAMEA4370581, study PRJEB24528) | human gut metagenome | reverse complement strand
TGCAATCGAAAACGTGAAAGGACGCACCATGCAAGACGTCGATACATACGTAACCGAGCTCGCAACCCGTGCAAAGGCGGCTTCGAGGTCGTTGGGTTTTGCTTCCAATGAGCAGCGCATTGCTGCCGTGCGAGCCATGGCGGATGCACTGCGTGCGCAAACCGCGCAGATCGTTGTCGCCAACGACGCGGACATGGCAGCGGCACGCGAGAAGGGCACGAATGCGGGCCTGCTCGACCGCCTGCTGCTCACACCCGAACGCATCGAGGGCATGGCGGCAGGGCTCGAGAAACTTGCCGATCTGCCCGATTCCGTCGGTCGCGTGCTTGAGCACCGCACCATCGACTGCGGGCTCGATCTTAAAAAGGTGAGCGTGCCTTTGGGACTTGTCGCCATGGTGTACGAGGCGCGTCCCAACGTGACGGCTGATGCCGCGGGCATCTGCATCCGCACGGGCAACGCGTGCATTCTGCGCGGTGGTTCTTTGGCTCAGCGTTCGTGCGTCGCCATCGCCCATGTTCTTGCCGATGCCGTCGAGAGCTGTGGTTTTTCGCGCGATGCGGTGAGCATTATCGAGACGACCGACCGTGCGGCGACGGGCGCCCTTATGAGCCTGCGCGGAATCGTCGATGTGCTGATTCCGCGTGGCGGCGCGGGGCTGATTCAGCGCTGCGTGCGCGAGTCGCTCGTGCCGGTTATCGAGACGGGAACGGGAAACTGCCACATCTACCTGCATAAAGATGCCGACATGGCCAAAGCGCTCCCGATTATCGTCAACGCTAAGACGCAGCGCGTGGGCGTGTGCAACGCGGCGGAGTCCCTGCTCGTCGACGCTCCTATTGCCGACGCCACGTTGCCGCAGGTTGTTGCAACCCTGCATGACCACGGTGTTTTGATTCATGGAGATTCCGCCACCTGCGAAGCTTCAGCCGCAGCAGGACTCGCCGAGGGCACGGACTTTGTCGCCGCGACCGAGGAGGACTGGGGCCGCGAATACCTGGCGCTCGAGATGAGCGTTAAGGTCGTGACGGACGAGGACGAGGCCATCGCCCATATCAACCGCTATGGGACAGGGCACTCCGAGGCGATTGTGACCGAGGATGTCGACGCGGGGGAGCGCTTTTTGCGTGAGGTGGACGCAAGTTCCGTCTACGTCAATGCGAGCACGCGTTTCACCGATGGCGGCGAGTTCGGATTGGGTGCCGAGATCGGCATCTCGACTCAAAAGCTCCATGCGCGCGGACCTTTTGCAGCAGATGCACTTACGACCTATAAGTACGAGATCCACGGCACCGGCCAGATTCGACCTTAGGGCACGCTTTAAAGCCGGCCACATTCAAGCATTTGCTCCTTTTGCGGCTTGGCACCATTACTTATCCTTATTTCTGGCTATAAGTTTGTATAACGGTTTCCAAAAACTTGTAGGGAGCATCGCTGTGCCTGCTATCACCATCGGGTTGGCAGAGGCAAAGAATAATTTTTCCCGCGTGACCGCCGAGGTTAACAGAACCGGCAAGCCTATCACTGTGTTCAAAAACAATCGTCCGTGGGTGACTATTTCCCCTGCTCAGCCTCAGACAGTCTCCTCGGATAGTTCCACGTTGGTGGCGATTGATTTTATGGACGAATACGACGACGTTTTTGAAAAGCTGGCAAAGTGAGCGGATTCGTTTGGCTCACCAAACAGCAAGTCATCGAAATCCATGATGTATCGATAGCCCGCTTTGGCGGAATGTCCGGCCTTTGAGACGAAGGTTTGCTTGAGGTAGCTCTGGCAAGGTCATTTGCATCCTTTGACGGGATGTATGTTTTCCCTGACGATATCTCCCGATTGTGCGCAATGACGCAGGGGATTGTTTCAAACCATCCGTTTGCCGACGGCAATAAGCGTGTTGCAACAGCAGTGCTCAGTGCAACGCTTCGCTTGAACGGCGTGTAGTTTTCACCGCAGCATGTCGAGTTGTATTCAACAATCATCGGTATTGCATTGGGCGATATCTCTCTCGAGACGTTCACCGTTTGGGTAAAGAGACAAGCTTACTAATCGCATTGCTTTTGGTTGAGACCGCCGAAAACACATCTAAACGTGAACCACGGTCGAGACGACGGGGTCGGTTCTGGTTTTGCTGTTATGTTTGCGCAGCTAGATGAGCCTCTAGTTCGCGGCGCTCACAAGACGAGCCTCGGCGTCCTCCTCGGAGATGCCGAGCGCGACGGCAATCTCCTCGATTGAGCGGCGACGAGCCTCCTTGAGCACGCGCATATAGTAGCTCGAGGGCTTTTTGTCCGCCGCTTCGGCGCGATGAATGCGATCGATCATGGTCTTCGCAACGATGACCGTGGTCGGCGCGCCCTTTTTGAGCTCCTGCTTAAAGTGCGATTCTTCGAGTGAGCTGTTGCGCTCGGTGAAATCGTCGCACTTGATATCGGCATAATTGTCGAGAATGTTCTCGGCATCCTCGCGCGTGATGGTCGCATGGAGGCGGTCCGCTTGCGAAACGGGGTACATCATCACGGTCTTGGAATGGCCGGACTTCGCTTCGAGAAGAATCATGGGCTGCGGGGTGTCGTTCTTGAAACCCATCACCGTGCAGACGCCCTGACCTGGGTGCACAACATGATCGCCGATTTTAAACATGCTTCCTCCACCTTGACTCGTTACTTTCAGGTTTAAGAATAGCACCGCTCACCGTTAAAAAGCTGCGTTTATGCAGGAAAAGCACACAATTCAAGCCATTCGTATGCTAAAGTTAGAAAACTTATGACTGATGTGTGCCGAGCGACCAAGAGCTCGCGTACGCCCAGAGGAGGATATATGCCCGAAAAGATTGATAAGCTCCTGCGTGATGCCCTTGCCGCCGCCCATGATTCAGGGGAGCTCGCTGCGTTCGAGCTCGACGACTGCGCTATCGAGCGACCTGCCGATACGTCCCATGGCGAGTGGACCTCGACACTTGCCCTAAAGTCCGCGAAGCTCGCGCATTGTGCCCCGCGCAAGATTGCCGACGCCGTCGTGGCGCACCTTGCCGATGATCCCTCTATCGAGAAAGTCGAGATCGCCGGCCCGGGCTTCATCAACTTCTACCTATCTGCCGCTTCTAAAAACGCCGTGTTCGGCGAGGCACGCGAGAAGGGCATGGATTTCGCACGCTCCAATATCGGTGGCGGGCTTAAGACCCAGGTCGAATTCGTTTCTGCCAACCCCGTTGGGCCCATGCACATCGGCCATGGTCGCTGGGCGGCCCTCGGTGATTCGCTCTGCCGTGTCATGGAGCACGCCGGCTACGATATCCAGCGCGAGTACTACATCAACGACCACGGCAACCAGATGAACACCTTCGGTAACTCCGTCTCCGTGCGCTACCTGCAGCTTGCTGACATCATGGCAAAAGAGGGCTGCGACCTCGACGCTGCGCATGCGGCGCTCGTCGCCGACCGTGATGCCTTTGCCGCCGACGAGGCGGACGAGCATCCGGATACGCATCCGTATCAGAACGAGTTCGCCGAGAAGCTCGGTAAGGACTCCTACGGCGGAGCCTATATCATCGACGAGGCGGCACGTTTCTTCGAACTCGATGGCGACAAATGGGTCGATGCCGACCCGGAGGAGCGTATGCTGTCGTTCCGCGAGCGCGGCTACCAGCACATGCTCGAGGGCATTCGCGAGCTCTGCCACGACGTCAACTGCGACTTCGATAACTGGTTCTCGGAGCGCACCCTCTACGTCAAGGACGAGGAAGGTCCCACGGCGGGCACCTCTGCGGTCGACCGCGCCTTTAAGAAGCTCGATGAGATGGGCTATCTCTACAAGAAGGATGACGCCCTGTGGTTCCGCTCGACCGATCTGGGCGACGACAAGGACCGCGTGCTCATCAAGAGCGACGGCGAGTACACCTATTTCGCTTCCGACGTCGCCTACCACTGGAACAAGTTCCAGCGCGTCGACCACGTCATCGACATCTGGGGCTGCGACCACCACGGTTACATCAAGCGCGTCGAGAGCGCTTGCGACGCGCTCGGATATCCCGGACGCTTTGAGGTGCTGCTCGGTCAGCTCGTCAACCTGCTGCGCAACGGTAAGCCCGTCCGCATGTCCAAGCGCCGCGGCACCATGATCACCTTCCGCGAGCTCGTGGACGAGGTCGGCTCCGACGCCGCCCGCTATACGCTTATCTCGCGCTCGAGCAACCAGGAAATCGATTTCGATATCGAGAAGGTCAAGGCCAAGACGCAGGACAACCCCGTCTACTACGTGCAGTATGCCCATGCGCGCATCTGCTCGATTATCCGCCGCGCTGCGGGCGTTACGCCCGAGGAGGCTGCCGAGATGGGTATGGATGCCGTCGCCGCGCGCGCTATCGGTGACAACGTGAACTACGCCCTGCTCACCAATCCTACCGAGCTTGCCCTTTCGCGCAAGCTGTCGGAGCTCACGGAGCTTATCGCCAGCTGCGCCCGCGATCGCGCCCCGTTCCGCCTCACGCACTTTGCTGAGGAGCTCGCTGGCGATTTCCACGGCTTCTACGCTGCCTGCCAGGTTCTTTCGAGTGAGGGCCGCCCGGTTGACCCCGAGCTTTCGCGCGCACGTCTTGCGGCGTGCGACGCCGTTCGCTCCGTGCTCGCGCTTGTGCTGTCGCTCATTGGCGTTTCCGCTCCTCAGCAGATGTAGGGCTTGGTTCTCGGGCGGCTTCGCTTGAAGTCGTTGGAATCGGATTCAGCTCGAGGATTTTTCTGATAAAATGCGCTGTAATTGCTACGCCCGTTCCTGTTTTTGCGCAGGCGGGCGTATTTTTTTGGCAGTTCGCAGGATGTGTGGTACAGTAGCCCTGCGCATAGCGCAATCCATTTACAGCTAAATGTTTCCGGTTGTAGTCCGGAATTATGTGCAGATCGCCCCTCGTAAGGCCGCAGTCGTAATCTGAGCTATTGGGGCAATGACAGAAAGATGAGAGCACAGTGGCTGACCAGCACCAAGACCAATTGAATTTCGATGCTCCTGAGGCTTCTGCCCCCGAGCCTCCAGCTGCCGAGGAGAAGGCCCCTAAACGTCGCGGGCGTCCTCGCAAGGTTAAGACCGAGGATGCGGGTGCCGAGGCACCCAAGAAGCCTGCTACAAAACGAACGACACGGAAGCGCAAGACCGTTGCTGCAGATGCGCCTGCACCCGCCCCGATTTCCGATGAAGTTGCCGCCGCCCGCGCCCTTGCCCAGGTGAGTCAAGCGGCCGTTGCGCGTCGCGAGCGCGCCCAGGCAGAAAAGGCCGAGGAGCGCGTGGCCGGGGGTACCGGCGAGGATGGCGATACTCCTGCGCCTGCTCCTAAAAAGCGCGCGACCCGTCGCCCACGTGTTAAGAAAACCGCCGTTGACGCAGAAACCGTACCGGAGCAATCCGCTCCGGATGTACCCGATGCGGGCACGTCTGCTGCTTCCGATGCCTCGAGTACCGCTGAAGGAGCGACGGCATCCGAGGTCTCTCCTCGTCCGCGCCGCACGCGGTCGCGTGCCAAGAAGGCTGCAGCTGCGGAACACGCAGATGAGCAGGTCGAGCAGCATGCTGAGAAGCAGGCGAGTGCTGAGGGCAAAGGCGAACATGTAACCGCAGATGCTTCTTCTGAACCTTCCGAGGGCGTAGTGTCGGATTCCGCAATTGATGCCAAGACCGATGTCATAGACGCCGAAGGCAAGGACGTGCGCCCCGGTCGCAGCCGTCGTGCAAAGCAGGATGAAGCAGCGGCTTCAGATGGAGCGGATCCTTCCTCCAAGAAGAACGACGCGGAAGCTGCGTCCGCGGGGGAGAACGAGGGCGCAGGCGCCCCCAAGCGCCGTAAGCACGAGCGCCGCGACCGCTATGACCGTGGCGACCACAACGACCACAATAGCGACCGTGGCGACCGCAATAACGACCGCCGCAACAATCGCCGCGACCGCAAGCAACGCAACAATCGTTTCAACGCTCCTGTCGAGCCCTCGCTCAGCCGCGAGGAGCTCGCGGGCATGAAGGTCGCGGAGCTGCGCGAAAAGGGTCGCGAGCTCGATCTGGACGTGACGGGCAAGAAGAAGGCCGAACTCGTCGAGGAGATCTACACCACCGCCGCGCGTATCGAGGGCTTCCGCGACATCGAGGGCATGCTCGAGATTCAAAAGGACGGCCACGGCTACATTCGCGCGCATGGGTATATGTCGAGCCCCGACGACGCTTTTGTCCCTGCAAATCTCATTCGCGGTGCGCGTCTGCGCCCGGGCGACATGATTGCCGGCACGCTGCGCCCCTCGCGCGGTAACGATAAATTCCCGGCGCTCACCAAGATCAAGACGATCAACGGCATGGATCCCGAGGAAAGCCGTCGCCGTCCCAAATTCAGTGAGCTCACCCCGGTGTATCCCAACGAGCTTCTGCGCATGGAGCACGGCAAAGAGTCCATTACCGGGCGCGCTATCGATATCGTGAGTCCCATCGGCAAGGGCCAGCGCGGCTTGATCGTCTCGCCTCCCAAGGCAGGTAAGACCACGATCCTCAAGAAGATCTGCCAATCCATCGCTATCAATAATCCCGAGGTCAAGCTCATCTGCCTGCTCGTCGACGAGCGCCCCGAAGAGGTTACCGACATGCAGCGCTCCATCAAGGGCGATGTCGTGGCGTCGACGTTCGATATGCCCGCCGACAACCATACCCGCGTTTCCGAGCTCGTTATCGAGCGCGCCAAGCGTATCGTCGAGCTCGGCGGCGACGTCGTTGTCGTGCTCGACTCCATCACACGTCTCGCACGCGCCTACAACTTGGCCGCTCCTGCATCGGGCCGCATTCTTTCGGGTGGTGTCGATTCTGCTGCCCTGTATCCGCCCAAGAAGTTTCTCGGAGCTGCGCGCAATATCGAAAACGGCGGTTCGCTCACCATTCTCGCCTCTGCTCTGGTCGACACGGGTTCCAAGATGGACGAGGTCATCTTCGAGGAGTTCAAGGGCACCGGCAACATGGAGCTCAAGCTTGATCGCGACCTTGCCGACCGCCGTATCTTCCCGGCGATCGATCCTGTCGCCTCGGGCACGCGTAACGAGAACCTGCTTATCGACGACGCCATGCGACCCTTCGTCTGGGGCCTGCGCGATATCCTCGCGAGCATGAACAATACGGAACGTGCTGCCGCAGCGTTCATCAAGGGTCTCAAGAACACCGACACCAACCAGGAGTTCCTGATTCGCTCGGCAAAGCGCCATGCGGTTCATGAGTCGCAGTACTAAGGCGTTGCACTGCGCGCCTGATGGAGAAGCGCTTGCGGAACCGCGCTAAACGGGCTGTTTGTGTGACGTTTCCGCTCGCGTCATTTCATCGGGGTTTCCGCTTGCTATCGCGTCTGCGTTTTCGTCTGCGATTTTCATTTGCGGTAGCGAGTTCGTTTCAACCGGAGTTCAGCTAAGTCTGCGCTCCGGTTTATTTATTCGAGCCTCTCGCTTCGGCATGTACGACAACCTAACAAATTTATGCCATTGTGCTGGTCTTTTGTTGCATTTCTGCATTTCATCGCGCATAATTGCTTTTAGCATATCGCGACGGAAAATGCAGATGAAACGCACCACTTAAACCGTCTGGGGATTCGTTCCCACCTTCATCCTTTTTCAGGCGCGATCGGATAGAGAAAAAGGAGAGGGCGATGGAAGCTTCTACGTCTACTCAAAGGGCCGTTTTAGCTGGTCTTTCTTGCGGGGTTGGTTTTGCGATCCCCGTTGTCGCTTATGCGGTTTCGTCTGTGCTCGGCGAGCCGAGTTCCGTTATCTCTTCCAATGCCGTTCCTTTTGCCATCGGCAGCGTCGCCGGTGTGGGTATCTTAACTGCCGCCCAGGTACTCGATGAGGTGCGTGACGCTCAGTCCGAGCAGGCGGCCGAGGATTACGACCGACTCACCAAGGTGTCATCGGAGCGTTCCGCCAAGCGCTCGGCAGCGCGCGCTGCCGCTGCCAAGTCCGTGTCCCCCTATGGAATCAAGGAGCGCGAGCGCACGGTCTCGATTCCGCGCGAGGAAGTGCTTAAGTCTGCCGAGCGTACGCATCGCGGACCCGCCGCCCTTATCGAGCGTTTCAAGCGTAATAAAGCGGAGGACATTCCGGTTATCGCACGTGCGGAGGGCGCGCCGTCCGAGAACGACGCCTGGGATATGATCGATGAGATGAACTCGTCCGATGTGCCCTATAGCTGCGATGCTTCTGAGGCCAAGGACATGTACCAGATCGCGATCGACGAGCTTTCAAGCGATGCGGCAAAGACGGGAACGATGAACAGCGCCTATGTAGAGGACGCCATGCGTGCCGCCGCTGGTCTGACGACGCCTCCCGCAGGTACGACGGCAACCTTTATCAATATGGCTGCCGCCGCGGCACAGAACGCCGCTCAGGCTGCGTCTCAGCAGACGTGTGCTGCTGATGTCCCGATGTCTGCACAGTCTGCGCAGTCCGCACGGGCTCAGCAGACGAACCTTAATCGCGTTTCTGTGGTTGAAGCCGCGGTGTCCGCTCGCAATGATGCCGAAGACGCTGCCCGCGATGCCGCGCTCGCATCGCTCGGCAACCCCGTTGCCGCCCCAAGCGTGCGTCCCGTTACGCTTAATGCCTCGGCTGAGCCGATCGGGAAGATCGGCGTCGCTCGTTCAAATGCTGTTGCATCCGCCGCGTCGTCGCAGGCTCAGTGGGGCCAAGTCTCCGTGGACTCCGCTGTTCCCGTGCCCTTTGACCGCGTGGTGCAGACAACCGAGGACGTTCCCATGGCCGATTATTCTGGGCATGAGGACATGTGGGCTCAGGCTGTTGCTATTCTTGATGGTAAACAAGGGGGGTCGACCCCGTTCAGCGCCGTTTCTTGCGTACGCGCAACCCCGTCGTCTCGTCAGATTCCACGAATCGATATGACTGCAGATACTCCCGCTTCGCTCAGCGTCACGAGCGCCATGGACGCGACCGAGCTTGCCCATCGTGCCGAGGCGGTTGCAGAGGGCGTGCGCGCCAAGCGCGTCCACAGCCGCATCAATGAGATTCTCAACGAGGAGGTCGAGCGTCTCAATTCCAAGTCGTTGCAGCGCTCTAACTACGTGTATCTGCGCGTCATCCAGGGCGGTACGGCTCCTATCCCCATGCGTCGCGCCCGCTTGGCTTAAGGGTTCGTGTTCACATCCCGCCTGCGCCGATTCGCGGCTGCTACAGGTCTGTTTACCCTGTTTATCTGGGTCAATTCCATGGTTCCCGGCACCGAGAGCGGCGGTTTGAGCCTATCGGTTGTCGCTGTCGTGAGCTCCGCGCTCGGTGCGTTCGGTTTGCCCTCACGTTGGGTAACGAATCTCCTGGTGCGTAAGCTCGCCCATATGACCGAGTACGCGGTTCTAGCTGTTTTGGCCTCGAACACCGCACAGGCTTATGCTGCGGTGGGAAAACATAAGCATATTTACGGGTTGCTTGTTCTGTATCTTATCGCGGTGCCATGTATCGATGAGACGATTCAGCTGTTTACTCCCGGGCGATGCGGTACGCCGGTGGATGTTCTCATCGATTGCTGCGGTGCGGTCGTTGGGGTACTGGTTTTTTCTTTTATGCATCGGCATGAAAGTCGCGTGCATGCTTGCTCGAATTTCTGCTCGAAATAACTCCACAAGGTACGGCCCTTTGGTTCAAGCAGATAAACCAAGGGGCCGTGTCGTGAGGAAAAGGCTTTCATTAATGCAATAAGGTTTGTTTACGAGGTTCTATCTACTCGTCAAGCGCTTTCGCTCCCAGGGCGAGGCATCCCATAATGCCCTGCTTTCCTTCTAGGCTGTTGTTGACGATGTAATTATCGATATCCTCCGTAATCTGGGGGAGGGCGATGTAATTGTTGAGTAGGTCCTACGTGATGGCCCACCAGGCAGATATTCCCTCTATGACTACGCGAGAAATCGCAACAAGTAGTGCCACTTCTGCGGCTACGGTATCGCGTTTTGTGCGTCATCTGGGCTATGAGAGCTTTTCGGACCTGCGCTCAGGGATTCAACAGGACAACGCGGCAGGTTCATCGAGCGAAGCGGCAACGACCGTCGTTTCGCTCGAGGCGCCGCGTGCCGCCATGGAAACCGTTCTCATGGCAAAGAATCGAGAGCTTCTGGATACGCTCGACCTCGTAGATGAGCAAGAGCCTATCAAAGCCGTGAGGCTTATCGAACGGTCGGTTTCCTGTGTGTTTGGAGCCGTTGGCAATTCGATTCCTGCATGCCTTTCGGGAGCGTTCCTGTTTGCCCAGTTGGGTTTACGCGCGCATTGCGCTCCGACTACCGAGTCTATGATGCTCGATACATTGGCGCTCACACCTGACGACGTTTTGGTGTTTGTATCTAAATCGGGACACTCCAAACGCCTTAATAAGATGATGGACAATGCGCTTGATACGGGTACTCCAACGATTGTGATTACCAACATTCCAGATTCGCCATTGGCACGAAGAGCGACGTGCGTGCTCCACGCCGCTACACGCGACAAGATGCTCAATCCGGAGCTCCCGTTTTCGCATAATTCGATTAACTTTATTATCGAAACAGTTTTCTTGCTGCTCTGTTCTGATGTTCCCAATTTCCGTGCACATTCAAGTTTGATTTGGAAGAGTATGGGTGACGATAAGGGCGTGGAACGCGAAGTGTTTTAGCGGCATGGTCGGTGTTCTTGTCGCCCGCTTGTTTCCAGGTCTGCCGATTTTGGCGACCTTTTCGTCTGCGTTCACGCATCGGTTTTGTGCAAGGTTTTGCTCTTTCTAAATCGAGCGAAAAAGTTCTTGCATCTACGGTCTCGTCTTGCAATAATAGTCAAGCGCGAAAACGCATGAGAACACGGTGGGTGTAGCTCAGTTGGCTAGAGCGACGGGTTGTGGTCCCGTAGGTCG
>OGDF01006959.1_pt1 | contig 10889 bp, 10 predicted proteins | sample 1570141 | NCBI WGS metagenome assembly OGDF01 (sample SAMEA4370581, study PRJEB24528) | human gut metagenome | reverse complement strand
TAACAGAAAACGACACCGGGATCTGCGCAACGCCATGCCGCACCACATCCCTCTGCGTCGTCCCTGCCTCCGTCTCACCACCGGAATCCGCTTCCACATCCTCCAGCTCCACCTCATAGGAATCTCCGGATTATGTATATACCACATATGTCTGGTATTCCGGGACATGATGGTCACATCCCGGTCATCCATATAAATTATTTCAAAATATCCCGGATCCAGACATTCAAGATCTTCCCTGCTAAACACCTGGTGCCTCCTTTCCAAAATACCCTTCCAGTGCTTTCTCCATGATTTCCTGCACCGCTCCGGCATCCATCTGCCCAAAATACCTCTCATACAATTCCACCGGCAGCTTCACAGACACACTCTGCGGCTTCTTCTGTTCTTTTCCTGCCAGGACACTTTCAACCGCCTCTTTCGTAATCTCCTTTCCCATCTTCCGCAGTTCCACTGCCTGCTTCGGTTTCAGCTTCTTTCCTTCTGCTTCTGCCACCTGCTGGATCATCTTCTGCATCTTCACATTCAGATAAGACAGATCCACAGCGGCTACCATTGCCAGCGTCCCCTTATCAACGGCATCCTTAAACTCCGGAATCAGCCGGTCCAGCCGCATGTATCTGGCAATATTCCTTCCAGTCATTCCATATTCCTCACCAAGTCCATCACGGCTTTTCTGTGACTTGTGGACATCATGTCCACAGGTTCTCTGTCTGGACTTGTGGACATCGTGTCCACAGGTTTCTTCCAGAGCCTCAATCTCCTGCCGAATATCATTTCGTTTCCCCTGACTGCTTATCTTTTCATAACGTGCCACCAGCACTGCTGCCTTCTCTGATGGAAGCAGTTCTGCAAAAGATCTCTGCAACAGGTTTGTCTCGATCACATATACATAAGCATCCTCATCAGACAGATCTGTCTTCACTATCGCCAGCACTTCCGTCAATCCTGCTATCTTCGCCGCATTGGTTCTGTTATGCCCTGCAAGCATCTCATACCCCCTTGCAGCCTTCCTCACGATCACCGGATTCAGCACACCATACGCCCTGATGCTCTGTACCCATATCTTCCAGACGGTCTCCCTCATACAGCCGGAATGGATGATCATAAAACGGATGGATTTCCTCAACAGGAATAGAAACAATCCCGTTCACAGCCACTGACGTATCCTGCACCGGATCCTCAGCAAGAAGATCCAGTGCGTCCTGAAATACTTTTCTTTTTGGTGCATTAGCTTTCATCCCCAGTCACCTCCTCTGCCAGATTCCGGTATGCTTTACAAGCCTTATTCTCCGGTGCATACTCCAGAAGCGGCTCACTGTAATAAATTGATTCTCCCACCTTTACTGTATTCGGTATGATGCTCTTGAAAATTCGGATCTGTCCATCAAAAGTTTCCGTCAGCTGTTCTGTGATTACCTTGCAGAGATTTGTTCTTGCATCACACATAGTCAGCAGGATTCCTGAAATCTGCAGGCGGTCATTCAGTCTGCTTCTGACTTTCTTCACTGTCCGGATAAAATCCTGCAATCCCATCATTGCCAGAAGCTGCGGATTGACAGCAATAATCACCTCATCAGCCGCCGTCAGTGCGTTAATCGTCAATGTTCCGAGCGATGGACAGGTATCTACAATAATATAGTCATACAGCCCTCTCAGCGGCTCCAGAATGCCGGTCAGCATCTTCTCTGAACCCATCTCCATCCGCAGCTTACTGTCCACTGCTGAAAGCATCATGGATGATGAAATAAAGTCCACGCTATTTCTGCTCTGAATAAACTCTGACAGATCCGGCATTTCCTCATCTTCCAGCCGATTCATCATCAGATGTCCAATCGTCACCGGCACAGCCGCAGGATCTTCAATTCCGAAGCAGGTTGTCAGATTTGCCTGGCTGTCAAAATCAACAGCCAGAACCCTTTTTCCCATCTCAGCCAGTGAATAAGCCAGGTTCCAGGAGCTGGCAGTCTTGCCAACTCCCCCTTTAAATGATCCGCACATGATAATTCTTGCCACACTTTCTCCCCCTCTCATGCTTTCTTTCCATAACAGCCAGCACTCTGCTCTGCCACATATTTTGCAGTAATTTCTTCTTTTTCATTCTGGTATCTGATTTTCAGTTTCTTAATCTCCTCATCCATAAATGCTGTTTTTGCTTCCTGCTCCTGTGCTTTATTCACATCCGGTGTGATAATCAGCTGACCATTTTCACATTTCACCTGCACATAATCCCCAAGATGAAATCCCAGTTCTTCCAGCCACTTTCCTTTTAATGTAATTACCGGAACCGTCTCATATTTATAACCGCTCTGTCCACAAACCTTCATATTTCTTACATTTTTCTTTGCCATAGAATTGACTCCTTTCAGATTTGACTAATAGATTTTCAGATAAAAAGAAAAAGCCGCTGACACGTTATCTTCTAACGCATCAACAGCTTCTGTCTTGCTTTGTTTCAGTGTATTATTCGGTTTTGTAAAGGTTTATTTGCTTTCAGCATTCTCCCTGATACGGTAATAATCATCCATATCAATGCCTATTTTTACCTTGGCATCTGGTTTTCGTTTGCCCAAAAGGCACACAGTCTCCACCGAATCGGTGACCGGGAACATATCAACCGGCTGCATCTTCTTCACCAGATAATCTCTCTTTGTAAGATATGCAAGGTCTCTGGCCAAAGTCTCCGGATTACAGGATACATAAACGATCTTCTCCGGGGAAAGGCTCAAAAGAGAATGCAGGAATTTACGGTCACTTCCTGCACGCGGAGGATCCATAAGAACTACATCCACTTTTTCCCCTTCTGCAGCCATTCCTTCCATAAACCAGCCGGCATCCCCCGGAACAAAACGGACATTACGAATCTTGTTCTCTCTGGCATTCATTCTGGCATCACGGATGGCATCACGGTTCAGCTCCACACCAATGACGTCTCTGGCATTTCTGGAAGCAATGATCCCAATGGTACCTGTTCCGCAGTAAGCATCGATCACACGCTCTTTCCCTGTCATTGCCGCAAACTCCATGGCTTTTCCGTAAAGCACTTCTGTCTGCACCGGATTTACCTGATAAAAGGAAGACGGTGAAATACGGAAGGTCAGTCCCATAAGACGGTCTTTGATAAATCCCGGTCCGTAAAGTACAATATTCCGGTCTCCGAGAACCATGCTGGTCTGTCTGTCATTGACATTGAGTACTACAGTTGTGATCTCCGGATGTTCCTTGCGGAGAGCTTTTACAAAATTATTCTTGGACGGAAAGATCGGTGAAACCGTAACCAGAACTACCATGATCTCCCCTGTAGAAAATCCTCTGCGCACAAGCACATGTCTGAGAAGTCCGTAACCTGTGTCCTCATCATAAGTCTTGATCTTAAAAGATTTCAGCATACCACGGATGGTACGGATGATCTCCTGGCTCTTTTTATCTTCGATCATACAGTCGTCTACAGAAACGATCCTGTGGCTCTTTTCCTCATAAATGCCGGAGATCACATTTCCTTTCCGGTCACGGCCAAACGCCGCATGCACTTTATTTCTGTAATAATAAGGATCTTCCATTCCGATGATCGGCTCAACTTTACCGAATTTTTTCAGAAGGCCTTCTGTAATTTTCTGTTTCTTGCGAAGCTGATCCTGATAGGGCACTCCCTGGTAACGGCATCCTCCGCATTTCTTCGCAACTGAACAGACTGTTTCTTTCTGCTCCATTTATATCTCTCCTCTTTCACGGGCACAAAAAAGATGTTCCCAGTTATTTTCACTGAGAACATCTTAGCAGACCTTATGTTTTTTTACAAGAAAATCCTTGATTTATGCCTGATATGGCTCGTTAAATACAAGAATATGTCTCTTCACATTCTCATAAGTCCCCTGAACCATAGCCTCATTGAGATCAAAGAAATTATGTTTGTCTGTGGATGCCATATATTTCTCCACATGAGCAGTCAGGCTGTTAAAGCTTGCTGTGGCAATATTCACCTTGCGGATACCAAGAGAGATCGCTCTCTGGAAATCTTTGTCCGTGATACCACTGCCGCCATGAAGAACCAGCGGAATGTCCACTTTCTCATGGATCTTCTCCAGTACATCAAAAGCAAGAGTCGGTGCTACCGGATAGTTACCGTGTGCATTGCCGATGGCAACTGCAAGAGCATCGATACCTGTCTCTCTTGCATAAACAACTGCATCATCCGGGTCTGTGCAGCGGATACCATGGTCACAGCTTCCATCCTCACTTCCGCCTACAAGACCAAGCTCAGCCTCAACGGTGGCGCCATATTTACGGGCTTTCTCCACAACCGTCTTTACCTTGGCGATATTTTCCTCAAAAGGAAGAGTGGACGCATCCAGCATAACGGATGTAAAACCAAGCCCCAGAGCCTTGTCAACCGTCTCAAAAGTAAGGCCGTGATCCAGATGGACAGCCACATCCACCTTGGCTTCTTTTGCAGCCTGCACCATCATCGGTCCCATCAGATGAAGCGGGGAATTCTTGAGACGAACCTCCGCAATCTGAAGGATGATGGGTGTATTTAATTCTTCTGCGGCGCGGATCGCACCTTTCACCATCTCCATATTACCAACGCTGAAAGCACCACAGCCAATATTCTTCTCCTCGGCACGCTTCAGCAGATCTTTCATTTTCACAAGTGCCATGACTGATCCTCCTGTCCTGTTAATCGTACACTGTTTACAGAAAAAGCGGTGTCCACGCACTTCTGGCCGATACCGCTTTTTCCGTCTGATTTATATTATTTATTATTTAGAGTCCTGTCTTCTCGGCAATGAATTTTCTTGCACGGATCGCATACTCAAGCGGATTAGCCTTAGCCGGATCCTGCTCAGCCTCTACAACCATGTATCCTTCATAGCCAGCCTCTTCCAGAACTTTGAAGATCGGATCATAGTTGATGCATCCATCTCCAGGAATTGTGAAGGCACCAGCTCTTACACCTGCAAGGAAGCTCATGTTCTCTTTCTTAACCTGCTCAACAACTTCCGGACGGATGTCTTTCAGATGAACATGTTTGATTCTGTGAACATACTTCTTAACAACTTCAAGCGGATCCTCTCCACAGTATGTAAAGTGACCGGTATCAAAAAGAAGGCTTACATACTCAGGATCTGTATTCTCCATCATGCGGTCAACCTCAGCAAGGCTCTGTACAACAGTACCCATATGATGATGGAAAGTAAGGGCAATGCCATACTCCTCTTTGGCGATCTTACCAAGTTTGTTCATACCTGTGCAGAAAGTATCCCACTCCTGGTCATTCATCTCATATTTATGGCCGAAGATCGGAGTATCCAGCTGACCCTGAACACTGTAGCTCTGCTCAGAAGCGCCAATAACCTTAGCCCCCATAGCTTTCAGGAAAGCAAGCTGTGCACGGAACTCTTTCTCAACTTCCTCAAATGGTTTGGTGATAAGGAAGCTTGAAAACCACTGGTTACAGATCTCAACACCGCGGAGTTCAAGAGCTTTCTTGAGAACTTCCGGATCTTTCGGATATTTGTTACCAACCTCGGAACCTGTGAAACCGGCAAGGGCCATCTCACTGACACACTGCTCAAAAGTATTCTCTTTGCCAAGGTCCGGCATATCATCGTTAGTCCATGCAATTGGTGCAATACCAAGTTTTACTTTATTCTTATCAAACATTGGTCAATTCTCCTTTATTATTTGAATTATTCCATAATCTCAGAAATCTTAACCGGTCTGTGCTCCTCGCTGGATTTCTTAGCTGCAAGACCCATTAATACCGGTTTCAGACCATCATAAACATTAAGAGGTGTCTCTTTGTCATTAACGATGGCATCGATAAATGCTGCAACCTCTTTACCGTAAGCATCCATGTATCTCTCAAGGAAGAAGAACATCGGTTTCTCACCGGTAACACCTTCAGCATTGCTGATCACTGTGGAAGACTGGCTGTCATTGGAAATAGCTGCCATACCCTCAGAGCCGAATACCTCTGCTCTCTGATCATATCCATAGGAAGCTCTTCTGCAGTTATCGATAACAGCGATGGCTCCGTTCTCCATCTGAAGAGTGATAACAGCTGTATCAACATCTCCTGCCTCACCGATAGCCGGATCAACCAGGTTCGCACTCTGAACATAAACCTCAGTAGCATCACAGCCTGCAAGGAAACGAGCCATATCAAAATCATGAATGGTCATATCCAGGAACATACCACCGGAAACCTTAACATAATCAATGCTAGGCGGCTCAGGATCGCGGGAAGTAATCTTGATGATCTCCGGTTTACCAACCTTACCAGCTGCAACAGCCTGCTGAAGAGACTCAAAGTTGTGGTCAAATCTTCTGTTAAAACCAACCTGATATTTCAGATTCGTGCCCTCAAGAGCATTGATAACCTCTTTGATCTTGGCAATATCATGATCGATCGGTTTCTCACAGAAAACATGCTTGCCAGCCTTGATAGCCTCAACAGAAATCGGAGAATGAGTATCTGTAGAAGAACAGATCAGAACTGCGGCAATCTCAGGATCGTTGATGATCTCCTTATAATCCTTAGTCGTATGCTCAACACCCATGCTCTTAGCCCATGCAGCAGTCTCATCATTTAAGAACGGATCAGCAACAGTCTTGATCACTGCATCCGGCACCCTTGTTGTGATACTGGTGATATGAACTCTACCAATTCTACCTGCTCCGATAATACCAACTTTAATCATAGTTTTGATCTCCTTTTGATTTATTTTCCCAATGTTATCCTCTTGCGTGTCCGAACACGCTCTTTATGCTTAATATAATATCATCGTAACCCACAAATCGCAACCCCTAATATTGTACAATATTACCATCTTTTTTCTATTAAAAATGACGAGAACTATTTTTAGCTGCAATATGCAATATTTTTAGGTCAACTTCACCACAACAATTCCAACACATTCCCACACTACTCCATATCAAAGCCACACTACCACTGCTATCCAGCCAAGCGCCACCCTCCCATCAGACAAACTCAGCTTCTACACCTCCAAGCGTCCAGCACAGCGCCGACGCACACCACCCTCCCGTCACGCAAGCGTAAACTCAGCCCCTCCAACTCCAAGCGTCCAGCGCAGCGCCGACGCACACCACCTTCCCGCCACGCAAGCGCAAACTCAGCCTCTCCAACTCCAGGCATCCAGCGCAGCGCCGATGCCCGCCACCTTCCCGCCACGCAAGCGCAAACTCAGCCCCTTCAACTCCAGGCATCCAGCGCAGCGCCGATGCCCGCCACCCTCCCGTCAGACAAACGCAAACTCAGCCCTTGCAGTCGTCCAGCGAAGCGCTGACGACCCACAACCTATCCGTCAAACGACCTTATTTCTCGCTGGATGCACCAGCCGTGGAAGGGGATGCTGTCTGGCTCTGCTTCTGCAGGAGGGGAGCTGATTCTTGGGCGGCGGAAATCTGCGTTGTTTTACAAAAGTCCGCTGTCTGAGCGGCAGCAGGCCGCGAGTTCGGACTTTTGTAAAACGGTTTTAGCAGAATTCCGGCGCCCTAGAAGCCAGCCCCCGACGAAGCCGCAGACCAGACAGCATCCCCTTCCACGGCGTCCGGTCCGTCCATCCGCACAAAAAAGGAGACACCCCCATTTCAGTGTCTCCCCTCCGGAATCGTATACTCATTTCTTATATATATCTCCGTAAACAACTTCTCCCTATCCGGTTCCTCCCCATTAAACAGCAGTCTAAACAAAATCATCACCGGCTCATACCCCTGAATCCTAGCATCCTGCCCGATCAGAAAATGAATAAACCCTTTCCTCATCAATTCATAATTCCGCCCCATAAAATCATTGGCAACCATCTTCACCAGCCCCATCTTACCAGCCTCGGCAATGGCCCGGCATACCCCCTCCTCACCATGAGAAGTAAGATAAATCCCCGCAAGATCCGGAACCTCTTTAAAAATCTTCTCCGCAACCTCTCTGGCCCGCACATTCTCCTCAAAACAATACTCCGGCCCAATGATCTCAATCCCCGGATACTTTTTCCTCATCTCAGACCGAAACCCCGACACACGACTGCTAAGAGAAGTATTGGTCCTGTAACCAGAGATAATGGCAACTTTCCCCTTTCCCCCGGTAAGTTCTCCCATAAGCCCCGCAGCCGCCCGTCCACACTGCACACCATTCTGCCCCACAAAACAAAGCCGCTTCGTATCCTCCACATCGGAAGTAAAAGTCACCACCGGAATATGATACTCTTCCACAAACCGGTCGATCTCTTTTTTCACCTCTTCGGCTTCAAGAGGAACCATCGCAATACCGCTGACTTCTTCCTGCCGCATTTTTTCCATGGCAAAAAGAACATCCTCTGCACTTTGATGCTCAATGGTATGGATCAGCACCGTGCCGCCCAGATTATCGACTTCCGCCCTGGCCTCCTCAACACCCTTCATGACTTCCTTCATAAAAGGAGTCTCCGCACCCTGAAGGATCACGCCAATCTTGATATTATTTCTACTCATGGACAGGGCACGGCCCAGCTGATTCGGTTTATACCCCATCTCCTCCGCGATCTGCCGGACCCGTTCTGCCACTTCCGGCCTGATACGCCCTCTGTTATTCAATGCTCTGTCAACGGTTCCTCTGGAAACACCAGCAGCCTCTGCAATCTGTCTTATGGTAACACCCATGTTCTTGCTCCTCTTCTCTGCTATACCCTATGATATGCCGGAACCCTTCCGGTACTCCGCAGGGCTCATCCCTGTGATCTTCTTAAATGTCTTGGAAAAATAGTGGTAATCTCCGAAACCGGAGCGCAGGGCCACATCCTTCACCCTGCAGTTCGTCCCGGAAAGAAGCTTCTTCGCACAGTCAATCCGAAGCTCCTGCACATAATTGGAAAAACCAATCTTCATCTCCTGTTTGAAAAGATAACTGAGATAGGCAGGATTCACCTCCGCCGCATCTGCCGCATCCTGGAGGCTGATCTGCTCTTCATAATGTTCCCGGATAAACTCCAGCGCCTTTTTCACAGCAGCAGAAATCCCCTCCGGAACCACATCCTCTCCTCCTGCAAAAAGTTCCGAAATACAGGAATTTCCCTTTTCCCGGAATTCTTCAAAATCTTCGATTTCTTCATACCAGATTGGATCTTTTTCAAGACCTGCTGTCTGGTTCAGTTTCTTAAGCCACTGTACAAGAAGCCTTCCGTCTGTATAACGGTTCTGGCATTCTGTAAGAACCTGCTCCCAGAGTTCTTCCGCCTTTTTTCTGTCTTTTTCTGCTTTCAGGGCAGAAATCTGTCCCTCCAGTCTGTCGGCACTGTCCGGCAGAACACTGTCCTCTTTCTTCCGGCCTTCAAAATAAAGGATCTCTTTTTTCTCATAAAAATGCAGTTTCATCATTTCTCTGGCCTGCTGGTAAGCCTGACGGATTCCTTCCTCTCCCATGCAGACACTGCTGACACTGATTCCAAAATCACAAAAGTCCTCCTGGCAGTGCCGGTAGCAGATGGCCGCAACTTCTGTCAGCCTCTGCTGCATGGCCGAGGTCCTGCAGTCCCTGGAAAGATCCAGAAAACAACAGAAAATCCCTGCACCAAGATAGATCACTTCTGTAAATTCGCTTTCTGTTCCAAGGAGCTCTTCCGTCCGTTCCAAAAGCCTGTGGCGAAAATGATGGGAATACTGTTCCACTTCCAGCGGAGTCCACTGCCGTTCCCGCTCCGCCCATCTCTCCATAAACATGCAGATCACAGCACTGTTAAAATATTTCCCGGCGATCCCGGCTTCCACACGTTTCTCCTCACGTGCCTGGTTTTTCAGCATCCCGGAGATCAGGCCGTTGAAAAAATAATATTTCAGGGCATGGCTTCCCAGATGGATCAGTTTTCTTGCCTGCGCCTGTTCCTGGCTTTTTTTCCTGCGGTTTTCGATCAGCCGGGCTGATTTTTCCAGGGTATCATAGAGACTGTCCTCATCCAGACTGTTTTTCAGCACGTATTCATCCGCGCCAAGGCGCATGGCCTCTTTTACATATTCAAAATCATCATGACAGCTGAGCACGATAATATAGATATCCCTGTTTTCCTCACGGATCTTTCGGATCAGCTCAATGCCATCCATCACAGGCATGGTCAGATCCGTCACAAGAACATCGATCTTTTCTTTCTGAAGAAACCCGTAGGCTTCCTCTCCGTCCTCAGCATCATCCACGATCTCGTATCCAGCTTTTTCCCAGGAATCCAGTGTTTTCAGATAACTCCTTACCAGAAAATCATCATCTGCCACCAGTGTTCTGTACATCAGCTTTTCCTCCCTTCTTCCGGTATATCATAAATTGCTGGCAGAAAGACAGTAACGATTGTACCATTACTGCTGCTGTCATATTTCATTCCACCTTTTTCTCCATAATAAAGCTCTAGTCGTTCTTTTACATTGGGAACTCCCACTGCGGAAAGTCCCTTTGTCTTTTTTTCACGACTTCCCAAAAGATCCCGGATCTGTGCTTCTGTCATTCCTCTTCCGTTATCTTTTACTATAAGGATCAGTTCTCCTTCCTTTACTTTTCCGCTGATCCAGATCTTTCCTGTCTGCCGCTTGATGTCAATCCCGTGAAGAAGGGCGTTCTCCACAAGGGGCTGAAGGATCAGCCTTGGAATATAGCACCGGTATGCTTCCTCGGAAATCTCATACTCCACCTGAAAACTCCCCTGATAACGGAAATCCTGCAGATGGATATAGTTTTTCAGAATATGGATCTCATCAGCAACAGAAAGAAAGCTTCCCTTCTTATTAATGCTGGCCTGGAGAAGCTCCACAAAATCTCCGATAAGGCCTGCCAGCTCTTTCTCTCCTTTTAAGAATGCGGCAAATTTGATGGAATTCAGTGTATTATACATAAAATGCGGTGTGATCTGATA
>OGDF01006956.1_pt1 | contig 10896 bp, 13 predicted proteins | sample 1570141 | NCBI WGS metagenome assembly OGDF01 (sample SAMEA4370581, study PRJEB24528) | human gut metagenome | reverse complement strand
GAAAAACGAGTGCGAAAGCAAGTGAAAAATCCCTGTGAAGCCCGTAAAATCAAGGTTTCACAAAATCACAACATTCACAAATTCTTGGTTGAATGCAAGAGTTATTGCAACCCGGGTATATCACGCTAAATATAAGGTGTTTTGAGAGAGTAAATGCAATTATAAGATAGAAGTTACAGTTGAAATAGGCTATACTTAGGATGCAGGCAGATGAAAATCAGAAGCTTTTTAACATCAAAATAAGACGGCTGGCATGAATCTTGCAGGAGTAAATGCAACCCGTCTGAAGAGATGAAAACTGCTTCTCTCAGGCATTATATTTGGGCGTTTGTTATTTTATAAGATCAGGCTTGAGGTGGATCTGGTCAGCGGGAACTGATCGAAGATCCATGAGACTCATCAGTTTTGCATCAAGCAGAAGAAGAGCCAGCTGGAATGGAGTGCAGCCATTCAGGCTGGCTCTTGCCGTACTGTTGATGTGATTCATCATAAGGTTTACTTTCTGTTCAGTAAGAGAGTCAAAAGAAGTTCCTTTTGGGAGGATATAACGTATAAACTCATGATTCTTTTCCAGGCGTCCTTTCTGCCAGGAGGACATGGGGTCGCAGTAAAAGACCTTTGTAAGGACATCCTGCCGGTGCGGCATCTCAAATAATGAAGGATCCAGGAAAGAACTCCCGTTGTCTGTCAGTATTATCGGAAACAGCTGTGAATAAGTCTGTGGGCCAAGTTCAGACAGCAGGAGATCAAAAACATCCTGAACATATTTCCTGCGGTCACCAGGCAAGAGAAAAAGAAGCATCAGAGAACAGTTCCGAAAGAACAGAGTAAGGAGGACAGGACCGGATTTACCACTGGCGCCTTCCACTACATCAAGTTCTACTATTGAAGAATCGGGGGAAGAAGCAAGAAAATCCAGGAGATCCCTGTAAGTACGGTTCTTTCGATATCCGGGAACCGGTGTATCAAGCTGTTTCTTTTTACGTTTTTTGTAGCGGACTTTTCTGGGAAGATCAAGGTTGATAACAGAAAGATATTGCTTATCCACGTAGGAATAAAGAGTACGCTGACAGCAGGGAATATCTTCCATATGAGAAAGAAAGATATGAGAAAGCGGCTGGCCCTTTTTTATAAGTGGGGAAACGAGCCTGTCGAGCTGATCAAGTTCTTCAGGGGAGAGATTAATGCCGCTGCGGGAGGAAGAACGGAGTTCCAAAGAGGTATCATGGGAATGTTTGGCGCGGTAGAAAAAGAAATCATGGGAACAACGGCGCAGCTTAGGACAAGCGTTACAGACATAAGGAGGTTTTTTTAAGAGCTCGCATTTAGCAGTCGTAAAAGAAGGACAGAAAGAAGCGCATTTCCTGCTTCGACACTTAGAGCAAAGAGAGGAGCAGGAAAGATTACCGCAGACGCCCTGTTTGGAGCAGGAAGAAAAATAAATGCACTCGGTTTTCCTGCGGCTGCGGTCATCGTAATAGTGAGGGGAAAAGATCAGATGGCGTCGAACTTCCCTGGAAACAGAGGAAGGGCTCTTGCCAAGTTCGTCAGCAATCTTTTTGAAGCTCCATCCTTTTTCGATGCCAGCCTCGATAGAGATTCTGTCAGAGAGTGTAAAGTGTTTGCCTTTGTTGGATTCAATAAAAGTATTCATAAATAGAAACTCCTTTCATGTTGGAGCCTGAGAGCAATTTCATGTTACTATGATTGCAGAGGTAAATGCAACCCCTATGTCTGCGTTTGAGAACAAAAAGATCTAAGGGTTGCATTTACTTTTTCAATTAACATTGCAAAAAAAATCTCAAATAATTAGCACTCACATCTTGCTAGCGTGGCATGGGATTCATCTCGATTCATAAAGCGTCGTAAATGCCTATTTTAAGGCACTTTCGGGGCTTTTTGTAATTTATCAGAGTTCGTCATAAATCGACAAATTCACAAAAATTGGTGTCAAAATTGGTGTCAGAAAGGACAGATAATAGGGGAAAGTAAGTTTCTATGAACATAGAAATAGATCAGATTTTGGTTGATTAATATAAACTGCTGATGCTTAATTTTGTCAATTCCAAAGCCGCTTGCGGTGCGATAGCAGAATTGACAGGATTGAGTGAAGCAGTATTATAAATAGGACAAAATCATAAAAAATAAGCCTTTGATGACATAAAAATCACCAAAGGCTTAAACTTAAAATTTTTTATTGTTCAAGAGGGATTTATTTCTTAGTAGCTCCACAACTACATTTGTAAATAACCTTTTCAGGAGTATCTACAACTGTCTCAGTATAGGCTTTCTTATCAACAACCCAAGTACGTTCACCTTCATAGTGTCCCTCTTCCGGTACGTCCTTATAAGTAGCATCAATATGTTTCAGTTCATAAGAGATACTATTGCTTTCTTTATGATTATTAAAGTCATCCTGAGACTCAAAAGTCTCACCACAAGAACAGGTAACAACATACTGGTCCTCGAGAACTTCGTCCCAAGCTTCTACGGCTGGAGTATCAACTACTTTTACAGTTTCATAAACTGCATCATGACGTTCTGTATGAGATATATCATGAATAGGACACTCAGCATCCGCCTTTGCAATAGCTTCATCAGTAGAATATCCCTCTGCAGCATATTTTCTTGCAATTTCTGCATTTTCCCTGATATATTTGTCATGGTGTTCTGCCATAGCACTCTCATCTGGAGTTTCAAAATGTTCTGAACAACCAGTACCATTTGGTCCATCACATACAAGCCAAGTCTGTTCTGGAGTTACAAGCTTCTGTTCCTCATGAGATACTTCAGGAACAGCGTCATGATGGATAACCTTATTTACCATAGAAATGAAGTTATGCTGAGCATTAACCTCGTCTACATGAGCCTTAGCGAGTTCCTCAGTTTCAAACTCATTACCATCAGTACATACATAAGCATCATGTTCCGGTACGTCTACAACTGTAGTAGCTTCCTTGTCAACTACCCACTTAGGCTCTACCCAGTGACCTTCTTCCTTATGTTCAACAGTATGAGTCTTAGCTGGAATAACAGTTTTCTTATAAGAATGTTTATGAGATGACTTAGTAACCTTAACAGTTACAGTACGAGAAGCCTTATTGTAAGTACCATTACCCTTTGTATAAACAGTGATCTTAGCAGTTCCAGTCTTCTTACCAACTACAACACCCCTAGAGTTTACAGTAGCAACTCTAGTATTAGAAGATTTAAATCTAAGACCTGTCTTAGCCTTAGCACCAAGAGAAGCAGACTTACCAACATTAACAGTAACGTTCTTAGCATTTACTTTCTGGTTTCTCTTTACAACCTTTACAGTTACAGTCTTAGTAACTTTTTTATATCTTTTCTTAGATACAGTCACACGAACTTTTCCAGTTCCAGCTTTTCTACCCTTTACAATCCCTTTTGAATCTGTAGAAACATAAGAATTTAAGGCTTTATAGCTGATTTTTGATCCTTTCGGAGCTTTAACGCTGATTTTTTTGCTAGAACCAACATAAACCGATCCGCAAGACGCCTTCACAGACATACTTTTTGAAGCGGCAAATGCATTGCATGGTAAAAGCCCGATTAGTAAAAGTGTTAATAAAGCAACTAATAAATGTTTTTTTCGTTTCATTTTATCCCTCCTATCTTTTTAACTAATATTTCCTCTTGTTCAATAAAAAAGAATAGGTATCAAAAATGATATTCAGTTTTAAAGGTGCGATAGCATCATGTACGGTGATGCCTGATAAATTCTTTATCATCATGTACAATTATAGACGATTATAAATTTATTGCAAGTCTTACATTTTTGAAAATATGTGATATAATTATCATTTACTTCCATTTTGGAATCAAAATCTAAACGGATTCATTTATGATTTTCCAAAAAAGAATTGGGGAAATCAAATGGATCGGGTCAACCAGCGTACAAATCACTTACTTGGTGAAAATATCAGAAAACTTCGTTTAGAGAAGGGAATACGCAACAAAGATATTGTTGCACAGCTACAAGTGCATGGTGTCGAAGTCTCAACAGGCACATACAGCAAAATCGAGCTTGGAATTAACAATCCTTCTGTTGACTTGCTGATTGCTCTGACGGAAATTTTGGATTGTGATTTTAATGCATTTTTTAAAAGGTAAAAGTCTTCTATTACGGAAGGCTTTTTATTATATCCATATATGAAATGAAAACTCTCTACAACTTTCGACACTACAAAAATCAATCACTACAAAAAAAGTGATACAATCTGAGTATAAAGAATAAGGAGGGTATTTAATTATGAAAGAACCTAGAGAAGAACTCCGTTTTGAACACATTTTATTACAGACGGAAGACGAAAAGAACTATGTACTGATGGGACTGGAAATGGGGAAGGAATATACGGATAGCGAACTTGTTTCCTTATGCAAAATGCCTGTGAGAGTTTATCCAGAAGGTATGCTTTACGATCTTTTTAAACTTACAGGAGAAGAAAGAAAAAAAGCAAGAGAAAAAATGGTTTCGCTGTTGAATGTCATGTACGGTTATAACTGGGAGGTAATTCGTGACTATATTCTGGCTTGTTATGAGGAAAAACTTTGGAAAATTTCAGACTTTTTATCTTCATCGTTTTATTCAATATTAAATACAGAATTGAATAAAAATTACTATGAGTTTGAAAATCGTTACGGTAGTTATTCCAACTATAAGACTACACAAAAAGTTTATAACAGACTGACAAGTACGGAAACCAAAAATAAACCATGGGAAGATACCAGAAGACTGATGTATAAAATCTGTGCGATGTATTGCATTTCTCCTAAACTTGTCGAAAGTGGACAGGGGAAAGTATTTGCATTTTATCCATCAGTTACAAGACGCGAAGATTTTCCTGAAAAATTAGAAAAATACAAAAGAAAAATTGTTCGAGATTTTGCGAATGATTTGTCAAATGATATGGAATTTTTAGATCCAAGCAATGGCAATCTTACAGTTCCGGACATTACGACAAAAAATAAAATCATTAAGGAACATGGTACTGAATTGACCAAAGAAAATGTTGCGGCATGGATGGAAATTTCACCTGATGAAATAATCGAAATCGAAGGCGTGATTCCATTTGGAAGACAAAATGAAAACACATCGCGTATCAAAAAAATAAATAATATGCTGAAGAAGTAAGAATAAACCGTCTGTCTTGGTTTTGAATAAAAAAACTGAGGCAGGCGTTTTTTTATCTACAAAAATGCATGAAGTCATTCAGGCGATATAATAAGTATATCACTTGGAAACATTCTTGATTGATAAGGAGTAGTTGACTAATGCAGAGGATAAGAAACCCAACTTATAACGAAAATGTACAGCGTATTTTTAATAATGGAAGAAAGGAGAAAAAACGATGACCTTATCTGGTAAATGCCGCTTTATTTTGGCAAGCACTTTCAAGGGAAAGAAGAAGCAGGATCTTTATGCCTGCAAGTTCCTGGATGAAGACGGCGATGAATTTTTTACCTTGTTCACGTCCGAAGAGCTTTATGCAGAATTTGAAGGTGTAGCCAAACGCACACCTGTAGTTCTTACTATGGAGCTGACTCCCGGCAAAACCTTTGTGAAACTGGTAAACGTCGAGTTCCTCAGCGAGTAATGCTTGTCCCCCTCCACCGCGAGGGGGAGAAAGGAGAAAATATAAATAAGCAACATAAACAGGACATAGCATTTTGTCTTATCTGCACCCTCTTAGGTGCAATACTTGTGACACTTCTGGTTCTTCGTAACAATCCGTCAATGACACCGACTACTGCTCTTTCGTTATGTGGAGTTGGATGTCTGGTGTACCTGACAAGTGCAAGTATCATTTTTGTTTTTTCCTATTATACAGGAAAAATTTTTGCAAAAATTGATAAATCTGCGATTGAAGAGTATTTTTGGCTGATCGCACTAAGGATTTCAGATAAGCGAAAAAGCAAAAACGCAGATATTGTTTTGCCCCGGTTGAGATATTTCCTTTTTACAGTTTTAAAAAAGAATAATGACTTTCTTGGTCTTCCCTTGGGTGACGATGAATTGTGTCTCAACATGGATGGGGTGGCGTTTCGGCAAAATAATGTGTTTTATCGCTTGTCCTTGATTATACCAGAAGATCTGGAACAAAATACCGAGACTTTTCGACGGTTAATTCAATCTTATGTGGAACAAGAACTGTCCACTTACGGATGCTACGGTTTACGTTCTGTCTACGCCAGCAATAGATATGGCAGTTGGTGGAGTGTTTACATAGATCAGATTGAAGTGGACGAAAAGCGTCACCGATTGATTTTTGAACTTATGTATATCGGAAATAATTATGCGGCACTTTATCGAAAGCGGATTTTCGACAGAGAGCATGTTGTGCAGACACAGGAGCAGGATGTTTATGATGATGAGATCGAGTGAGCAGACATTTGCTGTGGGATTTGAAGCACAGGCATTACAAAGAGGTATTAAAGTACAAGCCTTAGTCAAGCTGAATAAAGTCCCACATCTATTAATTGTAGCCCCTAGTGGCTCAGGTAAGACCTATCTTCTGGTGCTGATCTTACGACAGTTAAGTTGCAGGATCGGAACGCTAATTCTTGCTGATTTCAAGGGGATGGACTTTCGTTCTCTGGATGGCTGTCGGAATTATTTTAAACATGAAAAGGTTGCGGATGCACTGAAATATGTTTTCGATGAAATGCAGTCCAGAATGGAACATCCGAAAGAAAAGTTTTCGCCTATCTATTTGCTGATTGACGAATGGAGTGGATTTCTGGGTTTGTATTCAAAGAAAGAACAGGATGAATACAAAAAACAGCTAGCGTCCATTCTAATGCTTGGTCGTGGACTATCAATTTTTGTAATTCTCGCACTACAGCGGGCTGATGCAAATTATCTGGTCGGCAGGGACAACTTTGGAAATGTTGTTGGTTTAGGAACTCTCAGTCGCGAATCTGTTCAGATGGTATTTTCAGATTTTAAGGAACAGATTGCTCCTAAAGGTCGAGGGAAAGGCTATCTTAAAACGGATGGCAGTCCGTTGAAAGAAATCGTAGTTCCCCGGATTCGAGACTATGAGCGTAGTCTTCAAATGATAGAAAATGCCTTGAACAGATGCGAGACTGAATAAAGAAATTATTTGTAGCCTAGTCCGACTGTGCGGAATGCCGAAGGCATGAAGCACAGGAAGGGCAGGCGTCAGGAAGTACCGGTCAGTATTACCCCGGTACTTATGATAACGGTAATATACATCAAAAACCTTGATTTTTCAAGGCTTATGACAGATAAATTTGTCACAGTATAAATGTGACAGACAACGGAGGTGTGACGATGGGATTTGATCCAAGTATGAAAAGTCGATCTTTCATTGCAGTCATTCATGTTAAAAATTTGGAGAACATGGGACTGACAGAAGATCAAATAGATGATCCTGAATTTGTAGCGGAGTTTGTTACAAAAAAATGGGATGAAAGTGCACGAGAAAATATGCGAAATTGTGCGGTTGCTGTTTGTATGAGTAAAGACGGATGCTACCATCTGCATGTTGCTTTGTATAGTAAGAACCCAACTACATTACAGAATGTTGCAAAGATTCTTGGAAACAGTCACGTAGAACCACAGTTAGGTGGAAAAAAAGCACTGACTGATTACATGATAAAAAAAGGAAAATACGAAGAAAAAGGTGAGGAAGTTCTTTATACCATCGGAATGGACAATATAGAGGATGTTCAAGGCAAGCGTTCCGATCTTGAAGAGATCGAGGATCTTTTAGACAAGGGATGGACACCAGATCAGATTTTAGATCAGAACCTTAGATATTACAGGTTTGAAAAAGCTATACGTGCAAGGTTTGCGAGGATGAAACTTAAAAGTATGCCCAGAAGAAGACCTGTATATGTGGAGTATCACTTTGGGGAGTCTGGAAGTGGAAAAACGTTCTGTTATAATGACTGGTGCGAAAAAATAGGTGACGATGAAGTTTACATTTTTTCTGACTTTGATAACGGTGGAACTGGGGGACTGGACAAATACCTTGATGCAGGAGCACCAAAAGCAGTTTTTATGGATGAGTTCAAGGGAGAAGGTATTTCCTATGGAAAGTTGCTCGTAATGATGAACGAATATCCGAAGATGCAGACACATGCCCGTTACTCGAATGTGTACAACTTGTGGAACATTTTCATAATCACTACGATCTATGCACCGGAAGAATTATTTGAAATCATGGTTGCTTCTGACAAGCGGAAAATAGATTCTTATGAACAGCTCAGACGAAGAATTAATAAGATCGTTTACCATTATAAAGATGATAGTGGAAATTTTATGAGCTATACAATGGACAGCAAAGATTATGTTGATCGCGAAGACCTTTTATCTAGGATCAGGGACAACGTTGACCCTGACGGATTCCGTAAGATTGCAACCCAGTCAGATGTCACTGTTCCATTTTAGAAAAAAATATAAAAATAACTCTACAATTTTTTGCAATAGTCTTAGAGGTGTAAAATGTAATCATCAAGAAAATAGGACGGTGATGATAAATATGATTGTTGGAATGAGATGCCTACAACGTAAAAGTAATATTAAGAAGGGACAGTAAAACAATGAGAAGAGACACAATTTTGGTGGAAAGCATTTGCGAAAGAACAAAACAGATTATTGATTTGGCAGAATATCCTACTAACATGGAAATGCTTGAAAAATTCATAAGCGAACTGGAGAGGGATGTAGACAATATCTGTTATGAACGAAGTGTTTTTCGCCTAGGACAGGAAAGACGAACAATAACGATTACACTTTCCGTTTATGAAGAATCTTCAATAACTATTTGTGGAGATGACGATCAGAACTATAGTATAAATGTAGATAGTGATTTCAAGTATGTCAAAACTAAAAAGGATAGATTATGGAAGGGCGAAACTCTTTAAAAGAGGAAACTGAGATTCTTGATTTCGGTTTTTTCACAGGAATTAAACGGGGGTATATATACATGCCATATGCAGTCCCCCGCATAAAAAGAATTCTGAAAGCAGACTTCAACGTTGAATTGGTTTGGTGCAACGGTGGTTATAAATGTGACCGTTCTCCGTATTATGTGAGACGCTACCGCTTGCAGGATATAAATACTGGGAAAGTAATCTGCGAAGGAGTCACAATGGAACAGCTCCGGGGCTTTCTGGCGAAACATGATTATCCGCTGTTTGATGAAAAAAGTGTAGCGAATAGTTCAAATAGTAAGAGAAGCATGGGTGCTGTTCGTTTTCTCCGGGCAGTTGCAAAAGCCGAGAAAAAGAAACGTTAGATGAAATTTTAAGTATAGTAAAGCATTGTAAAGTATCGGTTATGTGTTGTTTAGCAGAGTATTGTACAGTACAGGCAGAGTGATGTGATGTAATGCAATGTGAAATGTTGCCTTGCTGTAATAAAGTGTAAAGTATTGTATCGCAAAGTAAGGTTTTGTATTGAAAAAAAATAATATATTTTTGGAGGATACAAATATGCTTTGTAATAAGATTGAAAAATTAAAAAAAATCTGTGAGGAAAAAATTCAGGATTCAAAATATCCTAAAGCAGTAGACGGAATGATGCAGACTGCCCTTGAAATGACCGAAAATGGAGACACTTTGGACTACAGTTGGAGCATTGCCCCAGACGGACAGAAAGCAATGGAAATCATGTTTGCTACCACGGAAAATAACCGTCTTTGCGTTACGGTAATGGAAGAGACAGATGGACATGTTTTTTATTCAGTAGAATGTACCAGAAACAACGAGCTTCTTTATGAAAATAGTTTCTATGAAGATCTGAATTGATATATTTTGATTCAGTAAATCTAAAAGATACTACCAAGGGGGAGAGGATTTTATATACCTCTCCTTCTTGCTTACAATTTTTGAAAGGACGTAAAGAAGTATGAATAAAACAACACAACGAAAATCGGATCAGCAGATAACAGTTGACGTTGAAAAACTGGCAGGAATGCTTTCTTGTGGACGTGCTACCGCAAGAAAAATTGGGGAACAGGCAGGGGCTAGAATTACGATCGGAAGACGGGTTCTTTATTCGGTGGATGCGGTAAAAAAATATCTGGAAACTTTGCAGGAATAGAGGAGAAGGGCTTCATGGACAGTGCTAATTATGTTATAATCAAAAACGAGAGAAATCCATGCCATGAAATGGTTGAGTGCCTGATTGAGAAAGGACGATAGATTTCATGGCATATGGCAGTAGGAAAGACCCAAAAGGAAGAAAGCTGAGAGAAGGAGAGAGCTGGCGATCAGATGGACGGTATAGTTATCGTTATACTGACCCAATGGACGGCAAAAGACGAACGGTTTATGCATCGGATTTACCGGAACTTCGAGAGAAGGAAAAAGCGATCTCAAAAGACTGGGACGATAATATTCTGACAGATGGAGCAATAAAGAAAATGACCTTGAACCAGTTATTTGAGCGATATATGTCTACCAGAGAGCTTGCAGAATCCACCCGGTCTAATTATGAACGGATGTGGGTAAACAGGGTCAAATTTGAAATAGGGAGTTACAAGGTTGTCCAGATATTACCATCTCATATCAGGGCATATTATGCAGGTCTGTCACGACAGGGATATTCATTTTCTACCATCAAGTTTCTTCACAACATGATATTCCCTGCATTGGAAATGGCAGTCGATGATGACATAATCAGAAAGAATCCGGCGAAGGGTTTTAGCCGTGATTATGGAAAACCGCCCAAACAGAGAGAATCCCTGACTGCTTCACAACAGGAAAAATTGCTTGCATTTGTGAAGACACATAATTTTTATAACGCATATTACCCCGATGCTGATAGTTATGCTTAGTACAGGTCTGAGATGTGGGGAGCTGATTGGTCTAACATGGGATGACATTAATATGAAATCCAAA
>OGDF01006954.1_pt1 | contig 10900 bp, 17 predicted proteins | sample 1570141 | NCBI WGS metagenome assembly OGDF01 (sample SAMEA4370581, study PRJEB24528) | human gut metagenome | reverse complement strand
AGCTGTTCTTTGCTCTGCAACTCATAGCTTTCCGAATAACCGTTGTTACTGACAGAAGATACTGCTTTCCCCGACAATCCTGCCTGGTTGGTATATAAGAAGTTGCATATCTGAAATACCGCGTTCTTTTCGTCCTCCGGTTCAATATCCATATATTCACCCACGACTTTACGATATTCTACTTCTGCCTGCCGTTCCACTGCATCAAATTGTGATTCTGGGATCACAACAGGAAAATGGGAGACATAATACTCCCAACCGATAATCTGTGACATTTATATCTCCCTTCCTTTCTAGGCTTCTCCTTTTAATGCTGCAAGTTCAGCACGAAGTGCTTCGTTCTCCTCATGCAATGCATCATTCTTAGTTCCCAATTCATCGACCTTGTTTTTCAATCTCGTATTGGAAGACTTTAAACTTTTATTTTCCTTTTTCAGTTCTTCTGTGCTGTCCGCTTCCGGTTTTGCGGCACCCATGCCTACTGTTCTCATGATTGTCCTCCTATTTTGCTTTTGTGCACATAAAAATACCCGCGCATTTGTTCTTGTACACATCCACCAGTCCATACTTACGGTATTTTAAGATATCCGCATCTGCATCCCGCATTCATAGCTGCTGGAATAATATCATGTGCGACATGTTTATCATATTTCATGACAGCCGGCTTATGGATGATCATAAAGTTGATATCCTTTGCAGATTCGTTTTTCTTATAATGACCTGCTTCCTCGCCTGTTTTACCACTTAACAGATCAATCGCTGTATAGAAACGGCTCTGCGGTACCTTTCTCTTGATTGCAAAGCAATTTAAAATCTCTCTGGATTTTGTAGTATCCAGCGCCATAACACCGTTCATCAGCGTTGGTGTCGCATACAGGATTCTTCCTTCTTCCGGGACTTCATCCTCATCCATCTTATTTTTTGCATCAATCAGTGCTTCCAGGAACTGTACTGCATCCGTAAAATCCTGACCTTCCAGTTTGGAAATTCCTTCCATTGCAGCAATGGTTGCAAAGGTAAAAGCATCTGATTCCGGTGCAACTTTTGTTCGCATCAGCTCCGCGCCACCACGTGCAAAGGCAAGTTTTTCGGACTCCTGATCGTCCATTACATCAACAGAGATCTTAGTTCCTCGATCATAATTACACTTGGAAGTTTTCCATTTCAAATCAACCGCACCAGTGGTATATCCGGTATTGCGGTCATAATCTCCCAGACCGGTTACATCGATCTGCGGATAAATTACCTCTCCCGCATTTGCACCGGCTCTCACCATGGTTGCATCACAGGTCAGATCAGAAGTAACAGAAGCTAATTTGTATACTTCATCTAAGTTGGCTACATAATTTTTTGGTAATACTAATGTGTTTGGCATTTACTTATTTTCCTCCTTCTCCTACCGGTGGAAGTCCCATAGCAGCTCTGCAGTCTGCTTCTTCTTTTTCTTCCGGTGTCAGCTTTCCGCCACCGATATCTCCAATCGGGTTTCCTTTTCCGGCAATTTCAATTGCATCTCCAAAAAGCATCTTGCTGTCCTCGGCTTCGGTCAAAGTTTTGATTGCCGCTGCAATGTCCTCTTTCTGGTTTTTGGACTGCATCAGTGTTTCTGTATCCAGTAAAGCAGTGATTGCTTTCACATTCTTGCCATGTGCCGCTGCAATCCCCTCTTTGATCAGATCGTTAAAATCACGCTCTGCCAGCTTTTTCTGATAATCAGATTCAATATTGCCTTTTTCTGTCTCCAGATCAGTAATTCTCTGATTCAGTGCGGATACATCCACATCTTTATACTCATCCAGCTTCGTCTGCAAATCTTTCATTGCAGTATCACTCGCTTTGATCGTATCATTTGCCTTGTTCAGCTTCTCTGTCTGTTTATCATAATCTGCCATGGTCTTATAATTCTCCAGAACAGCTTTTTCGAAGTCTTTTTTATGATCCTCCGGCACTTCGATTCCGAACTCTTTCATAATGTCAAAAATATTTTTCATGGTTTCTGCCTCCTAAAATGATTTATGAATCGCATTTTCTGCGATCAGGATATAAAAAAGCACCGGATAATCAAACCTTTTCAGATTCAACTATTCGGCGCTTCGGCTCTATTGTTATGACTGATTCATTCCTGCAGCGTTTGCAGTATGCCGGGTAATTTACCAGTTCGGTATCTTCCCGCAAAAGAATCATCTTTGGGTTGCCACATACCGGGCAACCATACCAGTATTTTTTTAACATGATTATTATAACCCAGTTGTCTGTTACAGGCAACCATCCCTTTCCAACTTTTTATATTGCATGGAACGCTTCACCCTGCGCCCCCGAGGGAGATATCAGGATCACCGCCTCTCTGCTTTCACGCATGGTATAAATTCTTTTATCTCCTTAGGTGTCACAGCATGTTTCCATAATTTATCGCATTCTGCTGTCGGTGAATGGATATTAAAAATAACACCGATGATTTTTCTGATTTTGCCCATATAATTACCTTCTTTCTTAATAATGGGTATAAAAATACCGCCACAATCCTCGTGACGGTAAATCTATATGCCAGGTGTAATGTCTTTCACACCTTTTGCTGCTTTGTAAATCTTTTGCATGATAGAATTTTCTTGAAGATACTCCAAACCCTTAAGAGTAATCTCGATATCATCACAATCCACCATAGTGGTTCCATCTACATATTTTGTAATCTGGATTCCTTTAATATATCCAACATCATACATCATTTCTATGTATCTATTCCAACGATTCTGAGAGACACCAAGCTTCTCTGCATTAAACATATCTACATTTGCCGCTTCCAGATCCATAGACGCTTCAAGTGCTTTTAGGATTTTGTATACTGCTTTGAAATTATCCATATATGTCTCCTTTACGCTTTATCCGTTGGCATTAACACCAAGCAACGATATCTTTTTCAGGGAAAGAATTCTTTTGACAATATTCTTCAATTCTTTTCAAAGCATGTGCCGCATAACTTGAATCATATCCAGCAGCCATATTTTCTATATCACGCTCCCTTGTTGTTCTTCTGAAAATAACCGTCCCATATTCTTTCGAATTTTCCGGATAATATTTATATTTTACAATTGCGTCTGTAATTTCAACCAATTCAAGTCTCAGCATATCTTCACTTCCATTCTACAAATTATTTTCCTTTTTAAACTTCAACAATGCTTCTTGATAATTATACTTCTTTTCTGCCAATCTGTGTGCTTCCAGATAATTCATATTATTCTTTTTCATAAGCTCATATTCCAAACGCTCATGCTTTAGCATGATCATATCATGCTCCTGTACATTTTTTCCTTCACGCAAACGTCTAAATGATTCCGCCATATCATAATCTGGGTCAAATCTTCTTTTTCCACCATATAACTCATACTCATTAATAAAAACATGTTCATATACTTTTGCAACACTTTTTTCGCTCATGCCAGAATTTTTAGCAATCTTTTTCACTATATCTGCTTTTTTACTATTGCGAACAGCTTCATAGTACATAAACGCATGTTTGTCACGTTGAATATATAACGGATCATTTTTGTCTGTAAGTGCACCTTTAATGGCTCCTGCATTTATTATATCATTTGATTTTGGCTTTTCAACCGATTTCTTTGCAGTTTTTAAATCAGACGTTCCCTTAATAACCCTTAAACGATTATCTTTTGCCCGGATTCCCATCGCATTACTGAAATTGTGATATTCCTTGATCTGCTTGCGCTTCTGTGCTTCCAAAAGAGAAGTATCACCGCCGATTGCTTTCTGTGCTTCAATCTCCCGTTTGGTTGCCCGGATATCACGCTCCATCTTGCGCTGTTTCTGGGTTGCTTGATAATAATTATACGTTTTCCCACGATACTCCTGTGGTTCTGGTTCATCTGGCCATGTGTTTGGCTCACTAATCCCATCAAAGAACGGATAGAAATCATGCCGGCAGTTGATTCCCTTTAATCCATCCACTGCCCCATAGTGGCAGACAGAAAAATTCGGGTATTTTTTATTTTTTCCACTACGGCTATAAATCTTTCCCTGCCATTCAGCATGTTCCGGACGTGCGCCCCAGTGTGCACTGACTTCCACCAGATCAGTATCCGTCTTTTCGATGTAGTGCATGGAGATCTGACCGGCAAGCTGACTGTTTGCGGTCCGTATTGCCACTCGTGCAGCCGTATCTAATTGGTACGTCCTGCCAGAAGCATAATCAACACTGCGAAGTCCGCTCTGTGCCAGTTCTTTCACACAATCATTCACACACTGATCGTAAGAAAAGGTTCCGGTAGCCATTTTTATCAATGCCTTATCCAGATACTGCCTGTATGCATTTTTTAAAGCGGTAGTGCCATGTACACCTTTAAATCCGGTTGATCTGGTCAGATTCTTCAATGTTCCGGCAGTTGCTTTGCTCATTTCCTCAACCATTCTGGTAAAAGCACTGTCTTTTGTCAGTTCCATACCAGCCTGCTGCCACGCTTCCATGTCATAATTAAAAGACATATCACCGGCATTGGCTATGATATCATTCCCTGCTTCCTTCGCCGCAGCTTCCGTGGCTTTGATCTCTTCCCGAACAAATTCTTTCCATTCCTTGGTATTCTTTGCCACTTCATCCTGAAAAGCCTTATCTGCCCGGATAAGTTTCATCACTTCGGCTCTGCTCTGATCCGGGCTCTTACCAGTCTCTTTCATTGCCTGTGCCATCAGCTCCGCTGTCTCTGTAAATCGCTTCGTTTTCTTTACCCGCCTGGCAATATCAGCAATCACATCCTGTTCCAGTGCCTGGTATAGCGCGGCGATCTGATCTCCCAACATCTCAAGCTGGTTTTCCGTCAGCATTAATCTTCAACCTCCGGTTCATCCTCTTGTATCTGACCTTCATAAATTTTCATTGCTTCTTCCCGGCTAATGTTCAACCGTTCTTCGATGTACCGGATTGTAAATTCCGGAATATCTGAGAATGCCTGTGCATCTGTTCTCATGCTCTCCATGCGGGTATTTTTGTCCTCGATGTAAGAATCATCAAAATCAATACAGATATCTGCTGTGAGGTCAAATGAAGTATTCTGGAAGGTATTGGAAAACCACAAAATAGCACGTACAATACCACTGATGTACTGTCGTGCCTCTTCCCGCTGCTTGTTCAGTTCCTGCATACAGTCCTGACGCTCTCCAATGTACTGAGTAGCCGTCTGGATCCGATTCTGCTCGAACACATATTTCTTACTACCAAACCCGAATGTCATGGAAAACAGGGATAAGCACAGTTCAAAGGCTTTCTTAATCTCTTCCACGCGAATCTTCGGATTGTACTCCTGAATGTAACCATTGCCATCAATCGGCTTTCTTCCAAGAAGTACAAACAGGCGCTTCCATTGTTTAGACCGCGGCTTTGGATTGCCCGTCTTTTTATCAATCTCAATAATTGCTTCATTTGTGAGTACGAACTTCTCACCTTTTTCTAGATCTCCGTTTAAGATCATGTGGCACAGGTCAATCTGTTTCAGTGTTGGGATAGCTCCGTATACTTTCGGATAACCAAAACCATCCATGTGCCGGATATTATTCACTTCTGCCACCTGCATCACCGCAAACGGTTTCACATCGCCAAGAATGATCCAGTACGCTTCAATCTCTTTTCCAGATCTGTCAAACACAAAGGTATCTGCCCGGTAATTTCCGTCCTGCTGCGTAAACATAACCAATGTAGTCTGCTTCCCGTCTTTCCCCAGTTTCGTAGAAGAAAATGCAACTTCCACAACTTCATCGTTCACGATCCGCAACGGGATATAATCCTCTGCATAACAATATGTCAGTCTTATCTCACCGTTGATTGCTTTTCCATTGGTCAGATAGGTAGCATTATCCAGTCGCACATAAGCTGCAACCGTGCCTGCTGCTGACATCCGTTCCAATTGTCTGCGGTACATCGTATCAAACCGGTTGTTCTTCAATACAGCATGTACAAATTCATTCTGCGCATCCTCACCGACATTAATATCAATGATCTCACAAAGGTTTGCATCATCCGCGCAACCGCGTTTTGCAAAGTTCATGCGATCGATTTCATACAACTCACCAGTCACAGCTGTACGCTTATGGAAATCGTCGATCAGTTCATTTCTGTACCAGCGGTTGGCTTCTTCAATATATTCATATGGCTTGGTGTGCACATGATATCCAAGCCGTTCCAGTTTTGTTTTTACACAGGATTCCATTGATTCCATTGTTCGTCATCATCATACAAGCCACTGTTTCTTCTGGATTCCATAATGTTTCGGTTATTACCATAAATCAGTGCCATTATACAGTCCTCACCCAGTTTCGGGTATTCACTGGAAAAACTTCCATCCTTTAACTGCTCATGCTCCAGTGTAGTCAACTCATGAGCCAGATGCGGACACCTGTCTGGATCTACAACGATCTTATTTGTCATCTGTAGCCATTCCCAACAGTAATCCCTGCCATGTCCGCTTCCCCAGCGTTTTATCGCTCCAGAAGCATTAAATCCCCAATCCTGCATCTCTGAAATTGAATCCGGACGAGCAGAATCACAAATAATCTCTACATCCATATATTTTTTAATCTTCCGTGCAAAGGTTGAATTTTTGCAACGTTTGGAAAACACTTCTTCCACGCAGTACAAAATATCATTATCCTGATCATAGTAGGATTTGATAAATACCTGTGGATGTTCAAAACCAAAATCCAAACCATGATCAAAATACGGCATGTTATTAATTTCCTCATCAGAAATCACACGCTCCTCCACATTTTCAAAGATTCCACCGCCTGTTCCAGTGACTTCTCCCATGTAGTTGTTCGCATAATACCGCGGTTTGTGGATTTTAAACCATTCTGCACGTTCAAAGAAGCGCTTTCCAAGCCACTTCATAGGCACATTATAATAATAGCTGTGAAACACCCTTGTCTCTGCTTTCTTCCGGCATTCCTCCACATACTGATTCATGAAGTTATTCTTGCTTTTGGGCGGATTAAATACTTTTACATCCAGAGCCGGTGTATCTGATCGCAAGAATGTATCTTCGATGTTATCCATCTGTTCAATACCTGCCATCTCGTCACACTCTTCATGGATCAGCAGCTTTACATAGCCAAAAGATAGATTATAAGATTTCAAGCTGATTGGCTTGTCTGCACCAACAAAGATCACACACTGACCGGTTTTCTTATATTTTGCCATCATAGGACTCGTGGTAAACTCCCAGTCATCCAAATGTCCGTGTCTGATTACGGTTTTCATAAACTGATTGTAAACAGATCCACGCAAATCGACTTTGTATCGTCTTGTGTAAACCACATGTGCTTCCGGATCCTGATAGATTGTTTCCTCTGCAACTGCCGCCCAGAAATTAGACTTAATTGAACCACGACCGCCTTTGCTGACAATTTCGCGGATATTCTCCTCACCAGCAAAAGCAGCATGTACTGCACGATATGGCTCCACAAAGTCAGAAGTAATATCCGTAATAGGTACGCTCCATGCCGGTACCGCTTCTTCTGTTTCTTCGTCCGGGTTTAACTGGCCAGCATATTTTGCAATAGCTTCATAAGCTTTTACATTGCCCTGCGCTGCCTGCAAAATCATAGAAGCATTGATAACAGATTCGTAGGTGCTGTCTAATCCTAATGCCTGTAATTGATCCGTCCATTCCGTTTCCACCTGAGCAGTAAGCAGTAAATTCAATGCCTTTTTAAAGTTTGCTTTCTGGCTCCTAGCTTCTCCAGATGCTTTTCCCGCTTTTCTGGCACTTTCAGTCCGTTCCTCTTGCGTTCGTCTCGCGTTCACTAATTCAATCGGCATCAGATTTTTGTTATTTGCCATCACCTCACCTTCCTATCTTTTGGCATAAGAAAAGACAGCAGGTAAATCCTGCTGCCTAATCAATGCTAAATTCTGCTATTTATTATTTTCTACAAATTCTTTCATCATGTTCGTTAATTGAACACCCATTGCAATTCCTTTTTCCTTGCATGCTACTTGGAACTCCTCTGCCACTTTCTTATTAACCTTATAGGTTTTTGAGATCATGCCAGCTTTTTCATCCCATCGATCCTGTGGTCTTTTCTTTTTTTCTTCCATGATTTACCGTTTCCTTTTCATTAATCTTCCAATTACGTCCACTAACATATATGCACCTGCACACATAAGTATCACAGAAGCATATATATTTCTTCCGGAAGCTATGAAAATAATCCATGCGGCAATTACAAATAATACATTAAACTTTGTACTTTTCATATATTTCAAGATGAGTTATAATTGATAAAAGGTTCGGGGCTTTCGCCCCTTACCTTACTTGAGAGCCTGTATAAAACTTGCAAGTCCTGCTAAGAACGTTCCTAAGGCTATTAGCAGTTCTATCACAAGTTTTATCAGGTTCTTTTTCTTTTTGCGTTTCCGCTTCTTACTCATCCTTATCTCACCTCCTGAATATACTATATCATATACGTGTACGTATGTCAATAGTTTTCAGAAGAATTTATAAAAAAGACAGTCTGTATTAGACTGCCTTTTTTGTGGTTTAGGAAAAGTAATGTTTTTTCTTACTTTGGTCAGTTTACATTAAAGCATATTTTTGGCGAACATATTTTTTTTAATCTTTTTCGGTTTCATCCAGAAACCGGTTGTGACGCATCCGACAATTATCTTCTGTATATTTGATCCGGCGCTTTGGAAATGCCTGGTTCATTCGATGTGCTACCTGACACCAGGTCAGATCATCTATGTAGTAGAATTCAAACATCATGCGAAGTTCACTCTTTTCGATGCTGTTTATGTATTCCTCAGCTTCATTCATCAGCTCCAGAAGTTTTGCTTCACGCTCCACCAGTAATGCCCGCCTTGCTGCCAGTGTGGTTCTTTTTCTGGATATCAATCCATTTGGTACCCCACTAACCTTCACAGTACCAAGTGGCTTTTTTCCTTTCTTCCCGCAACTTACAGAATCGGTTACGATGCTGTTTTCCAATCTTCCTATTTCGGATTCCAGTTTCTGGATCCGTTTTCTTAAATCTTTTATTTCTTCTTTCATATCCGCATACTCAACCAGAATAATCTTCTCCAACGGCATCGCCTCCCTTATTCCTCTCTTGCAGCTCTGCCCTGCTGCCACTTATCTGTATCTCACCTCTTAGCTGCTGCCATCTAAGATATGACAGGCTCCATTCAGGATTGCCACCCATGGATGCAAGGTAATCAAGTAATGTTTTGCTCATTTTTTCAAATCGAATATAGATAACTGCATAGTTTCTTCTTCCAACCTCTGCCTTGATTTTTTATACATTTCCTCATCAATCTCAAATCCAACATAGGAGTATTGCATTCTATGACAAGCTATCAAGCTGCTGGCACTTCCTACATGCGTATCTAAAATTTTGAATCCCGGCTTTGCATATTTCTTCAATAACCACTCATACAAAATCACTGGCTTTTGCGTTGGATGAATCCGCTTTTCATTTTTTGATTTATCCCCCTGCTGTATCCATCCTTCTGACAGGCTCTTTCCCTGAAGCATCCCATTCCACATGTAACGAAACATTCTGACCGAATCATGCAGGCTGCAATAAGCGATTTCGCAATCAGAATAACTGCTCGTACCATTACATTTATCCCAAATGATTCGTCCTGGCCCGAATGGATAATCGAAATAATTGCATCCCCATACAATCTGCTCTTTGGATACCCGAAATAATTCTTTGAAATATGCTTCTCCCGGAACCTCCCACGTATCCATTTTATGATATAATCGTCTTTTAACACCAATCAGTGAAACAGCTCTGCCATAATATTCGCGCCGTTCTGGTCCGGAAAAGTACGGTGGATCAACAATGGCCAGATCAAAATATTTGTCAGGGAAATGTTTCATACCTTGCGTGCAATCTAAGTTATAATATCCATCCGGCAAAATATTGTACTCCACTATTATTCACCGTCCTCTGCCAGTTTTGCATAATTCCACTCAACCATTCCTGTTCCGGACCACGATGTTCTACCGCCAAACCAAGTATAGATTTTATTGTTTTTGTATTTCGCAAAATGCGCTTTTCGCCATAAAGCACTTTCATGATCTCTAACCAAAATCGGCGTATCAACCGGCACTTTGCTCCAATCAAAAGGTAACATAGGTTCTATATCGACTGTTGGTTGTTCACTGATAAATTCTCTAATATCTTCATCCAACATCCCGAATTTATTTGTGCCTATTAAGTCTACTCTTAAAAGCATTGCATCCGCATCGATTAATCTCATTTCACATCACTCCAATCAATCTTTTGTCCGCACTCATTGCAATAATTACATTTTCTCTGATCATGATGCTTATCTTGCATTGCATTGTATCTTTGCCCTACAAACCATCCGCACACAGGACAACACCAGTCCTGCCATTTTTCAAACTTCCACTCATGTGGTTGGTCGCCTTTGTTGCAATGTATAATGGACTTTCCTGTTTTTAAGACTGGCTTCATTGCCACATCTCTGGAATCCCCATCCACAAACCGCCGGATCTCTGCCACTTCCTGCTGCAACTGTTCGTCAGTCTTTTTCATGATTCACATACCCCATCCTTCCTACAATTCCAGTGTTCTTTAGATAATTGTAATAATCCTGCGCCACTTCTTCGCTGACGTTAAACTCTTTTCTGATTCTTCCAATCGTTACACGCTTCTGGTCCTTCGCCCAGTTCTCTAATTTTACAGATTTGATAATCATTTGTTCCTCCACTTTTCTACCATGTTCCAGTGCCCTTTCATTGCTTCTGGAATTGTTGCATATCGTCTGGCATCCAGATCGCTCCAGTTCTTCACCTCTCCATCTTCTGCGCACCGAAATACCATTGTTTCTAAACCGTGATCTGCTGTATCGCAGGTGTCTATCAGCACA
>OGDF01006948.1_pt1 | contig 10904 bp, 6 predicted proteins | sample 1570141 | NCBI WGS metagenome assembly OGDF01 (sample SAMEA4370581, study PRJEB24528) | human gut metagenome | reverse complement strand
CTGCCTGAGCGTACCGGGGAAATACGGCGTGGTTACCCGCCCGGAGGTGGTGCGCGTCCGAGCCCAGGATAGAAACGGTGATTTCTTTGAGGTGGAGGATTCCGACCTGACAGCCCGATGCTTCTGCCACGAGATCGAGCATTTGGACGGACACCTGTTTATTGAGCACACAGACCGCCTGATGACGGAGGAGGAGCTGCAGGAGTTCATCCGCCAGCAGGAGGAAAGTGAGGACTAAGGATGCGAATTCTATTTATGGGAACGCCGGAGTTCGCCGTTCCCTCGTTGAAAAAACTAGCGCAGACGCATGATGTTGCGCTTGTGCTTACCATGCCCGATGCCGTGCGCGGCAGGGGCAAGAAGCTTGTTCCGTCTCCTGTCAAGGCTTCCGCTCTCGAGCTCGGCATTCCCGTTGTCGAGGCGTCGCGCATTACCGATGATGTACGCGAGCGCATGCTCGAGATCCATGCGGACATCTACTGTGTCGCTGCCTACGGGTGCATCATCCCCGACGACCTTCTTAACGCCGCTCCGCTCGGCATCGTTAACGTCCATGCGTCGCTGCTTCCACGTTGGCGCGGGGCCGCACCGATTCAACGTGCTATTCTTGCCGGCGATGAGTTCGCGGGGGTTTCTATCATGCGTATCGGTCATGGCGTCGATACGGGAGCCTACTGTGCCCAGGCATCAACCTCTGTTTCCGGAAAGACCGCTACAGAGCTCACCTCGGAGCTTGCCGAACTCGGAGCTGATCTTCTGGTCGATACCCTTCCTACCCTTGCCGACGGATCTGCCGTATGGACCGAGCAGGACGAGTCGAATGTTACGCATGCCGCCAAAATACAGAAGGCGGAGCTCCGCCTCGACCCTCACGCTTCCGCGCTCGCAAACGTGCGACGCGTACTCGCATCGAGCGATGCCGCACCTGCTCGCTGCTTGGCTGCAGACAAGGGTATGCGTGTTTTGAACGCCCGTCTTTCTCAAGAATCGCTTCAACCGGGATGTGTCGCCGTCTTGGACAAGCGCGTTTATTTTGGCACTTCCGACGGCGCGTTCGAGGTGCTTTCGGTTAAACCCGACGGCAAGCGCGCGATGGCCGCATCCGCATGGGCGGCGGGCATCCATGAGCGTTCGGCTGCATGGGCTGCGCTCTCATGAGTGGACTCGCTCCCGCACGCAAGCTGGCGCTCAAAGCCCTTGTCGAAGCGAATCAAACCGGCTCCTATGTGCGCGATATCTTAAGCGAACCCTCGTTTGCCGCCGCTGACGAGCGGGATCACGCTTTTGCCATGCGTCTCGCTCTTGGAGTCACCGCGACCAGCGGTTGTCTCGACGAGCTTCTTGATTGCTTTATCGCTCGACCTAAGAAGATGACGTTTCGCTGTCGCACGGCTTTACGTATTGCCGCTTTTGAACTGGTATATCTGGGAACAGATGCCCATATTGCCGTCAGCCAAGGCGTCGAAGCCGTTCGCTCGGTCGCACGCGGCGCAACCGGTCTTGCCAACGCCGTTCTCCATCGCGTCGCAGAGCATGGATGTGAATACCTGTCGGGTGATTTCTGCGATTTCGACTCTTCGTGTACCAAAAAGATGGTCTCGGATGCTCGTCGGTCCGGTATGCCTGTTTGGCTCTTTGCACGAGTCCACGATTCGCTTACGACCGTGGGGGACCAGCTACCGTTTGCCTCCGCGTTAGAGCCTGCACCTGTATGGGTCCATTCCTTCGATGATGCCGTTACCGGCTCTCTTGCGCAGGAGTTTTGCGGGTGCTGGGGTCCAGTCAACGCTTTCGATTTGCGTAGGTTTGCCGAGAGCGGGGGAGACTATGTCGTCTCCGATCGTATGGCTCAGCTTATCGCTTGCTCTTCCGTGCGCCCGGGATCATATTTGGAGATTGGGTCGGGAAGAGGCACGAAAACCTTTATGGTTGCCTCTCACGCACGCCATGTCGGTGTGCTACGCTCACATATCGCCATCGAGTTATGCGAGCACAAGTGCGAGCTCAACCGCGCTCGCTGGAGCTCGGCAGACTTCAACGACGTGCGCGTTGTCGTCGGAGACGGTACGAATCTCGAGGGAACTTTTAAGAGCGCCGATATTGATCCTCATCAGACTTTTGACACCGTCTTTGTCGATGCACCCTGTTCCGGTACCGGTACCATGCGCCGTCATCCCGAAATTCCCTGGAGGCTGTCGCCGCAAGATGTCGACGTTGCGCTTCCGGCTCTGCAACTCTCGATGCTCACCGAAGCTTCTATGCATGTGGGGCCGGGCGGAGAACTCATCTACGCTACATGTTCCGTGCTAATGGTCGAGGACTTGGATGTCGTTAACGCGTTTCTTGCGTCAAAAGCCGGTTCTGACTTCGAGCTTGCTCCCGTATCGGGTGCTTGGATTTTCAATCAGTACGACTACGCTTCGGCTCGAGCGTGCGCGCTTCGGTTCGAGCTCGGATGCGGGTGCATTTTGAGCGTGCCGCACGAGCGTGGCGACGGCGATGGTCATTTCTGCGCACGACTCGTGCGCGCGCGATAGCATGGATCAGGCTTAAGCCTTGTGCGGGCAGTCAGCGCAGCACGTGTGTTCAGGAGCGCTTGTTGCCTCTGTGCTTGAGCTTCCCGACCGCATGTCCGTGTTGTAGAAACCGTTGCCCTCGAATTTGATTCCACTCGCTGAGAATACCTTTTCCGCGGGTTTTCCGCATTTAGGACAGGCAATCTCGGGGTGCTCGGTCATGCCGTGCTCCACTTCAAAAACCTCGCCGCAAACCGTGCATTTGTAATCGTAACGTGCCATTTGCAAACCTAATCTCGATTGACCGCAAGTCGGCCATTTGCTCAAACAGTCGATACTTTACCCTAAAAGCTCAAGCTGCTTTCGTCTCAACATAAAAGGGCAATATAAAGGGGCGTTTTCCTTTCGGAATCCGCCCCTTGCACCCCTGCGCATGCGTGTTGAATCTATGCGTTGAACCTGTTCGTCTCTTTGAGGAGCTGAGCTATGCGCGGGACCGCCTTTTCCACATCGGGCTCCTTGGCCTGCCAGGACCAATTGCCTTCCGCGACTCCGGGGACGTTCATGCGAGCCCGGTCATCGAGTTCAAGTACGTCCTGTAGCTCGAACATGACCACGGGCACATCGCACGAGAGAACCTCTCTGGCGACTTTTTCCGCATCGTTTATCGCCTGTCGCTGCTGATCTTCGCTCGGCGTGCTGTCTCCTGTGATGCCTTGTCTTGTTTGGAAATAACCCACAAGTGTTTGCGTATCATGTGTTGACGCGTAGACGACTTTGCTCGCCTGCGGCTGAAATCCCTGTAATACATCATAGTTTTCGAACTGGACGACATCCATTCCCGGTATTCCGCAGCGCGCGATAAGCGCTGAGGCGCCTGCCGAAAGGTATCCCAAATCTTCTGCAACAAGGGGGAGCGGACCCAGCTCATCATAGGCGATCTTGAACAAATCGAAACCAGGACCAGGAACCCAACGTCCACAGGAGCAAGGTTTACCTGCAGGAATACTGTAATAGGCATTGAATCCCAGAAAATGATCCAAGCGTACGTCGTCGTATAGGGCAAATGCTCGCTTGAGCCTCGCGATCCACCAAGCGTACCCGGTTTCCTTCATCTTCTGCCATTTAAAGGTCGGATTTCCCCAAACCTGACCTTCAGGGGCGAGATTGTCGGGTGGCGCACCGGATATTTCGAGGGCTTTTCCGGTGTCCGAAAGCCAAAAAAGCTCGGGATGCGCCCATACATCCGATGAATCGTCCGATACGTACATGGGGATATCGCCGATGATGGAGATATTCTTGCTGTGCGCATAGTCGCGGAGTTCGTTCCAGCTTTTTTCAAACCGGTATTGTGCATAGGCGACAAATGACGCTTCATCGACTAGGCGTGGGTCTTCCAAAAGCTCGGGTGAGTAGGCTTGGAATTCATCGTCCCAGGCATGACGCGATGCGCCCTTGGTGAGCTTTTTGATTGCCATGAACGCGCAGTACGGATCGAGCCAATCTCCGTTTTCAGCCATAAAGCGCTCGTATGCGGGATCGGAGAACTCGTCTCCCTGGTCGCTCCATGTTTTAAATGAAGCTCTGAGCTCTTGTTCGGTTTGAGAAAGAAGCTCAATGTTCCCTGCAAATGCGGATGGACCGGAGTATGGAGAACGATGCTTATCGGTGGGATTTACGGGTAGGAGTTGCCAATAGCGCATGCCCATGTCGGAGAGATGATCGATGAACCGCTTTGTGTCTGCGCCGAGCGTGCCGAACGCTCCTTTTTCAGAAGAAGGAACCGAGGTGATGTGACAGAGCACGCCCACACCTGCATCGAGCGGCTGCTGCAGACGTTGGTCCTTATGGAAATAGACGACAGCGGAGCCGTGGGGGTACAGCGTAACCGATACCTTGCCATCGGAGATGGGGAGTACCTTTCCCGAGATTATATCGGTAGCGCAGGGTCCGAGTGCGTCGATTGTTGCCGTGTGCGTCACATTCCCGCTGCGGTTGATCAGGACCGTTGCCGATTCGTCGGACTCAGCATCATTTCTGTTGTAGGCGAGAACGTCGTCGTTGAGTGCAAACGCTCGAATATCTCCCGTAACCATAAAGGGCAGTTCACGCCGAATTGCGCTCGCATTTTTGATCATCGTCTCGAAATCGAGGTCTCGATTGCCCGTTTCGGGTAACGTGCTGCGGTTGCCGGGGTCGGTAAGGCCTTGCACGCCGAACTCATCGCCATAGTAGACGCTTGGAACGCCCGGGAAGGTCATTTGCATAAGCGTGGCAAGCCAAAAACGTTTCTTTGCCATGTCGAGTGCGCTCGGGGAGAGCCTGTAGGTGCTGCGTTCGTCTTCGGGGATCGAATCGTCGAGAGGCGCACCTCCGAGTACCGAGATGATGCGAGGGCGATCGTGGCTTCCCAAAAGATTGAGCGCACAATGCAGCGCTTCCTTAGGATAGTTCTCGCTGAGTGTCTCGATGGCGTCTGCCGTATCGTAAGCCGAACCCCAGCCCATGAGCAGTGAGAGCACCATATCGCGGAAGGGATAGTTCATGGCGGAATCGAGCTCTGATCCCAGGAGGTAGGAGCGGAGTTTTCCGTAGGCGACTTTATTCGACGCGTCTTCCCAGACCTCGCCGATCACCAAGCCGTCCGGCTTTTCGGCGACGGTGGCACGCTTGATCTTCTCGATCATATCGTCTGTGAGTTCGTCTGCCACATCCAGGCGCCAACCGTGAGCTCCGGCTGCAAGCCAATGACGAATGACCCCGTCTTCGCCTAGCAGCCGGTTCTGCACCAAATCGGAATCCTCGTTGAGTGCCGGCATGTTGCCGACTCCCCACCAGCTGTCGTATGTCCCATCTTCATGGAAACAGTAAGCGCTTCTCCAGGGGGAATCCTCGCTTTGCCATGCGCCGACGTCGGGGTAGTTACCGTAACGGTTGAAATAGCGCGAGTCATCGCCCGTGTGGTTGAAGACGCCATCGAGGATAATCGAAATTCCGAACTTTTTCGCTGCCTTGCAGAGCTCGACAAAATCGCGCTCGGTGCCGAGTGCGGGGTCGATTTTGAGGTAGTCGGCAGTATCGTACCGATGGCTGCTTTGGGCCTCAAAGATGGGATTGAGATAGATCGATGTGAATCCAAGCTCCGCGATTCGCGGAAGGTCCTCTTGAATACCCTTGAGCGAGCCACCGTAGAAATCCCAGCTCGCAATGGAGTTGTCCGGGTTTCTGTCGTATCGGGGCGGGGTGTTCCAATCGTCGACGATACGCCGGGGGATCCCTTTGCGGGGAACGGCGAGTGCGGTTTCGGTACGCTTTCGCCAGTTCTCATCGCGGGCGTACCTATCGGGGAAGATCTGATAGACCATTCCCTGTTCATACCAAGCGGGGCGTGTACTTCGATGTTTGTAGACCGTGATTTGGAAAGACGGCACGTCCAGTCTGTCGTAGGTTACCGCTTCTCCGCCCTCGTGGCCATCCTGGGCTCCCACGCGCAGGACGCGCCCGCCGGTCAACGTGACGACAAAGCTATACCAAACGATTTGCGGCTCATCCCAGGCTTTGGTGATGCTGTAGAATCCATCGCCTTGCGATTCGAGAGGATACAGGCGTTCGTGTTGGTTTTCTGTCCAGGTTCGCAGGTGGATTGAGCTGATAGGGGTATCGCTTTGTTCCACTAGAAGCCTCAGCGTTATGTCCGTTCCGGCTTGTACGGCTCCGAACGGGGATCGAAATTCTGAAAGCCTGCTGTTATGGATTAGTCGCATGGTACTGCCAAATTCTATATGGTGGTTGAAATGTGCAAACAAATTTTCAGTATAGGGTTATTACGACACCTGTTGCAAATCTGTCGCTTGTATTTCATCACAGAAAAAGGGGCGTCACATCCAGATATTGAATGTGACGCCCCGATGCGAATGCATGGGACTATAGATTTTGCTTGTTTTAAGCCCTGCGAGATGAGCCCTTGGCCTTGGACTTTACTGAAGTCTGCGCTGCATGAACGTTTTTAGCAGCGGGCTTTTTGGCAGGAGCCGCTGCAGCGCTTGCCGCTACGGACTTTGAAGCCGTGGCGGATTTGGCCCTCGATGCCGTCGGTGCCGAATCAGACTTAGGCGCGGCCGTTGCGGTCTTTGTTGCCTTTGCAGCGGCTGCGGTCTTCTTTGCTGCTGTTTTAGTTGTCGACACCGATTTGGCAGGTGATGCGGTTTTGGCTGAAGTGGTTTTTGCGGCCGCGGTCTTCGATACGGTCTTGACGGTTACGGTCTTAGCCGCTGCCGACTTTGTGCGTGCGGTAGATTTTGTAGCGGCAGCCTTGGGCTTAGCCGTTGTCTTTTTCGCGCCTGCCGTTTTTGCGGATGCGGTCTTCGCCGGTGCCGCCTTTACCGCCGTGGATTTTGCTGCGGGCTTTACCGTGGAGGCTGCTGCCGTTGTGGCAGCTTTTGACGTAGCGGTCGGAGCGGGTGAAGCCGGTGCCTTGGGTTTGGCCATATGCGCGGGCTTGTGAGCTGCCGGTTTTGTCCCCTGAGCTATTTTTGGCTCAGGTTCTTCGGATGCTGCCGTTTTGGATTCAGTTGCCATTGCGGTTGCGGCGTGCGCCGGCTCGGATTTGGTGGCTGGCTTAGCCTTCGCAGTTGTCTTTTTGGCGTGTTTTGCAGCGGGTTTTGAGGCAGCGGGATTCTTTTCAGCTGCTGCGGTCTTTGCCGCTGGCTTTGCTGCAACTGACTTTAGGCGGCTTTCTGCGTCGTTCGCCGTTGCGGTCGTTTTTACCGAGGTCTTTTTTTCTGCAGCGGTTTTCTTTGGGCTTTCGGCTTTGAGAGCGGCAGTCTTCTTTTCTGCTTCCGCCTTCTTGGCTGCTTCCTCTGCAGCTTTTTTCTCGGCTTCAGCTTTTTCCGCCTTCAGACGGTCTTCCTCTTCGCGAACATCCGGGTGAAGGTTGAGATAGAGATCGATATAGGTGTTAGCGGAGCGCGTCCAGCTGAAGTCCTGCTCCATCGCGTTGCGGACGAGCGCGTTCCAGCTGTCTTTGTCATCCCAGAACAAGCGGGCGGCACGGAAGACAGCGTCTCCCATCTCGTCACCGTTGAAGTGCGTGAACGAGAAGCCCGTTCCCTCACCGGTGAACTGGTTGTAGGGGATGACGGTATCTTTGAGCCCGCCCGTCTCGCGCACGATGGGAAGGGTGCCGTACCGCATCGAGATAATTTGGGAAAGTCCGCAGGGCTCGAATTTTGATGGCATGAGGAACATGTCGGCACCCGCATACATGCGCTGCGAAAGTGCCGGATCGAACTCGATGCGCGCCGCCATCGAACCAGGATACTGGCTTTGGAACCAGCGAAGCCCGTCTTCGTAGTCTGCATCGCCCGTGCCGAGGACGGCGACCTGAACTCCGTTCGATAGGATCCTGTCGAGTGAATACATCACAAGGTCCAAGCCTTTTTGCCTGGTAAGACGCGTCACCATGACCATTAGGGGGCGGTCGTCTCGAACCTCGAGGCCGAGCTCCTCTTGCAGCTTTGCCTTGCAGGTCGCTTTTCCCGACATATTCTTTTCGGAGTAGTTTGCCGCAATCCGCTTGTCGGTGGCGGGGTCAAATGCTTTGGTATCGATGCCGTTGAGAATTCCCTGCAGAACATAGCTGCGATCGCGAAGAATGCCGTCGAGGCCCTCGCCGTACTCAGGCGTCTGAATCTCTCCCGCGTAAGTGGGGGAGACGGTCGTTATCGCGTCCGTGTAGTGAAGACCGCCGAGCATGTAGTTGATGGAGCGGGAGTCGCATCTTAGCTGTGCTGCCGCTGCGGGTATATGCGCAAGTCCCAAAATGTCGTTCAGGAGCTTGTCGGTGAACTGCCCCTGGAATGCCACGTTGTGAATCGAAAAGACGGTGCGAACGCGGTCGTACAGTGGGATGCCCTGGTAGAACTCGCGGAGGAAGACGGGGGAGAGCGCCGTCTGCCAATCGTTGCAGTGAAGGACATCGCATTCAAACCCCTCGGGCAGATGCTGGAGGGACTCGGTTACCGCTTTGGCGAAGAAGGCGAATCGCTCGCCGTCGTCAAAATGTCCGTAAGGGTAATCGCGTTTGAAATAGCGCTCGTTGTCGATAAAGAGATAGGTGACTCCATCGCTTTCGAGCTTCTCGAGCCCGCAGTACTCGTTGCGCCAGCCCAATGGGACATAGAAATCCGTGAGATGTTCCATCTGGTCGGTGTATTCGCTTTTGATCGTGCTGTATTTCGGCACCATGACGATGCACTCGGCGCCCGCTCGCGTGAGTGCCGCCGGTAGAGATCCCGCAACGTCGCCGAGACCGCCCGTTTTTACGAACGGCGCGCATTCAGCAGACGCAAATACGATCTGGAGCGCTTTGGTCGTTTTGTTCATGCTGTTGCTCCTCTTTTCATATCGTGAGGGTCGCCGCGGTCGATAAGACCCGCGGCGACCCGGTTTAACGTGAATGTCTTTATCCGGTCATCGAGCAAAGACTAGCTGACGATGCTGTCTTTGAGGACGGCGTTCGACTTGCCAAGTACGAGGATGGACTCGGGTGTTCCGCGCAGTTCCGTATTATTCGGGACCACGTTGTTCTTGTCGAGGATCGCGTTCTCCACACGAGCACCGCTGCGAATGACGCAGCTCTGGTTGATGATCGCGTTGGAAACCGATGCTCCGGACTCGACGATCACGCCACGGGAGAGGATGGAGTTGCGAACCGTTCCGTGGATGATGCAGCCTGCGGAGATTATCGAGTTGCACGCATGACTGCCCGTAGCGTAATGCGCGGGCGGCACGTCGTGGGCCTTGGTCATGATCGGGCGATCAGGGATGAACAACTGATCGGAGAGGTCAGGGTTTAGCATATCCATGCTGCGCTTGTAGTAGCTCTTCTCGTCGAACACTCCGACGGTGAGGCCCTTGTACTCATAGCTGCACACATCGATATGGCTGAAATCGCCCTGAATCGCCTCGAAGAGGTCGAGGTAGTCTGCGGAGCCGTAATTATCGATGATCTGGAGCAGCGTATCGCGATGGATGACGCACAGATCGACGAATGCGTCGTCTCCGTACTGGACGCCCGGGGTAACGGCCTTTACGCGACCAGCATCGCCGATGGTGAGCTTGGAGACGTCGCCAATCGTCTTGGGAGACTTGACATACACCATGGTGATCTTTGCACCGGAGTTCTCATGCGCCTCGATGATCGTGTTGAGATCGAGGTTGAAAAGCACGTTGGAGCCCATCATCACGACATAGGGGAGCGTGGAGCGCTCGAACAGAATCCTATTGGAGATGATATCGCGGAGCAGGAAGCGCATGCCGCGTTTCGTGGTGCCGTACGCATTTCCGGGGACCATGAACAGGCCGCCCTTTTTGCGGTCAAGCTCCCAGTCCTTGCCTGAACCGATATGGTCGATCAGTGAGCGGTAGTTTCCGGGCATCACGACGCCGACGGTTTTGATGCCCGCGTTCATCATGTTCGAAAGCGGGAAGTCAATCAGACGGTAGCGTCCGAGTATGGGCAGGGATGCGAGTGGTCTGTCCTCGAGAAGCACGCTCGCGTTGTTTGAAGTGTAGTTGGCAGTGATATAGCCGATGGCCTTACGGTTGATCATCGGATCATTCCCCCTTCCCGATCACGACGTCGTTTCCGACGACGGCGGTGTCCTTTGTGGTATCGACAGATCCGAGCTTGACGCCCTCTTCAACGGTGGAGTTCTCGCCAAGGATGGCGCGGCTCACGCGGGCGCCGCTCTTTACATGGGCCCCCGGAAGCAGCACGGAGTCCTCGACGACGGCGCGTTCTTCAATCACCACGTCGGTCGACAGGATGGAATGACGTGCCGTTCCCATGATCTTGCAGCCGTTGGAGACGAGGCAGTCATCGAGACGGCCGTCGGGGCCGATATAGTGCGGCGGGCGCGTCGTGATGTTGCTCATGATCGGGAAGTTCTTATCGTAGAGATCGAACTCCGGATGCTCTCCGAGCAGGTCCATCGAAGTCTCGTGGAAGCTCGCGATGGTGCCCACATCTTTCCAGAAGCCATGGAATTCATAGCTGTAGAGGCGCTTGCCGTCTTCGAGCAGTTTCGGAATTATGTCCTTACCGAAGTCATGGCTCGACCGCTGGTCGAGTGCGTCTTCCTCAAGCGCGCTGACGAGCACGTCCGTCGAGAAGATGTAGATGCCCATGGAAGCGAGGTTGGACTCGGGCTTATCGGGCTTTTCTGCGAACTTCGTGATGCGTCCGTCTTCGGGGTCGGTCGAAAGGATGCCGAATCGGCTCGCTTCCTCCCAGGGCACGGGCATAACGGAGACGGTAAGGTCCGCGTTGTTGTCGATGTGCGTCTTGAGCATCTTGCGGTAGTCCATGCGGTAGAGATGGTCACC
>OGDF01006941.1_pt1 | contig 10914 bp, 11 predicted proteins | sample 1570141 | NCBI WGS metagenome assembly OGDF01 (sample SAMEA4370581, study PRJEB24528) | human gut metagenome | reverse complement strand
GCAGAGAAAGAAATATGCGTGAAAGCGGAAAAACGAATGATCGAGCGCGGCTTGCAGAAGCTGCGCTTTTTCAATAGGATAAAGAAAACGAAGCGGATTCCCCCATGAAATGTGGATGCTCGCGGAATATTCCCTCATAAAATGTTGGATTTGGAGAAATATTCGCTCATTTTTTCGCAGATTACGTTGTGCAAATCGGAAAGACGGCGTATAATTGAAGAAAGCAGAGGGGAGCGGTTACGATGACGTATTTGAAGCGGAAAATAGATGAAACGCTCAGGCAGTGGAAGGCTGATCCGAAACGAAAACCATTGATCGTTAAAGGACCCAGACAGATTGGAAAAACGGAATCGGTTCATCACTTTGCCGAAGCCAATTATACGAGCGTCATATACATCAATTTTGTTGAAGAACCCAAATACAAGCTGATTACCGAAGATGGCTACAAAACAGACGACATCATTAAGAACATATCGCGAATGGATCCGGCTAAACGCTTTATTCCGGGCGAAACACTGATTTTTTTCGATGAGTTGCAGGAATTCCCGGACATCGCAACGGCGCTCAAGTTTTTTCACATAGACGGAAGATTTGACGTGATTTGCAGCGGCTCGATGCTTGGAATCAACTATCGAAAGATTGAAAGCAACAGCGTAGGGTATAAAAGCGATTATGAAATGAAGTCCTTGGATTTTGAGGAGTTCCTTTGGGCGAAAGGTTATGAAGCCGATTTCGTTGAAGATATTTATCAGCACATGGTTCAGATGAAGCCGTTTAACGAGGTCTTGCTGAAAACGTGCCATAATCTGTTCTTGGATTATTGTATCTTGGGCGGGATGCCTGCCGTCGTCAAGGAATATATTGAAAAGGGAACGTTTGAAGGAACGCAGGAGATTCAGAAGCAACTCATTTTAGATTATAAAGAAGATATTCGCAAATATGCGGACGGCGTAGATCAGACACGGATTTTGAATATTTTCAATCAGATTCCGGTGCAGCTTGCGAAAGAAAACAAGAAATTCCAAATTTCTAAAGTCGCGTCCGGAGCGCGGTTCAAGGATTATCGGGGCTGTATAGAATGGCTGAATGACGCGGGAATTATCAATATTTGTTATTGCCTTCATTTCCCTGAACTGCCGCTTAGGGGAAACTATGACGATACAAAAATGAAGGTGTATTTTGCCGACAGTGGGCTGCTGGTGGCGCTCTTGGATGAAGAAGCACAGGAAGATTTGAGAGCGAATAAAAATCTTGGCGTATACAAAGGCGCACTATATGAAAATGTCGTTGGAGAAGCGCTCGTAAAGAGCGGATATGAATTGTATTACTATAAACGGGAGGATTCAACGCTGGAGGAAGATTTCTTTGTCAGGACGGCTTCCGAACTGATTCCCGTTGAAGTGAAGGCGAAAAGCGGAAAAGCGAAGTCCATGCAGGCGTTGATTGAGAATGACAGGTATCCTGAGATCCATCATGGAATCAAGCTGACGGGTGGCAACATTGGATTCAGTGATAACGTTTATACCTTTCCGTATTTTTGCACGTTCCTGATGAAACGGTATTTGAAAAGCGATCCATTCAGCGGTTTAGAGGAACGATGAAACTGAGAAATATGCCTAAAAGCGGAAAACCGAATGATCGAGCGCGGCTTGCAGAAGCTGCGCTTTTTGCATAGGAAGTATCGTCTTGAAAACAAAAACGCATTGTGATATACTGAAACGGATAAAATATGGTCTATTAAGCGTGACTCTTAGAGATTTGTATCAAATATGATCCGTCGGAGGATGACATGAAATTCGTTTGGGAAACGCCGGAAGAAATCGACAAAGCGTTGGCGCAGCGTTTGAGCCGCATCCGCAAGCGCCGCAATCTTTCACAGCAGGCGCTGAGCGAAAAGAGCAACGTAAGCTATGGCAGCATCAAGCGCTTTGAAACGACGGGGCAGATTTCGCTGAACTCGCTGACAAAGTTGTGTGTTGCACTGGACTGCGCGGATGAAATCAAAAATCTGTTCACGAATGTGGAATACGGCAGCATTGAGGAGGTTATCCGTGAAAGAACGTAAGCTCGAAGTCTACCTCGGCGAGCGATTTGTCGGAACGATGGCGCAGACCGCGGATCGGCGGGTAGCGTTCGCTTATTCGGAAGAATGGCTGGACAACGGCTTTGCAATCAGTCCGTTTTCGCTGCCGGTGGAGCAAAAGGTCTTTGTTCCGACGAGCCAAGCGTTTTCCGGATTGTGGGGCGTGTTTGCCGATAGTCTGCCGGATGCATGGGGCCAGCTGCTGGTCGATCGGATGTTAAAGGCGCGGGGAATTCTTTCTGCGGATATGACACGGTTGGAGCGTTTGGCGATCGTCGGCGATTCGGGAATGGGCGCGTTGGCGTATCGTCCGGCTTGGAATATCCAGCAGAATGCGGCGATTGACGATTTGGACGAGCTTTCCGCTCAATGTCATGCGATACTGAATCACGAGGATGCAGGCAATCTGGATGAACTGTTCCAAATGGGCGGCAGTTCCGGCGGCGCAAGACCGAAGATCATGACGGATGAGTGGATCATCAAGTTTCCGGCTTCCGATGAGATGAAGGATAGCGGCACGATGGAAAAAGCCTATATGGATTGCGCCGCGGACTGCGGAATCATCGTGCCGGAAACCAAGCTGATGCCGTCTGATGTATGTGCGGGTTACTTTGCTGTAAAGCGGTTTGATCGAAGAAAGACGGATGGGCATACCGAGCGGCGGCACATGCTGACTGCGGCGGCGATTCTGGAAGTGGATTGGCGCACCGCCGCGATGGACTATCATACGCTGATGAAACTGACGAAGATTCTTTCTCTGGATAATCGGGAAGATTTGGAGCAGATGTACAGACGGATGTGTTTCAATGTCTTTGCGCATAATCGCGATGACCATGCGAAGAATTTCAGCTGGATCTATGACGAACAGATGGATTGCTGGCATCCGTCGCCGGCGTATGATTTGACGTGGAGCACGACCTACTTCGGAGAGCATAGCACGACGGTGGATGGAAACGGCAGGAATCCGGGAATGAAAGAACTGCTGGCAGTTGGAAAAGCGGCGGGAATGAACGCGAAGAACTGCAAGAAGATTGTTGAGGAGATTTGGGAAAAGACGCGGACGCTTGAAGCGACATACCGGGGCTGGAAATCGTAGAATCTGCGTTTCAGTGAAAATGGATGACAGAAATGTGAATTACTTTGAAACGATAACAGTATAGACGAGAGAGCGCGGCTTGAAAAGGCTGCGCTTTTTGCATATTGAGAAGGAAAACGAAAAAATGATGCTATGGTTGAGAGCGATTTTTCGAAAAGAAAACGAGCTACGAATTGCGATTTATTGATTTATATCCGACAAAAACGAAAAAAGGTGTAAATATGAGAAAATTTTTACGTCTATATAAGTGAGAAAGTTTAGATGAAAAGGTTGTGATTCCAGTGGATTAAGAAGGCATAAAAAAGTTTACGGAAATAGAGTCAGGCGAGGCTTGTACAGTTGGAATAAAGGAGCGGAACAACTTACCCATTATTTAAGGAGAGAGAACATGTTTAAGAAAATTCCTGCCTTAATGTTACTTTGCGCCATACCGTGGATAATAGGCATGACTAAACCGGTACGCGCGGAATACATCGGCATAAATGAACTCCAAACAGAAGCGAATATCGAGTGGAAAAAAGACTACGTTGACCGATATGGAAGGACAGTTAGCGTAGATGTAACGCCAATCATTCCTCAAGTAGATAAAGTGCCGATTCAGATTATGGAAAATCAGATTCTACCTGTAGAAAATGTCTTGAACATTTATCCTCAATCAATGGTACAGGAAGAAAAAAGAGAGGAAGATAATGTTATCATAATGAATTATCTGAATCAGGACAAAAATGAACGAGGCGCTGTATATATTTGTCAGAACGATGGAAATCTGGTTTTATTCGAATACGATGATCTGAATACAAAAATAAATAAAGAAACAACAAAATTAGAAAGCTTCAGCGGAACTCAGTATTGCTCAAATGAGGTCGATCGGTTATATCCATATTTAGACGGATATGATTTTACAGTTCAAGACAGTATAGATTATGCCAATCAAGAACTCGGAAAATTCTTCCCAGATTATGATTTGGATTTAGATATAACATGGGTGACGATTGTGCCCAATACCCGTCCATGCTACAACTGCACATTGAGGCAAAAAATAGATGGAATTCCTATTTTAATGGGTGCCGGAGATATAACGTATGGCGCCAATGAAAAAGAAATGGGGTTCAAATTTCCGAAAAGCTGGAAGACGAAAGGGGTCGAGTATTGGGGATACTATATATCCCCAATATGGGGGTTTATTGCATATGTCGATGGCGGATATCAAATACAGTTCCGACCGCTGAAAAAAGTTGCTTCGGTAGTCGATGATGTGCCATTGTGTACGCTTGATGAGGTTATATCAAGCGTCGAAAAGCAAATTGAAAAGGGCAATATCCGCAATGTCTATGAGATAAGATTTGGATACTGCTGTTATCTTGATGAAAACGAACAAATCGTATTATATCCTGTGTGGCAGATTGAGTGCGACTACTTCTTTAATCCTAAAGAGGAACAAAAGCATTATGCAGAAATGGAAAATGTACGAGTAACGCAAGGACACGATTATCATACAATGATTGTAAATGCTCAGACAGGCGAATTCATGAATCCGGCTGATTTGAAAGATAATCTGTTAAAATGTCCCGATATCATTACTTGGAACGACATTACGAGATGAGAAAACACAGAATGAGGAGCTGTTGCAGAGATGTTCTGCCAGTTCCTTTTTTCATTAGCTGCATAAATCGTCAGCCTGATCAGACAAAAAGGCAGCATAGGCAAAACGAATCAGGTTGGTGGTCTTTCTGCATATAATTATATTTGGGTATATGCAGAAACATGGGCCTCTTTTTCGGTTACTGCACATATCTCCGCAAAAACATGTGCAGAAAGCATCGAAGATATCAATAGTTTTTACCGTTATTCAAGAAAAACTTTCTAATTTCAATGACTTTTTCGATACACTCCATGCTAACAACACGGACTATCGAGTTATGATAAACCTTAAAGGTTAAAGGACAATTCTGATCGCGAGATAAGAAAATTCAATCTCAGTAACTTGGGGACGCTCCGACAACGAGCGTCCTTTTTGTATTCATCGGAAAGGAGAAAACATGGATACGCAAATTATCAGTCTGGCAAACCAGAAGGGCGGCGTAGGCAAAACGACGACCTGCGCCAATTTGGGTATTGGTTTGGCAAGAGAAGGAAAGCGCGTGCTGCTGGTGGACTGTGATCCTCAAGCCAGTCTGACACTCAGCTTAGGATGGAGAAAGCCGGAAACCCTGCCGGTGACGCTGGCTACCCTCATGGGCAGAGTTCTTCAGGAACAGCCCGTTCATGCCGAAGAAGCGATTCTGCATCATGCGGAAGGGGTGGACTTTATTCCCGGCAGCATTGCCTTATCCGGCGTGGAAGCGTCGCTGGATACACGGCAGAATGTGCTGAAACGGGTGCTGGACGATTGCAGAAAAAACTACTCCCATGTGCTGCTGGATTGTATGCCGTCGCTGGGCATGATGACGATCAACGCACTGGCGTGCTGATTCCGACCATACCGCATTATTTGTCGGTGGATGGATTGGGCAAGCTGATGGAAAGTATCGTCAGGATGCGCCGGGGATTGAACAGGGGGCTGCGGGTTGAAGGAATTCTCATTACAATGGCAAGCCGCACGACGTATGCCCGTGAGATCAGCGAATTGCTTCGGACGCAGTATGGAACAAAAATTAAGGTGTTTGATACCGTAATTCCGCACTCCATCAGGGCGGCGGAGTGCAGCGCCGAAGGGAAAAGCATCTTTGCGTATGATCCAAGGGGCAAGGTCGCACAGGCGTACAGCACGCTGACGAAAGAGGTGATTCAGCATGAAAAGCAGCGCCAGAAACATCGAACTGAAATCGGTCGATGATCTTTTTGCGACGGAGGAAATTCGAGAAGATGCCCAGCGGGAAAAGGTACAGAATATCTCATTAGGAGAGTTGCATCCGTTCAGAAATCATCCCTTCAAGGTTAAGGACGACGCGGCGATGCAGGACACAGTAGACAGTGTGCGCGAGTATGGCGTGCTTGTCCCCGCGATTGCGCGTCCTGATCCTGACGGCGGCTACGAGCTGATTGCAGGACACAGGCGGCATCATGCGTCCGAGCTGGCAGGCAAAGAAACCATGCCGGTTATCGTTCGTGATCTCGACGACGATGCCGCCACGATCATCATGGTGGACAGCAATTTGCAGCGTGAGGAGCTGCTGCCGAGTGAACGGGCTTTTGCCTATAAAATGAAACTAGAAGCAATGAAACATCTGGATTTAACTTCCGCCCAAGTTGGGCGGAAGTTAGAAAATCGGGAATCTCGCGAAATTCTTGCAGAGCAAGTTGGACAAAGCCGTAATCAAATTTCCAGATTTATTCGCCTGACCGAGTTGATTCCCACTCTGCTGGACATGGTGGATGAACGCAAAATTGCGTTTAATCCTGCGGTCGAGTTGTCCTATTTGAAGAAAGAAGAACAAACCCTTCTGCTTGAAGCGATGGATAGCGAACAGGCAACGCCGTCGCTTTCTCAGGCACAGCGGTTAAAGAAATTCAGCCAGCAGAAAATGCTTTCCCTTGACGTGATGCGGGCAGTCATGAGCGAAGAAAAGAAAACCGACCTTGATCGGGTGACACTGAAAAACGAAACGCTGCGCAAGTATTTTCCGAAATCCTACACGCCAAAGCAAATGGAAGATACCATCATCAAGCTGCTGGAAGGCTGGTATAAAAAGCGGCAGCTTTCGCAGGAACGGTGATGAATCATAAGTGCTTGCGAAATCATAAGCGATGTGATAAAATAAACTTGAAATAGAGCATGGACGGATGAAATGATGGCTCAAAGGAGAGAAAAAACATGTCCATTCAGGATACGGCAACCAAACAGTATGTTTCGGAAGTGGAAGTGTTTGCAGATGCCTTTAACTATCTGATTTATGATGGCGAACAGGTCATTAAGCCGGAACAGCTGACCGATATGGATACAACGCAGTATGTGATTCCATATCATGAGGATGAGAAAGGCAAGCCGGAAGCGGCGCAGAAATACCGCGATACGCTTAAAACGCTGGCGGTTAAAACGGATGATCGGTACACCTATCTCGTGCTGGGAATAGAGAATCAGAGCCATGTGCATTATGCCATGCCGGTTCGCAACATGCTATACGATGCCATGCAGCTCGAAAAGCAGGTGCGTGATCTGGCAAGCCAGCATCGTAAGGAAGGAAAAAATGGTACATCGGAAGAATATCTTTCTGGTATGAAGAAAGAAGATCGGCTGTCCCCTGTGATTACGCTGGTCATTAACTTTGGCGGAAAGAAATGGGATGCGCCGCTCAGCCTGCGCGAGATGTATGGCGAGCAACCCGAAAAAGTCCTTCCGTTTATTCAGGACTATCGGGTTTTCATGATTGACCCGATGGAGATGAGCGACAATGACCTTCAGAAGCTGAACAGCAGTCTGCGTGAAGTGCTGGCGTATATTAAATACCAGCGGGATAAGGCACGGATGGAAAAATTGCTGAATGAGGATTCAAAGTTCAGCTGTCTGGAAACAAACGCGGCTCTGGTTATCAATGCTATGACGAACGCGGGAATTGCGATTGACCCGAACAAGGAGGTTGTAAATATGTGTGAAGCGATTCGACAAATGGTTGATGAAGGAATCATGCTGGGCGAGAAGCGCGGCGAAGAACGTGGCGAGAAGCGCGGCGAAATGCAGAAGACACTCGCTATTGCTCGTCGTATGCTTGAAAAAAACTACCCCATAGAGCAGGTTGTTGATCTAACAATGCTGACAAAGCAGGAAGTTGAAGAATTGAGCAGAACGATCAAGTCGTGAAATGTAATGATAATTAAGTGAATATGAAAAACTGCTCGCCGAAAAAAGCGGGCAGTTTTACGTTTCTACGAAGGTAAATAAACCTTAGATCATCCAAATTGGAATAATATAGTTTTCTTTATCGATGGCACCAAGAGCGGGCTTCATGCAAAGGATAGCCCCTTTTCCGCGAGGAGTGGAAGCTTTATCGAGCAGAGAAAATACTTTTGTCAGTTCGCTGCCGGGATTGGCAGTTTTTTTGATTTCAAGAGGATTTAGGATACCGTCATGCTCCAGTACGATATCAATTTCCTTGGCATCTTTATCCCGGTAATAGTACATGAAAGGCTCTTTTCCACTATTCAAATAGGTTTTTGCAATTTCAGAAACAACGTAATTTTCCAGAATTGCGCCGTTCATAGCACCAGCTTCGAGCGTTTCGGCATTACTCCATTTTGTTAGATAGCAAACCAACCCGGTGTCGTAAAAATAGAGTTTAGGTGTTTTTACAAGACGCTTGAGCAGATTGTTCGAGTAAGGATGAAGATAAAAGATCAAGCCGAGCGTTTCCAAAATGCCGAGCCAGTTTTTGGCTTGCTGTTGGTTGATGTCGGCATCTTGCGCGATATCGGCGACATTTAACATCTGACTGCAACGAGCCGCAACAGAGGTGATAAAGCGAAGAAATTTCAAAGAGTCAATGGAATCAGAAAGATCTTTAACATCGCGTTCAATGTATGTGCTGATGTAACTGCTGTAAAAAATCTGGCTGTTGCTGACAGAACCACTGAGCAGCGCAGGCATGGAACCTTTGAAGATACGCTCAAATAGGGCATGCGCATCGGCGGCTTGCCGGTGCTTTGCACGCTCAGTCAGACTTTCAAGATCAACAGTGAAGGGAGTGACGGATTCGCCGCAGCTTTCCGCTTGCGTTAAGCTGGTCATAGACAAGACTGCAACACGTCCTGCAAGGGATTCCTGAATGCCATGCATGAGTTTGAAAGCCTGTGAACCAGTCAGCCAGAAAGAACCCGGCGTGTGGTGCTGATCGACATAGATTTTAATGTATGTGAATAATTCGGGTGCATATTGAACTTCATCAATCAAGACTGGCGGTTTGTGGAGCTGTAAAAAAAGTTCGGGATCGCTTTTTGCTAAGGCTCTTTCACTCAAGTCGTCAAGGGTTACATAGCTGCGCTCGGAACCTTCCATCAGCTTCATCAGCATGGTGGTTTTACCGACTTGGCGGGGTCCTGTGAGAAGCATGACAGGATATTCCAGTGTCACTTCTTGAACGATTTTCTCTAAGTTCCGCTTGATATAAGGCATGCAAAGCACCTCCGTCGGCTAATATCAAATATAAATATATTTTAGCCGAGATAAAGACAGAAATCAAGAGAAAATCATGGGGAAAATTTTGAAATCATGGAAAATACAAAATGTGAAGGGAGGTGAAACGCAATGACCGTAGTCTTTCGAGTTGTCAAAACCAAAAACTACACGATGATGTCCAATCAGCATTTGAAGGATAAACGCCTGACGCTCAAAGCAAAAGGGCTGATGTCGGTGATGCTGTCCCTGCCGGAGAACTGGGATTATACGCTGCGGGGGCTGTCGGCAATCAGCAAAGAGGGCGTGGACGCGATCAGCGAAGCCGTCAAGGAGTTGGAGCGTTCGGGCTATGTGATCCGAAATCGAAAACGGGACGAGCGCGGACGGCTGAGCGGGACGGAGTACCTGATCTACGAGGACTGCCACATGAACAGCCAGCCTGCGCAGGACGCACCTAAGCCGGAAAAACCAAAACGGGAAAATCCAAGACTGGAGAATCCGGTTCAGGAAAAGCCTGTGCAGGAGAATCCAAAGCAGGAAAAACCTGAACAGGAAAATCCCGCACAATTAAATACGAATAGATCAAACACGAATTCAGAAAAAACGTATCCACCAAATACTCAGGGAGAAAATCCTTATCCATCAATCCATCTCAGGGAAAGGCAGGAAGATGTTGCGGCGATTCGGGACAGCGTGCGGTCGCAGATCGGGTATGACTGCCTTGTCACGCCGTATAACCGGGATCGGATGGATGAGATCGTCGAGCTGATGGTGGAAATCCTCTGCACCGGCAGGGAAACAATCACGATTTCCGGGGCGGAGTACCCCGCCGAGCTGGTCAGGGAGCGGATGCGCAAGATCAACAGTATGCACATCGAGTACATCTTCGGCTGTCTTGAGCAGAACGCGAGCCGCGTCCGCAACATCAAGAAATATCTGCTGACCACGCTGTTCAACGCACCCGCGACGATGGGCAATTACTACGACGCTCAGGTGCGATACGACCGGCGAAAGCGGGAGGAAGATTATGAAAACTGGCTCGATGAGCTTTAGAAGGGAGTGGTGTCCATGAAAAACTATTTTCAATTCGCCTGTGAACTCGAACCCATTGACCGATTTCCCGGCTGCATGAGCAAAGACGACCTGCTTGAGAACCTGCTGCGGCAGGATACGCAAGCAGGTTTTCTTTTGCCCGAAAAGCGGACGGAAACCGCGCTTCGGGTGATGCAGCTGGAGCAGGAAGCCGAGCAGCGGACGTGCGAGATCAGCGGCGGCTGGTTTCCCAGACGGGTGCTGTTCTTCGCCGTGCCGCCGGTGGACGGAAAAGCCTGCCAGCTTTGCGCGTTGACGCAGATTGAATCCGGCAGGTGTTACTTGTTTACGCCGGACTGTACCCCGATTCTGGTCTACGCCATACAGGGCAGGAAGCTGTACTGCCTGTGAGAAGGGAGGAACATCATGAAGCAAAAACATGCGGATTCGCCCTCGGCTTTTCTTGCGGCGGCAATGGCTGTGACGGGCGCGGCAATGCTGCTCTGCCCGCTCATCGGGCAGAACACGGAAATGAATCGGAGTGCGGCAGAATATGACGATCTGCGCGTTCAGCTCAAAAGCGAGGAACCGGCG
>OGDF01006933.1_pt1 | contig 10928 bp, 10 predicted proteins | sample 1570141 | NCBI WGS metagenome assembly OGDF01 (sample SAMEA4370581, study PRJEB24528) | human gut metagenome | reverse complement strand
GCTCGCATTCTGAGACGAATCCGATTCCTGTGAGGAATCCGCGGCACAGAGCTCCAAGGCGAGCATAAGACGGCTCAGTTCACCGCCGGATGCGCTTTTGCCCATGGGAAGGGACGCCGATCCCGGGAAGGGGGTGAAGAGGAATTCGATGTCGTCGATGCCGGTGGCGTCGAGCATCCCTTCCCCGTTGCGGGGTGTGACCACGATGTCGAGTTTCGCTCCGGACATGGCAAGCTGTCCGAGCTCACGGTTCACCTGGGCGCTCAATGCATTCGCCGCATCGGTTCGCGCCTTCGACAACGCCCGCTCGCAGCCGGTCACGTTCCTGTTCCAGGGAATGCAACTGTTCCGGCGACGCGTCGAGATCCTCTACGTCGATCTTCGCGCGATCACGCCATTGGAGTACGTCGGCGAGCGTGGGCCCCCAACGCTGTGCCAACTCATTGAGATCATGGATGCGCCCGTTGATTGAATCCAGATTACCTGTCTCACCGTCCGCATCGAGGGAACGGGATAGGGAGAACACGACGTCGTCTATTTCAGCGCCTGCCGATTCAAGACGTTCGGCCAATTGTTCGTAATCCCCCACCGCATGGATGCCGCGCAACGACTGCACCGCGCCGGCGATGAGCTGACCAACACCGGCTGCGCCTTCCGCACTCTCGAATTGCGAGGCATCCAAATATGCCAACGCATGCTCGACACCGCTGGTGATCTGCTCGGCATGTTCGATGCGGTCACGCTGGTCCATGAGTTCCTCGAGCTCGCCATCGTGCGGATCCACATGGTCGATGCGTGCTATGGAATCCCTGAGATAGTCCGCCTGCTGGCGCATGGACGACTCCTGCGTCTGCAGCCTGCGCAGCCGCTCGCACACACTGCGGTATTTCTCATAGGATTGGTTGAACGATTCACGGGCCTTGTCATCGCGGGCATAGGCATCGATGAATTCACGCTGTCGGGCAACCGAGGCGATGCGCAGTTGATCGGTTTGCCCATGAATGGTGATCAGGTTCGACGCCACTTCGCCGAGTAATGAGCGCGGCACGCTTTTGCCACATAGCACGGAACGCGAACGCCCCTTCGCCGGCACACTACGCGAGAGGAAGAGCCCATCGTCATCGACCGGAATTCCCGCCTCGGCAAGCATGGCACGCAACGGATCCCGCTCCCCCAGCGCGAAAATCCCCTGGGCCCATGCCTGGTCTGCTCCGGATGCCACGCGACTCGCATCCGCAGTCCCTCCGGAAATCATGCGCAATGCGTTGAGTAGCATGGATTTTCCGGCACCGGTCTCTCCGGTAATCGCCGTCATCGACGGCGCGGGAGTGATTGTCGCTGAATCAATCGGCCCCAGGTCTCGAAGTTCGAGCTCCTCAAGCATGTTCACCATCCATGTCGTCTACTCACACTGCCGCCGGTTGGTTTCGCCGCCGCGGCATCGCTGAAATCTGCAGCTTCACAGTATACCGTGCCACCTCTTAGTTGGCCAGGCTGATGCGGCTGACGAGCGGCTCCTAGCACTCATCCACCTCATCCCCTTCGCCTTTGAGTGAGGTTCCCTGCGGATCGGTGAGGAGGCGTCCGTCGGTGTCCTCATGTTTGGAGGCGTTCTGTTCACGCCAGCCCTCCACCGGTAGATTGAATTTGGTGACCAGCCGGTTTGTGAACGGCACGTCGGAGAGCCGCGCCAGTCGGAGTTTGCTTGCAGATTGGCGAATCTCCACGCGCGTCCCCTTCGCCAATGCCAGCTGACGGCGCCCATCACAGCAGATCCAGCCGCCTGAAGTGGAGTCGTCATGGATCGTGAACTGCAGTGTCGATGTGGAACCGATCACAATCGGCCGGGAGAACAGCGCGTGGGCGGCCAATGGCACCATCAGAAGAGCCTGCACATCCGGCCAGATGATCGGCCCTCCTGCAGAGAACGCATAGGCGGTCGAGCCGGTGGGAGTCGAGACGATCACACCATCGCATCCGAACGAGCTCATGGCCACTCCATCGATGCCGATGCTCATCTCCACCATCTTGCCGCGGTCGGCACGCTCTATCGTCACATCGTTCAAGGCCCAGTCGCTCAAAGCCTCGGTGGTCCCCGGCAACCACACGTCGACGTGGGCCACCATACGTTCGTCTATCCGGTAATCATGGTCGCAGATGCGCCGAATCGCCTCCTCGAGCTGGAAGCTTTCGAATTCCGCAAGGAAACCAACATGCCCCATGTTGATGCCTATGATCGGCACATCGGTGCAATGCACCAGTTCCGCGGCACGCAGAATGGTTCCATCGCCGCCCAGCACCACGACGATCTCGGTTTCGGGAGGAACGGTCTGCGGCAGCGTGCCGAAATCGGGAATGGTGTCCGTGTCTACCAGTGTGACATCGAAGCCGCCACGTTCGAGCTGCAGCAATGTGTCTTGCACAATGGTGCCGGTCTCACGCAATTTCTTATGGGTCACCACAACTGCATGTCGTACCTTGGCCATCTTCACCTCGCAAACGCTCTTCGCATATCATAGCCCAATACATGCTAGGCACCGTTCCGTGGAATCGGAACGGCAACCGTCACACAGGCTCTCAGTCAGCCCCGAATGAAGTGGTCGATCTGGTCCTGTTTGCCCATGATGATCAGTTCGTCGTTGCGTTTCAATTGCAGATCGTTCGAAGCATATTGGAATTCATGGCCCGGTGATTTCACGCCGACAATCGTCACACCGTACCTGTCATGAATCTTCGCCTCACCGATCGTATACCCGACGAATTGCGGTGGCGTATGGATCTTGACAACGCTGTAGGCGCCTTCGAGCTCGATGTAATCGAGGTAATTGCCTGAGACGAGGTGGCCGACGCGCTTGCCGGCGTCGGTTTCGGCGTTGATGATGTGACGGGCACCGATGCGCTGTAGAATACGGGCATGTTCCTTCGACACGGATTTGGCCCAGATGTCGGAGATGCCCGCGTCCAGCAGATTGCCTGCCGTGATGACGGAGGCCTCCACCGAATCGCCGATGGCGACGACGGCGGTGTCGAAGTCGGAGGCGTTGAGCTGCTCAATGGCGAGCACGTCGGTCATGTCGGCCTGCACGGTGGGAATCTGCGATGACCATCGGTTGACGAGCTCCGGATCCTTGTCCACGGCAAGAACATCCTGTCCAAGCGCATCGAGAGTCGTCGCGACGGCACTTCCGAATCGACCAAGCCCCACCACAAGCACACTGCGGTTTTCCGGCATGTTCCTCCCTTTCCTGCGCAACACGCGCTTATCTCATCACACCACTATATCCGCCGGTGGGGTCTCTCCCCCGTCGCGGAATCGAATCCATCAGCCGACGACTATCTGGCCTTCTGGGTAACGGACCACGTCGAGTTCCTTCGGCCTGCTCACGGCGTAGGCCAGCGTCATCGGACCCAGCCGCCCCACAACCATGGCGGCAGCCAGCACATAGAGCGACGCAGGATTGTTCTCCTGGGCCACACCCACCGTGTAACCACCCAGACCGAAAGCCGAGCAGGTGTCGAACATGGCATGGCTCAACGAAGAGTCCGTGATGAGCATGAGCGCCACCGAGGCGATGAACACCAAGGCGACGCAAGAGGCCGTAATCGAGATGGCGGTCATGATCACATGCTGCGGTATTCGTTTGTGGAATGCATTGACATCGGTATGGCCGGTGAACGCGGCCTTGCACACCAGCAGAATCACAGCCAGGGTCGTGACGCGTATGCCACCCGCCGTCGAAGTGGAGCCTCCCCCGATGAACATGACAATGCTCATGAACACCTTCGTGCACTCCTTCACCCCCGGCACCCAGGACAGATCGAAGCCGCTGCTCCGAGGCATCACGGCAGCCACCATCGCACGCCGCATGCGGGTGTCTACATCACCGTCCTTGAATAGGACCGGATTATCCCATTCGACGGCAAGGAACCATATCAGTGACATGAATACGATGGCGAAGGTCATGATCATCGTGATCTTGGTGTGCAGCGACCAGTGCTTCGGTGATTTGTGCATGCGCGCCGTACGGAAAATGTTGAGCAGCACGGGGAAGCCGAGCGTCCCGCAGAAGGCGCTCATCATGATCGCCAACGGCCCAATTGTTCACGTACAGACCCGCACCATCGGGTGTGAATCCCGCATTGTTGTATGACATGACAGCGAAGAACAACGACTCCCACAGTGTGCGCCCCACGTTCCCCTTGTTTACGGAGAGCAATCCCGGGAACAGTGCGAAGAACGTGACGACCTCGATGACGAGCGTGGTCATGAGCACCACCTGCAGCACGCCGCGGATCTCCGACAGCTTGTTGGTGCCGAGTTCATTCGCCGCCAGCAACCGTTGCATGGCTTTCAAATGGTGGTTGACGGCCAGGGCAATGAGCGAGGCGAAGGTCATGACGCCCAAGCCTCCCATCTGCACCGAGAAGATCAGCACCACCTGCCCGAAGATCGTCCAATGGTCCGTCGTGTTCACCACCGAGATGCCGCAGGTGGAAAGAGCGGAAACCGCGGTGAAGAACGCAGTCGAGAACGAGGTCTTTTTGCCGGGCTGGGTGGCGATCGGCAGGCACAGCAATGAAGTCGAGACTGTGATGAGCGCGAGGAAGTAGATGATGGTGAGACGACCCGGATGCGAGTTCAGTCGATAGGACAGCGAACGGCTATGAGGATTGCGCTCCTCATAGGCGTTGCGTTCGAAGGTGTCACCAGAGAACCACCAACCGAATCCCTTGGAGGTCTCGGAGTTGGATGCCGATTCATCGAACAAGAGATTGGCCATGCGTCCTCCTGTTCGTCACCGGTCAATTTCGTCTGCGGGCAGGTCTGGGTCGCGGCGCGCCCGCAGCGGTCCATGCCGCAAAACGGCACGCGACAGCACCTGTTTGCATAAGCCATTGTAGGAACACAAGGGACCAAAAGCGAATTCACCGCTCATCGAAACAGATGCCTGTCAGGAGGTGTCGCCACAACTCCTCGCAGGAGTCCCGCACCGCCGACGCTCGCCACGTTTTATATTCCATAACGCAGCATATGGAATCACGACGATTGCGACATACGCAGATAGAGGAGATATTCAGCATTGCCATGGGTACCTTCGATCGGAGAGGGAGCACTCGCCACAACCTGCAGACCGTGTTCGCGCGCACAGCGTTCCACCCGTTCGAGTGCCTGCTCTCGCAACGACGGATCGGTGACGATGCCGTTCTTGCCCAGTCTCCCCTTCTGTCCCACTTCGAACTGCGGTTTCACCAGCAGCACGATCTGTGCGGCGGGGGCTGCCACCTCGGCAATGGCGGCCATCAGATATGTCAGGGAGATGAACGAGACGTCGGAGACGATGACGTCCGGCCGATATGGCAGGTCGTCGACCCCCACATACCGCATGTTCACTCCGCTCATCTCGATGACACGTGGATCGTCGGCGATACGTGGATCAAGCTGCCCGTGGCCGACGTCGAGCGCGATCACCTGTGCGGCTCCCCTACGCAACAGCACATCGCAGAATCCTCCCGTCGAGGCACCGATATCCAGGCAATGCTTGCCTTCAACCGAGGTGAATCCCGCTGGCGCGAACGCGTTGAATGCTCCCAGCAGCTTGAGTGCGCCACGCGACACATAATCGTCTTCCATGGCCATGTGCACACTGATGGTCGATTCCGGCTGCACTGCGTATGCCGGCTTTGTCTGTGGATGCCCGTTGACGTGCACCTTGCCTGTTTTGATCAGACGTTGTGCCTTGGATCGCGATTCACCTGTCGCATTGGCGACCACGACGTCGAGACGCTCTTCGCGCATCCCCGTGTGTTCATATTCCATATGGGTCATGCTGATTCATCCACGACACGCAGGCAGGCTCACTCGCCGAGACTGAATTCAGGCAATGCGAATGCAGCGACATCCTGCCCGCTGTCCGCAGCTTGCCAAGTCAAAGCGCAGGCCGCCCGCAGCGCATTGACATCGTTGGGGTCGTTCACGGTGAGTCGCCGATGGGTCAGACTGGCCTGCGCTTGCGCGCAGGTTGCCCGAGTGCCGGCTTCATCCACGTCGATTCGTGGGTATGCCTCATTGAGACCGCGCAGATCACGCACAATGTAGGTGGGGCGCAGATGCTTCGGAGCGCACATCAGTTCGGTCGGATTCGTCACACCGGTGAGCACGGCCAGTGAGTCGTAGCCACCGCGGTTGCCCGCCTCGATGTCGGTGTCGAGACGATCCCCGATTGCCAGGCTCCTTGCTTTGCAGACCGGTTCTGTGTCGCCTTGCGCGGCAAGTTCGCGTGCTTCGTCATACATGGCCGATTCCGGTTTGCCCGCCGAGGCGATGGGTTGCACGCCGGTGGCATTGATGACTGCCTGAATCATTGACCCGCAACCTGGTGCGATGCCAGCTTCGCGTGGAATCGTCAGGTCTCGGTTCGTCACGAAATACATGGCGCCGTTCTCGACGGCGAATGACGCCTCCGCCAGCATCTGCCAAGTCATCTGCGGGAACCATCCCTGAATGACCGCCGTCGGATGATCGCTGGCGTATTGCACTGGTGTCAGGCCGGCTTTGCCCACCTCGTCCTGCAGGTGTTCCGCGCCCACCACCAACACTTTGGCACCCTGAGGTACATGCTTGGACACCATGCGTGCAGCAACGACCGACGAGGTGATGACCTGCCAGGGCTCCACGTCCAGTCCGAAACCACGCAATTGGTCGGCCACGACAGACTGCATCCGCGATGAATTGTTCGTCGTGTATTCAATGGTCATGCCGAGATGTTCGGCCTGACGAATGCTTTCGGAGGCAAAGGCCACCGGATCCTTGCCTCGATACACGACCCCGTCGAGGTCGAGCAGTGCCAAGGAATACGTCTGGCTCAACGGTGCTTCGGTGGCCTTCAACAATGTCACTCCGTCTCTTCCTTGATCTCCTCCTCGGAATCGCCGATCTCGGCGTCCTCCTCGTCGATGTCGTCCTGCGCATCCGTCAGATCGGGATCTGCCATCAGACCCTCCTCGTCGCGACGAGTATTGCGCTCCTGCATTTCAGCTGGTTCAATGTCCATTTCGGCCCCTGCACGCTGCTCCTCGGCGGGGATGCGCGTCTCATCGTCCATGTTCACACCATCCTCATCGTCGAACGGCGCATACTGGGCGTCATCTGGGGTGACACCCAGCTTGGCCTGCAGATCCTCGGGAAGATCCTCGACGTCGTAGTCCACCACGAAGTCATCGTCGGTCTCATCCTGTTCGACGTCGGCATAGCGATCCTCGAGATCGTCAATGAGCTCATCCATCGCCACGGCCTCGTCACTGCGTCCCGATTCCTCGAGGAAGTACTGCTCGGCCTGAGCGGCGCGCATACGGTATTCGCCTGCAAGGCCCTTGGCATGCACGAGCTTGGACACGACCTCAATGGCCTGATTCCACAACTTGAGATCGGCCAAGGCACCAGCGTAGACCAAGAACATCTCGGCCTTCGCCTCACCGGTGAGATGCTTCGCGTCATCACCCATGCACAGCTCGATGGCCTTCTTGGGCTTGCCGAGGCCACGCTCGCAATCGGCCATGAACGGCAGGTAATCCAAGTAGCCGTTCATGCGGAACGCCGTCTGGAATTCGCGCAATGCAAGCTTGTAGTCACCCTGACGATACGCGATCATGGCGAGCGTTTCGCGGGCGATGTCGACACGGGACGCCTGCTTGGCGGCCCACTTCGCATGGGCTAGGGCGCGGTCGGGATCGTTTCCCTCCAAGGTATAGGCAGCCAGGATGTGCAAGCCGATGTTTTCGGCATGCTCCTTGGACAGGCCGCGCAGTCGCTCACGCTCGTCCTTGCTGAGCATGCTCCATTCGAGTCCCTTCGGCAGTTTTGGCTCTCCCGGGCGCAGATGGTCGTATGGGTTCTGCGAGGGGAAGCTCACCGTCCCATCGGAGTTCTTGCGCGATTTTGACATGTACTCATCGCGCTTGCGATCGTGATATGCCTGACGATCCTCACGGTTGAACTCGCGACGTTCGTTGCGGTTGTTGCGGTCGCCATGACGGTCGTTGCCGCGGCGGTCATCATCGCGGTTATAGCGCGGGTTGTTACGACGGTCATTGTTATGGCCGGCATGGTCGAAGCGGTCATATCGACGCTCGCCATCATGACGCCCGTTGGAACGATGGTCGTTATCATGACTGAATCCGCGATGTTCACCATCCCCGCGGTTGTCGTCGCGATTAAAACGACGATCGCCATCGTTGCGGCGCCTGAAACCACCATTACCGCGGCGGTCATCATCGCGGCGGAATCCGCGGCGCTCTCCGTTGCCGCGACGGCTGCCATCACGGGAATCGCGACGGTCGTCGCGGCTGTAACGGCCATTGCCATCCCGACGGAACTCACCGTCACCTTCATGGCGGTAGCCGCGATCATTGCGGTTATGGGAGTTGAAGCGGGAGCCGGAATTGCCGCCACGGTGGAAACCACCGCCATTGCCACGGCCACGGGAGCCGGAATTGCCCCTCGAGTTACCGTAGGAACGCCCACGGGAGTTATTCGAATTGCGCGAACCACGTTCGTCTGCCATGTTGCACCTCTGCGTAAGAGACGGGCCTTCGCCCGCCTTCGTGTTCTAGGTCTAAGTCTAACTGATGCAGGCCATGCAAGCCTGTTTTCTTCTATGCGTCAAAAGGCGATGCGGCCAATGGTGTCAGGCACGGCATCAGCTGCGTGCCACGACACCGAGGGCCTTCTTGCCACGGCGCAGCACCACGAACCTGCCCTTGAGGAAATCACCATCGCCAAGCAACTGCTCCTCATCTTCCACACGCACATTGTTCACGTACACGCCACCGGACTTGATCGTCTTGCGCGCCTCCGAGATGGACTTGAACAGCCCGGCACTCACACCGGCCTGTGCGATCCGGTCTCCGGGAAGGGCCTGTGCGAACACCTTTTCCCCCGCCTCATTCTCGACTTTGAGACCGTCAAGCACACTTTCCAGAGTCTCCAAATCGATGTCGGCGAGATCGCCGCCGCGGCCGAACAACGAAGCCGAAGCGTCAATGGCCTTGCGGGTGGGCTCATCGCCATGCACCAAGCTCGTGACTTCCCAGGCAAGCACCCGCTGCGCCTCACGGGCGCCCGGATTCGTGTCGGTGGCCTCGACAAGGCGCTCGATCTCGGCCTTCGGCAGGAACGTGAACGCCTTGAGCAGGCTGGCCATCTCGACATCGGGACGATTGAGCCAGAACTGGTAGAACTTGTAGACGGAAAGCATGTTGGGGTCAAGCCAGACCGCATTGCCTTCCGATTTTCCGAACTTCTTGCCATTGGCGTCGGTGATGATCGGGCTGGCCATCACGTTGACATTGACGCCGCGAACCTTGTGAATGAGATCGAGACCAGAGGTCAGGTTGCCCCACTGGTCGGAACCGCCGAGCTCGAGCACGCAGTCGTAATGATCGTACAGGTACAGATAGTCGTTGCCCTGCAACACCTGGTAGCTGAATTCAGTGAAGGAGATGCCCTCTTCGGAATTCAAGCGACGGGCGACGATGTCCTTCGAGATCATCGTTCCCACGCGGAAGTTCTTGCCGATGTCACGCAGGAAGTCCAATACGTTCATCGTGGCGGTCCAATCGTAGTTCGAGACGAAGGTGACGGGATTGGAGCCCTCCTGTTCAAGGATGCCGCCAATCTGGATGCGCAAACGCTCACACCACTGTTCCACTATGTCCTTGGGGTTGAGGATGCGTTCGCCGGACTGACGCGGATCGCCGATCAGACCTGTGGCACCACCCACCAATGCGATCGGATGATGACCGGCTTCCTGAAGGTGGCGCATGATGATGAGCTGGACGAGGTTGCCGATGTGCAGCGATGGTGCTGTCGGATCGAAACCGCAATAATAGTGGACCGGCTCTCCGTTGAGTGTGTGCGCAAGCCGATCCCTATCTGTGGACTGAGAGATCAAGCCGCGCCATTCCAATTCATCGAGCACGGAATCAAATCCGGCTTCCTTGAAATCGATGACGTGAGCCATACCTATTCTCCTCGTGTGTTGTGATCCCGCGATTGACGGGCAGTCTTAGTGTGTCATAGGTTCACGACACCTGGAACCCTCTATTTGCTTAGGGTTTAGCGGCATGGAAACGGGAGGGCGACAGGGTCTCACGTATGGCGCACAGGGTGTCGGCGATGTTGACGATGACTCCTTCGAGGTATTTCGGAGGAATGGGTGTGAGGGGGAACATGTGGGTGCGAATCGAGTTGGACACGATGTCGTCGAGTTCGAAGTCGGCACGGGCGTTGCGTTCGGCAGTATACGGATGCCGGAAACCATGCAGCCTGTGCGACCCGTTGTCTTTCTCATGCCAATCGTACAGGAAGTAATCGTGGAGCAGCGCTGCCCGGACAAGCGAACGCAGGTTCACATGATGCCAAAGGTGGAGGCGATCTGCGATTTTCACACTCAGACAGGCCACGGCGATGGAATGCTCATAGGTGGTCACGGCACCATGCTGCAACGAGTCCCTCTCGATCTGCATCTGCTCATGGGAGAGAATATCGGCACCATATGCGTTTACGATGGCATGGATTCCGCCGTCATCAAGCATGCCGCCTCCTTCGCCCTGGTATGTGCCGGCATATGCGGCGAGTTGCATATGCGATGCATGCGCTTTTCCAATATAATCGGATTCGATGTAGGTCGGCGGCATGTTCGTTCGCAGACAACGGTGTCTGCACATGCTTCCGGACGGAAAGGACGCTATGACTGACATCAGGGTTGCAATCGTGACTGGGGCGGCGCGCGGCATCGGACGCGGCATCGCCGTCAAACTCGCTAAGGACGGCTTCGACGTCGCCGTGGCTGACCTCGAGGGTCAGCGGCAGGAGGCCGAGGAGACGATCCACCGGATCGAACAGGAGGGACGCCGGGCATTCTTCCGCC
>OGDF01006931.1_pt1 | contig 10930 bp, 7 predicted proteins | sample 1570141 | NCBI WGS metagenome assembly OGDF01 (sample SAMEA4370581, study PRJEB24528) | human gut metagenome | reverse complement strand
GTGCCGCAGGCGTCACAAAGTAGCTATGATCGCAGAGCCGAACTGGACGTTCGCCCCGCGATTCCTTCGGCGCAAAGCGCCTGCGGAATGGAGATTTTTATGGAAACAAATCAGAATATCAGGACAGCGACGTCATCTGATTTGGACTGTGTTGCGGCGGTGGAGGCGGAATGCTTCCCGGCGGCAGAGGCGGCTTCGAAGGAAGAATTTGCAGAGCGGATCGCAGCATATGGCAATCATTTCTGGCTGCTGTTTAAAAACGGAAAGCTGGTGTCCTTTATGGACGGTATGGTGACGGATACGCCGGATCTGGCGGATGAAATGTATGAAAATGCAGCACTGCACGACGAAAACGGTGCGTGGCAGATGATTTTTGGCGTCAATACGATTCCCGAATGCCGCAAAAAAGGCTACGCGGGACAGTTGATTCGCTGCGCTATTGAGCAGGCAAAAAAAGAAGGGCGCAAAGGGCTTGTCCTGACCTGTAAGGACAAACTGCTCCATTATTATGAGAACTTTGGCTTTGTCAACGAGGGCGTTTCGAAATCGGTACACGGAAATGTCGTTTGGTATCAGATGCGCCTGACGTTATAAAAAATTAACAAATTCTTTCCCAAAACTCATGATTTTTTGACAAAATTGTTGTATACTGGTGATTGTGGAACGCAGAAAAACAGATCACTCAGAAATGAGGAGTTTTATGAACGACGAAGAATACTACAATTTTGTGAGGCCTTATGCGGATGCGATGCAGATGCTCCTGACCCGGCTGGATGTGCTTAACCACAACCTTTACGGTAAGTCAGACAGCCGCCCGATTCATTACATCCAGAACCGGATCAAGAAGAAAAAGAGCCTGGAAGAAAAGTTGATCCGGCGCGGAAAAGAACCGACCGTAGACAACGCTAAGGACTATCTGCAGGATATCGCCGGTGTCCGTATTATTTGTTACTTTGTGGACGATATTTATAACCTTGCCAAAAGCTTAAAGCGGCAGGCTGACCTGATCGTGATCCGCGAACAGGACTACATCAAAGCGCCGAAACCAAATGGATATCGCAGCTATCATCTGATTGTCGGCGTTCCGGTCTATTGCATGGATGGGATGGAATATTTTCCGGTAGAAGTACAGCTGCGGACATTATCGATGGATTTCTGGGCAAGTATGGAACACCGCATTTCTTATAAAAAAGAACGGGCGGATAAGGAGGAGCTGACAACAGAGCTGTTAGGCTACGCAAACCAGCTGCAGGAGATCGAAAAGAGCTTCGAGAGTCATAATGAGATCGGTAAATTAAAAGAACCGGAGAAGATGGAAAAAGATATGGCAAAGCCGGAGAATACGGACAGTCCAATCATTTCATAACGAAAAGGAGAACAGACATGGAAAAGAGAAAATTTGAAAAGCTTGGAATCGAAACATCACTGCTTGGCTTTGGCTGTATGCGTTTTCCGGCCACACCGGACGGTAAAATTGATGAGCCGAGAGCAGAGAAGCTTTTGGATCGTGCCATCGCGGCAGGCGTTAATTACATCGACACCGCGTATCCGTACCATAATGGTGACAGTGAACCGTTTGTTGGTAAAGTGCTGCAGAAATATGACCGCAATTCCTTTTATCTGGCAACAAAGCTGCCTGTCTGGGCAATTGAGAGTGTAGACGATGCAAAACGCATTTTTGCAGAACAGCTGGAGCGCCTGCGCACAGATCATATCGATTTTTATCTGATGCACGCAATGAGCAAAGAGAGATGGGATAAAGTGAAAGAACTCGGAATTGTGGAGTTCTGCGAGCAGTTAAAGGCAGAGGGCAAAATCCGTTATCTGGGCTTTTCCTTCCACGATACCTACGAGGCATTTGAAGAAGTGCTGCGCGGCCGTGACTGGGATTTCTGCCAGATTCAGTATAACTACATGGACACCGAGGAGCAGGCAGGGGATAAAGGCTACGCTTTGGCAGAAGAGCTTGGAATTCCGATGGTGATCATGGAGCCTGTAAAGGGCGGCAGCCTTGCAAACTTCTCTGATGATATCAATGCAAAGTTCAAAGCGATGGATAAAGATGCCAGCATCGCATCCTGGGCATTTCGCTGGGTTGGCAGCCATTCCAATGCAAAGGTGATCCTGAGCGGTATGTCGAGTGAAGAGCAGGTTGAGGATAACCTGAAGACCTTCTCGAACTTTAAGCCGCTGAATGAAGCAGAAGAAAAGATGATTTCTGAAATCGTATCAGATCTGCAGGGCAGAGTACAGAATGGCTGTACCGGCTGTCGGTATTGTATGCCGTGCCCGGCTGGCGTAAACATTCCGCAGAACTTCGCACTGTGGAACAAATACCACATTTACGGAACCTACGACCATGTAAAAAATGCATGGGAAAAGGATTTGAAGGACGAAGAAAAGGCGAAATGCTGCGTGAAGTGCGGCAAGTGTGAAAAAGTCTGTCCTCAGCATCTCTCCATCCGCAGGGATCTGGAGCTTGCACAGAAGGATCTGGACAGCGCGGCAGCGGCACAGGAGTAAGCGGACTGCAGTAGCTGCGGCACAGAAATGGGCGGACAGAGTTACGAATAAAGAGCGGTATCGTTTTTTATAGACAAAATGGAAAGCAGGCGAATTGCACAGCTATAGAAATGTAGCGATGCAGTCCGTCTGTTTTTGTTTTTCGGAACACTATTGTTGTGCATGTTTCAATTTTGCAATGTATAAGGCTGATTTTGAACTTTAGAAATGAAGAGGAATCTTATATAATGATGTCAGAGGCAAAAGCCCCGGCCTTGATGCCTGCGGATTGTTCCGTGCGGCACACGCTAGTTAGGGGTAGAATTCTACTGACAGTATAGCATAACGGAGGAAAAAGAAAAGAATACAAAGGGAGGAAAAGAAAATGAGAGGTGCAAAATATCGTGCGCTTACTGCGCAGCAGATCAAACCGGAGGGCTGGCTTTTGCGGCAGCTGGAAATTCAGGCGGAGGGGCTGAGCGGACATCTGGATCTGGTATGGCCGGATATACGGGAGAGTAAATGGATCGGCGGAGACAAGGAAGGCTGGGAGCGCGTACCGTACTGGCTGGACGGTTTTATCCCGCTGGCATATCTGCTGGACGATGAAGATCTGAAAAAGCGTGCAAAAAGATATATCGATGCGATTCTGGCAGCCCAGAAGGAAGACGGTTGGATCTGCCCCTGTGAGCCGGAAGAGCGCGACCGCTACGACCTCTGGGCGGCATTTTTGATCTGTAAGGTTCTGGTGCTGTATCAGGATTGCAGCGGGGATGAAAGGATTGAGGAAGCGGTATACCGCGCGTTAAAGCAGCTTCTTCCTCATATTGCAAGAAATACGCTGTTTAACTGGTCGGCAGCACGCTGGTATGAATGTCTGATCCCGATTCTGTGGATGTATGAGCGCAGACCGGAGCCCTGGCTTTTGCAGCTGATGGAGCTGCTGGATGCAGATGGTATCGATTACGAAAAGCTTTATACCTATTTTGATTTCCAAAAGCCTGCTTCGAAGAAATATTGGACGCAGACAAATCATGTGGTAAATACCGCCATGGCATTTAAGTGCCGCGCACTGATGTCCTGTCTGACAGAGGAAGATCCGGATGAGTTCGCTCTTTCCATGTATCAAAAGGTGATGAAATACAACAGTATGGCGACCGGACATTTTACCGGTGACGAGTGCCTGTCCGGTGATGCGCCGATCCAGGGCAGCGAGTGCTGCAGCGTTGCGGAGATGATGTATTCCTGTGAAACCCTGCTTTCTATTGGAGGAAATCCCTTCTGGGGGGATTTACTGGAGCGAGAGGCATTCAATTCCATGCCTGCAACGACGACGCCGGATATGTGGGCGCATCAGTACCTTCAGATGACAAACCAGATCTCGGCAGCGCGAATCCCGGATGCAGAGAATCCGTATAATTCCAATAATAACGAAGCGAACATGTTCGGGCTGGAGCCTCACTTTGGCTGCTGTACCGCAAACTTCAATCAGGCATGGCCGAAATTTGCAATTTCCGCAGTGATGAAAAATGAACGCGGTCCGGTTGTACAGAGCCTTGTGCCCTGCTGTGCACAGGTGGAAACACCCAACGGAACTGTTCAGGTACATATTGTTTCTAAGTACCCGTTCCGTGACAATGCAGTGATTGAACTGAGCTCGGACAAGCCTGCCGAAACCTGTCTGCAGATCCGTATTCCCGGCTTTGCAAAGAAAGCGACAGTCAACGGAAAAGAAGCCTGCCCCGGCACTTATTTCGAGCAGAACATTTTGGTTGACGGCGTAACATGCGTTACGGTGGAGCTGACCTTTGAAGCTGTTTTACAGGACCGCCCTTACGATGCAAAGGTGCTGGTTCGGGGACCGCTCCTGTTCTCCCTGCCGGTAAAGGCAAAGGAGAAGCGTATCGAGTATGTGCGCGACGGCGTAGAGCGCAGGTTCCCGTACTGTGATTATGAGATGCTCCCGGATTCTGAGTGGAATTATGGCTTTTACAGCGAAGCGTTTGAAGTGATGTTCGAGCCTGTCACAGACACTCCGTTTTCTGTTGAGAACCCGCCCATTAGGATCAAAGCGAAGATGGTTCCGGTTCCGTGGGAAGAAAAAGGCGGCATTTGCGCTATTTCCCCGACTAAGCGCAAGGCGCTCAGCGAAGCGAAAGACGTGCTGCTGCAGCCCTACGGATGCACGAACCTGCGTATGACGGAAATGCCGTATATCAAACAATAGAATGCACGCTCTGCGAGCATTCTATTGTCATGAATAAAAAGAAACAGAACAGACCGCCCCTTCTGCAGTAATGGGAAAATTGCTGCGGGAGGGGCGGTTTGTTTGAACCACTGTTATCGTTTCAAACAGTGGAAATCCAATCATTCTGCGCAGGCACAGACACCTGCAATGCCGAATTTAGCGACCAGCTCTTCACTCACATCAGCGATGCATACTGAGACATATAGAGCTTGTAATATTCCCCTTTTTGGGCCATCAGCTCATCATGTGTGCCTTTTTCCAGGATCGTTCCCTTATCCACATACATGATGCAGGAAGCATTTTTAATCGTGGAAAGACGATGTGCGATGATGAAAGAAGTACGTCCCTTCAGCAGTTCATTTAAGCCCTTCTGCAGGATGATTTCAGTCTCAGTGTCGATGCTGGAGGTTGCCTCATCCAGGATCAGGATCTTCGGGTCAGCCAGAAGTGCGCGGGCAAAGGAGATCAGCTGGCGCTGTCCGGCGGACAGACGGCTTCCCCGTTCATTGACCTGTGTCTGATAACCGTTTTCCATTTCCATGATGAAGTCATGGGCGCAGACCGTTTTTGCAGCCCGGATGACCTCTTCATCTGTAGCGCTGAAGTTGCCGTAGCGGATGTTATCCATGATTGTGCCGGAGAAAATGAAACTGTCCTGCATCATGACACCCATCTGTTTGCGGAGAGAACGGATGGTAACGCCTGCGATATCGACGCCATCGATTAAAATCCGCCCGGAATCTACGTTATAGAAGCGGCTCAACAGATTCACCAGGGTTGTTTTGCCGGCACCGGTGGGGCCTACCACTGCAAACGACTGCCCCTGGTTTGCGTGGAAGGAAACATCCTTTAAGATCGGAACGCCAGGCTCATAGCTGAAGGTAACGTGGTCGAAGGCAACATCTCCGTGGATCGGAGGCATTTCAACAGCATCCTCCCGGTCTTTGACCACAACCGGCTCGTCGATAGTTTCAAAAATACGCTCCAGATAGGAGATCGCGGTCAGCAGAGAGTTATAAAAGCCAGCCAGCGTGTTGATCGGTGCCCAGAAACGTCCGATATAAGCAGTAAAAGCGACCAGCACACCGACGGTAATGCCGGTTTCGCCGTTGATCATCCAGCTGACACCGAGCACATAGATCGCTGCAGTTGTAATTATTGAAATGATATCGATGCTGGGACCCATCGTAAAGTTGAACATAACGGCGCGCATCCAGGATTTCCGGTAGCTGCCGCTTAAGTTGTTGAAAATACCGCTGTTCACGTCTTCCCGGACGAAGGATTGGGTAACACGGATCCCGTTGATACTTTCAGCAATGTACGCGTTTAAGTTGGACTGCTTATTGCTTTGAACCTGCCATGCGGTACGCTGTTTTTTCTTGATGACAACGATAACGATCGCGAGGATCGGAAGACCGCAGAGACATACAAGCGTCAGCCGGACATTTAAGATCAGCATGAAAACGATGATAAACACCAGGTTGCACAGGTCGGTGATGGTATTTAAGATACCGTTGGAAAGCAGGTCGCTGATGCTGTTGACATAGTTTACAACACGCACCTGAATTTTACCGTGGGGGCGGTCATCATAGTAGGAGAACGGAAGCTCCTGCAGATGCTCAAAGATGTCATAGCGCATGTCGTGAATGATCTGCTGTCCGATCTGGTTGGTGTATTTGATCTTGTAGCGAAGGCTGAAGGCACTGTAAAATGCGGCAAGCAGTGTCAAAAAGCTGTAAAATGCGATTCCCTTCATGTCCTTGTTCGGGATGCAGACGTCCATGACCTTCTGAAAAAATTGCGGAATCAGCATGGTAAAAGCGGAAGCGGAGAGCATCATGAAGCCGACACTGACAAACCGTTTCCGGTAAGGAATCAGATAAGCGAGCAGACGTTTTAACTGATTGAGGTCAAATTTATCTTCCAGGACTTCGTCCACATCATATTTATTTCGTGCCATGAGTTCTCACTTCCTTTCGTTGGCTGTAACCTGACGGTATTCTTCCTGTTCTTCTCTGGAAGGAAGCTCGCCGTACTGATGATGGAACGCGCTTGCATAGTAGCCGTCATTTGCAAGCAGCTCCTGATGCGTTCCGTGTTCGATAATCCGGCCGTTATCCATAACCAGGATCTGATCAGCGTCTTTAATGGAGGAAATACGGTAGGCGATGACGAAGATCGTGCACTGGCCGTTTAACTTGCCGAGCTGCTGCTGGATATAGCTTTCTGTTTCCATATCAACTGCGGAAGTAGTATCGTCCAGAATCAGGATGGACGGTTTCTTTAACAGGGCGCGCGCAAGGGAAATACGCTGCTTCTGACCGCCGGAGAGTCCGACACCGCGCTCGCCGACGATGGTATCATAGCCTTCTGGCATAGCCTTGATGAAATGGTTGGCATCTGCCATGACAGCAGCTTCGTGAATTTCCTCAAATGTACAGTTCGGACGACCGTATGCAATATTCCCTTCAATTGTATCAGAAAAAAGAAAGATATCCTGCATTGCCATGCCGATGTTGTCACGCAGATCGTAAAGGTTCCAGTCCTTGACGTTTACGCCATCTACCAGAACCTCGCCGGAGGTCGCGTCGACAAAACGGCACAGCAGGTTCATGATGGTGGATTTGCCGGCACCGGTGGAACCGAGAATGCCGACTGTCTGTCCTTTTTTCACAGAAAAGCTGATATCCTTTACGATATCCTCATCATCTGCCGTATAGAAAACATCTTTAAATTCAACATTTCCTTCCATATGTTTGCGGGAAACCGGCACAGGAGGCATTTTTACAAGAGGCTCTTCCACATAGGTTGTGTAAATTTTTTCTACGGAGGTGATAAAACGGTGGGTATCATTGACCCACCAGCCTGCCATACGCAGCGGAGCGTTTAACATCCACAGATAACCGTTGACGGTTACGAGGTTACCGATTGTCATTTCTCCGGTAATTACCATCCAGCCGCCGTAGAGCATCAGGACAACGTTTAAGACATATGCCAGAACTTCGAAGATCGGAAGGTATTTCATCCAGACCTTTGAGGAGTTTAACTGTGCGTCCATGTAGGCATCGTTTTCCTTATTAAATTTTTCAATTTCAAAGTCTTCCTTGGCAAAGGCTTTTACGACACGGTTGCCGCTGACATTTTCCTGAACGAAGGCATTCAGGGAAGAAAAGCAGTCGCGGATGCGCTGGAATGTCGGTCGAACCTCTTTGGACTGTTTTGCTGTGGTGATGGCTGTAAAGGGCAGAACGATCAGCATGCAGAGCGCCAGCTTCACATTTACCGTAAAGATCATGAAGAGCGCAAAGCAGAACAGCAGGATATTTTCGTAAACCTGATAGATAATGTAAGCAACGAAGTGGCGGATTGCTTCCATGTCGCCGGTCTGACGGCTCATCAGGTCGCCTGTTTTTTTCTTGCTGTAAAAGGCGAAGTCCTCTGTCAGAAGGCGGCGGTAAACAACGTCCCGCATGTCGTAGAGCACGCCCTGCGAGCATACCTCGAAAATAACCTGATAAAAGAAACGCAGGGCACCGCGGACCAGCGTAACTAAAAGCAGGATGAGAACAAGCTTCCAAAGCAGGTCATACTGACCGCCCTGAATGACATCATCTACGATCATACCGGAAACGTAAGGGTTTACGATGGCGAGAGCGGAAATGAAAGTCGTCAGGATCAGGCCGCCCAGAAGCTTGAAGCGGTACTTTCTGAGAAATCCCCAGAACCATTTCATTGGTGTCATATTTCCTTTTTTCCTCCCTTAAAAAAGTATCCATGGGCTTTGATAGATCATGGATAAAAAAAGTGTATCGCAAAATATTTTATTTGGAATGTACAATCTTGCAGGTTTCATGTAAAATGTTGTTGAATGGTAACTGTGAGGAAACTGAACAGTTACGTTAAATGTTTTTGTGGGATGTTGCAGGAAAATAAAAGATAAATTTCAGGCATCCGGGAAGGAAGCTGGTGGATATGGAACGGGAAAACACGGTATTTCAGGATGAGTTAAATCCGACCTTCTTGTTTATGTGGAAGGGAACACGTGTGGAGGATGAGCCGAACTATCACTGCCATGAGCATCTGGAGCTGTGTTATATCCAATCCGGGACAGGAAAGCACAGAATCGGCGATACTATATATGAAGTAAAAGAGGGTGACCTGCTGGTCATCAATGAAGGAGTCTATCATCAAAGTCTGGCAGGAGAGCATAAAACGCCGGTTGCGGAATTTTACGTGGGGCTGACAGATTTAAATCTGGCGGGGCTTGGGCGCAACCACTTTCCACTACTGGGGAATTGCCCGGTATTTCGTACGGAGGGAGAGCTGCAGCGTAAGCTTTCCAAGCTCTGTATGGCAATGGAGGCAGAGCAGGAGCTTTGCCGGATCGGGCGCTATTATATGATGAAGACGTATGCCATGCAAATGCTTCTTTTGTTGCTGCGGGAAGAAGAAGAGACCGGTAAGCCGCAGAAGGCAGGTGGATGCTCCTTTGAATCCGCGAACCGGAAATATCTCGTGGAGAAGATCACGGATTACTTTGAGGATCATTATGCAGAGAAAATCTCTCTTGACCGGATCGCTGGCAATATGTATCTGAGCACCTTTTATGTGTCCAGGATTTTCAAGGCGGAAACCGGAAACACACCGATTCATTATCTGATTGATATTCGTCTGACCAAGGCCTATAACCTGCTGACGCAGAATCTGGAAATGAGCATTCAGGAAATCGCGGCGCAGGTCGGCTATGAGGATGCCTATCATTTCAGCAAGCTGTTCAAGAAAAAATATGGGGTGGCTCCGTCTGCAGTGCGGCGCAGGATACTATAAAGCAGCAGAATACGCCCATTCGGCTGAATACGGCCTGCCATAATTCATGACAATAGAATGCTCACAGAGCGTGCATTCTATTGTATTAACAAAAAAGGAACTAGGGACAGGAGAACATGGAAAATCCGATTATTTTTACGGCGGAGATCATCGGGACGATCGCTTTTGCATCGTCCGGGGCAATGCTGGGGATCCGCAAAAATCTGGATCTGTTCGGGGTACTGGTGCTGGGACTGTGTGTTGCAGTCGGAGGCGGCATTGTCCGGGATATTATCCTGGGGCGGACGCCGCCGGGAGCATTCCGGGATCCGGTTTATGCGCTGGTGGCGCTGGGAACCTCCGCTCTTTTATTTTTACTTGTCTATGGAAAGCAGGAGATCATGACGAGCCGTTATCTGACGATTTATGAGCAGGTTATGAATTACTGTGATGCGGTTGGACTTGGGATTTTTACTGTCCTCGGCGTATATACCGCACACGGCGAGGGCTATGACGGGATCTTCTTTTTAGTATTTTTGGGCATGATGACAGGTATCGGAGGCGGTCTGATCCGGGATATTTTAGCGGATACGATGCCGTTTATCCTGTATAAGCATATCTATGCAATGGCGGCTTTTGCGGGCGCACTGGTGTGTGTGCTTTTGATCCATATCCATCTGTATCTGGCGCTGGCAGCAGGAACTGCGGTGGTGATTGTGATCCGGGTGCTTGCGACACATTACTGTTGGGATCTGCCGCGGCCGCTGCATGAAAAAGATGCACACACGAAAACAAAAAATCTGTCCGAAAATAGTAATGCCGACGATACTTGAGCAGAATCGACACTTTTGCTACCATGAAAAGAAATTTTGTGATAGAATTGGTAAGACTGAGCTGGAAACGTAAAATGCCGCCTGTGCGGCAAAAGGAGGACAAATGGAAAACGTAAGACGGATCTATGTGGAAAAGAAGACCGGTTACGCGGTTAAGGCACAGGAACTGAAGGAGGATCTGATCGGTTATCTGAATATGTCAGGGATCGAAGATGTCCGGATGTTCATTCGTTATGATGTGGAAAATATCAGTGATGAGGTTTTTGAACAGGCATGCCGTACTGTTTTTTCCGAGCCGCCCGTGGATATTCTGTATCGCGAGACGATCGAAATCCCTGCAAACGGACGCGTATTCAGCGTTGAATATCTGCCGGGACAGTTTGACCAGCGTGCAGATTCTGCCGTACAGTGCGTTCAGTTTTTAAAAGCGGAGGAGCAGCCGATTATCCGTACCGCAGTTACTTATTTGATTACAGGAGATCTGACAGACGAAGAATTTGACAAGATCAAGGCTTACTGCATTAACCCGGTGGATTCCAGA